>JAEEGL016541097.1_pt1 | contig 43851 bp, 36 predicted proteins | sample 9134231 | NCBI WGS metagenome assembly JAEEGL01 (sample SAMN16246548, study PRJNA631951) | gut metagenome | biome: gut microbiome; feature: rumen; material: fiber-attached | host: Bos | place: Iran: Karaj | collected 2018-10
GATATCATGATCAACAAACAGATAGAGGATCTCATCGCGTCACGGTATATGACCGACATCACGGCCGCTCAGGCTTCGGAAATCCTTCATCTGTCGGTAAGACAGCTCGACCGGATCATGCTGAAAAATTATAATATGTCGTTTCACAGAACAGTCACCCTGAGAAGGCTCACGGTCGCGGCGGAGTTTTTCAAAACCACAAAAATGTCGATCGAGCGCATTTCGTCCGACGTCGGTTTTGAATCCCGCGCCGGGTTTACAAAGGCTTTTCAGCGTCAGTTCGGTATGACCCCGCTGAAATACAGAAAGGCGTACTGCTCGACCGGGAGCAAAATGAAACAGTAACAGCATTTTTGATAACCGACAACGAGACAATCGATCAGATGCCTTTTCGACTCAAAACAATAAATTAAAGAAAACAAAAAAGGTCACAGTTCAACGCTGCGGCCTTTAAATGATCATTGTCCTGATGATTTCTCTTCTTGGTTTTTTCGCGGAATGTGGTTCACACGATCTCGAGTCCGTCGGCATCGGGAAGCGCCTTGACCGCCTGCGGCTTTTCAAGGTAATAGAACGCAACCGAGCTTATATCATCCTGAAGCGGGAGATAGCGGTGCCCGCTCCTCCAGCCTAGGGCCTGTATTGTCACCTTTATATCTCTGTCGAAACAGACCGGGTCGTTAAGGTGCCAGCGGTAGAGCGAGAATCTCGACTGAGATCTGTAAAGCGCGTTGTTGCCGAGGTGGGCCATGCCGGTGTACGGCGTTGTGAACTCCCTGTATCCCGCGTCATCAAAATTGTATGCGCCGCAGAAATAGTCCTCGGTTCCGGTTCCGCAGATCGTCGGGAACTCCTCGTCACCGTCGAGATAGAATTTGATCTCGCCTTCACCCCACCACCCGGAGTTGTTTACTCCCCAGAGCATGTAGGTCCCGACATACTGGCCTTTCCCTTTGACCTCATCAAGGATGGTATAAACCTCCTTGTACGGGAGCGGATTGACGCGGTTGAACGACGCGTGAAAATATCCCGCGTTCTTCTCAAGTTCACCAATAACGTAGTCGACCTGCCAGTATATCACGACACCGGTATCCGCGAGGTTTTCGATCTCAAGACGGAAGCCTTTTCTGAAAGGCATATTCCAGTAGCAATTCATGCCGAAACGCGGGTTTACGCACACGGCGAGTGAGCTCACCTGATGAAATTCGTTTTTGTTCAGTTCGGGAATGTGCGTGCAGGCAAAAAAGTCGGAAATCGGGCACTCGACTGACGGAAAATCCTCGCCGTCCCAGTATATTCTTACGATTGAATATCTGAAATTGCCGACCGGCGTCATCCAGATATGGCGTATTTCGCCTTCTCCCTTAATATCGCAGAATGTCATTTTCGTGTTGGCGGGGACGTTTGTCGACGGCGAGACCTTCCAGCCTATGCCGAGGTCTCTGGCACAGTCCGCACCGGTTCCTTCCGAAAGTGAGCCGGCTTTCCCTTTCTCTCCTGTCGGATTTTCGGCGCACGCCGAACGTGATTTAAGATTACTTATTCTCGACAGACCGCCGAGCATTCCGTATTCGTATGGAAGCATATCGTTTCTCCTTGGTTCATCCTTAGGGATGTTTCATTATACACCGAACCCGACTCTAAGACGTGAACAGAGTGTTAAAACTTGAAGATAATGCTTTTTTTAACTGACTTTCATATTGGACTGGTTTTTCAATTCGTCTTTTTTACCTTTGAAGATATAATCAAAATTGCATCAGGATGGAATGATGACACAGTTAACACGGTAATGATATATCTTAAAGAACGACAAGAATGAAATCAGAAACCCATTCAAAAAGTGGTTGCATTATTCTTTATAATGTGGTATAATATTTTGATAAGAGTAAAATAGGGTTGGTATGCGGTGATGGAGTTTGTCGATATCCACTGTCACATATTGCCGGGGCTGGATGACGGTTCTCCTGATCCCGAGGTTTCTCTCGGAATGGCGCGCCGGGCCGCCGCCTCGGGCGTTGGAGCGATCTGCGCTACAGTGCATTCGCTCGGGTTCGGAACGGACTATCCGCGCAGGCGTGAGATCATAAACCCGGAAATTTACTCGTACTCTCTGAGCTCACTAAGGCACGCGCTGAAGCAGGAAAACATCCCGGTAAGAATACTCACCGGCATGGAGGTCTTCGTCGATCAGATGTTTGAAAGAGATCTTGAAGAACAGCGTTATTTCACTCTTGGCGGCACAAAAAATCTGCTTATAGAATTCTCGTTCGGCGCAGAGCCCGGGCTCATGTTTTCGGCGTCATATGTCGCCGGGAGACACGGGTACACCCCTGTTATCGCACACCCCGAAAGATATCACTGCATTATCGATGATCCGGAAATAGCCGACGAACTTGCGGCGCACGGTTGCGCCCTTCAGGCAAACAAAGGTTCCTTTTTCGGCCTGTTCGGGGAACGCGCGGCGTCCGCCGCCGAATACATGCTCGATCGCGGTCTACTGTCCGCCGTCGCAAGCGATGCTCACACGGACGGTGCGAGAAACACCGGATTTCGCAGAATCTCTGCTTATATCACCGAAAAGTTCGGGGCCGGAGAGGCGGAACGTCTGCTTCGGAACGGCCCGGCGGAGCTCGCCGGATTAACTAAAACCCGAAAGGACAGCATATAGCATTATGTCAAAATCCGGTTTCGGAAAAATTATGATAACGGTCCTGCTTATTCTTATGGACGCGGTTTTTATATTTGTCGCGTCCTTCGGAGCGCTTTTTGCCAGACTTGAGTTCCAGATTACGGAACAGTTTCTGAAATTTGCTTCCGACCTTCTCGGGCTCATGCCATATTCGGTCGTTTTCGGTATTGTTTTCCTGTACCTGTTCGGAGTATACCGCACAAACTGGAAATATGCCGGAGCGAACGACATTCTTATGGCTGTCGGAGCCTGCCTGTCGATGACGCTCATTCAGATAGCAACGATCCTTTTGATGGGAGCAAGTCTGCCGCGAAGTCTGCCGCTTATGTTTTTCGCCATTTCGGTCATACTGATTGTATTCGGCAGGGTTGCTTACGGCATGATCTACCGCCGCGTTGCAGGCGGACACGGTGAAAAGAAACGCACAATGATAGTCGGCGCCGGCCGGTGCGGCATCATGCTTCTCAGGGAACTCAGCGAATCTCCGGATTCAAAGAACAAGGTCGTCTGCCTCGTCGACAGCGACAGAACAAAATGGGGAACTACAATCCTCGGTGTACCCGTTCTCGGAAGCGACGACAGAATACCGCAGATCGCCCAGAGGATGCGCGTCGAGGAAATAATAATCGCGATTCCATCGATAAGCGACGATAACAAGCACCGTCTGCTAGATATCGCAGGGCGCGCCGGACTTCCTATAAAGATAACTCCGTCACTGACTCAGCTCGTAAACGGGAAGAGTTATGCGGGGCAGCTTGAGGAGATACAGATAGAAGACCTTCTTGAACGCAAACCGGTCGTTCCCGACACGGAACGGGTTCAGGAGTATATAAAGGGACGCCGCGTGCTCGTTACGGGCGGGGGCGGTTCGATCGGAAGCGAACTCTGCCGGCAGATCGCGGAGCTCGAACCGGAATGTCTTATAATATTCGACATTTATGAAAACTCCGTCTACGCACTCGACTATGAGCTCCGGGCGAATTTCCCGGGACTGAACCTGAAAACTCTCATCGGCTCGGTGAGAGACGGTGCGCGGCTTGACTCCGTGTTTGCCGAACTCCGCCCCGAGCTGGTCTTCCACGCAGCGGCTCACAAGCACGTACCCCTTATGGAGGATTCTCCGGGGGAAGCCATCAAAAACAATGTTTTTGGCACATATAACGTTGCCAAAGCCTGCGCAACGCACGGCGTCCGCAGAATGCTTCTTGTCTCGACGGATAAGGCTGTCAACCCGACAAATATCATGGGTGCGTCAAAGCGGCTCTGCGAGATGGTCGTCCAGATGATGAACAGGCGAGAAAAGGACACCGAGTATGTCGCCGTAAGATTCGGCAACGTTCTCGGAAGCAACGGCTCGGTCATTCCGCTTTTTAGAAAACAGATTGCCGAGGGCGGTCCTGTAACGGTCACACATCCGGAAATCATAAGATATTTCATGACAATACCCGAAGCCGTTTCGCTTATCCTTGAAACCGGTCTCCTTGCGCGCGGGGGCGAAATATTTGTGCTTGACATGGGAAGACCCGTCAGGATAGACGATCTTGCCAGGAAGATGATCCGGCTCGCCGGGCACGTTCCGGACGGAGACATTAAGATCGAGTATACCGGTCTTAGACCGGGGGAAAAGCTTTATGAGGAAATGCTTCTCGCCGAGGAAGGGCTCGAAAAGACGGAAAATGACATGATATACGTCGGCAAGCCGATACTTTTTGACGACGAAGAGTTTGAAAAAGGTCTTGCCCGTCTTAAGGATGCAGCGGACGCAGGCGATGAAGAGGTTATCACCGCAATAGCGAATCTCGTCCCGACGTTCAGTCACAAAGCAAACAGGTCGGAATCGGAAAATCCGGCCGAGAAACAGAGAATGCAGAAATGAAGAAAAGCAACATAATCTTCCTGGCGGCCTTTTCCGCTGTCGTCATACTGTTCGGGATATATTTTCTCGTTCAGCTCGCGAAAAACAAAAATCTGAACCCGCTGATAATTGTTCCTGAAGGGACGCTGACGATTTCAGTAAGCGACGGGGAGAGCGCTCTCCTTTCCGGTGTGATAGCAAATGATCACGAGGACGGCGATCTTACGAATCAGATTGTCGTCGAGGGGCTTTCCGCCTTTGCAGAAGACATGAGCCGCACCGTCACATACGCTGTGTGCGATAAAAACGGCAACGTGTCGAAGGCAACACGCAGGATCGTATACAGCGACTACACTCCGCCGCGTTTCTCGATCGGCGGGCAGATAATTGTCGGATCGTGGAGCGATACCGTCGTGATGAAACAGATAACAGCGCGCGACGGAGCGGAAGGCGACATAAGCGGGCGTATCATGATCGGAGAACACGAACCGATAGACAGTTATACCGGGCTGTACAGCGCCGAGATAGAGGTAAAGACTCAGTCCGGCATGACGGAAAAGGCGAATATAGCGGTTCTTGTCGCCCCGACGGTCTCAAGATATCTCCCGACAATTACTCTGAGCGAATATCTGGTTTACGTGAACGTCGGCGAATACTTCAGTGCAGGCAGTTACCTCGCTAATGTCATATATAATTCTGGCAACGGTACGGGAAATGTCAGCATAACCGGTGATGTCGACACGTCGAAGGCCGGAGATTTTATAGTCGAATACACCGCGGTAAGCAGCGACGGCTACACCGGGCACGCTTATCTGACGGTCTGCGTGAGGTAAGCCGGTTTTGGAAACACAGATCACCCTCAAAAAAGCATATTATGTACTGCTTGACGTCCTTAAGCAGATTAAATGGATGATTCTCGCGGCTGCGGTCGCCGCCGCTCTTGCTTTCGTTGTGGCGCGAGAAACGTTCGTGCCGACATACGTTTCCTCGACGTCGTACTTTGTTGAATCGACGCAGGAAACGGCTACCGCCTACACCAGGCTCGTGACATCGCAGCAGCTTGCGAGATCGCTTGTGTCGCTGATTTCGACCGATCAGTTCAGAAAACTTGTCTCCGACAGAACAGGTATACCTTCGGAGGATTTTCAGTTTTCCGCCTCGCTCGTGCTGGGAACCAATCTTGTTGAGATAGAATGCCGGTCGAGCGATCCTAAAAATGCGTTTATATGCATAAAAGACGCGACGGCCCTGTATCCCGACCTTATGTCGGACATGGCGGGGCGACTGTCCTTTACGATGGTCCGCGCGCCGAAGGTCGCGGATTACGCCACCGGTTCGTCCGGAGCCGTGAGATGGTTTATAATCGGAGGATTTCTCGGGTTCCTTGTCACTCTTGCCGTGTTCGTGATTATCTCCCTTTTCAGAAAGACAGTCAACGAGCCGAAAGAACTGAGGGAAAATTTCAATACGGTTCTCCTTCAGTCAATCCCCTATGAGTCCCGCGGAGGAGTTGCCAGGCTTTTCAAACAGGATTATTTCGGTGATGAAGGAATACTCATCAACGGAATCGACAGTTCGCCTGCATACGAGGAAGCGATAAAAGGTCTCAGAAATAAGATAACCGCAGAAAAGAAGGATCATCCGATCGCGGTTATAAGCACATCGGCGCTCCCGAACGAAGGAAAATCGACGATTTCCGCAAATCTGGCGCTGGCCCTTGCCCAGCAGAAGCATCGGGTGGCTCTGCTGGACCTCGATATATACAACAGCTCGCTTTCTGCGCTGTTTCCCAAGAGCGGCGACCATGCGAATATGATCGATGATTTCATTTTCTCCGGCAAGGGATGGGAGAGCGGCATTAAGATAGACAAAAGCTCCGGCATTATGCTTTTCCTCGGAAAAAAGAACGCATCCCGCCGCGCCTTCCCGGTCGGCGAGGTCGCAAGACTGATAGGTCACCTGAGATCTTACGCCGACTACATCATAATCGACACGCCGCCCGTTTTGCTGTTCTCCGATTCCGCGGAAACAGCTGACTACGCCGATATTTCAATGCTCATCGTAAGAGAGCATCATGCGGTAGAAGGACAGATAAACGATGCCATAAGCACCCTGAAAGGGGCGAAGGCGCAGTTCATCGGCTGCGTATACAACGGTGAACGCATGGGTGCCGCCTCGCACAGGTACGGATACGGCTACGGGTACGGGTACGGATACGGAGCGTACGGTGGCGAAAAGCCGCAGAAGAGCGGGCGTGCCGACAAACTTACGCCGGAGAGTTTCGTGTCCGGCAGAAACAGCGGAGAAGACGACGATGAATGACAGACAAACGACACAGGAAACAAGAGAAGACGAAATTAATCTTCTTAAGCTGTTTTCATCGGTGTGGAAAATCTTTCGACGCAGATGGTATATTTTCACGGCTGTCATTCTCCTCGCGGGAGCGCTTGGAGGATACATAGGCACAAAGGGCTTTCGTCCGACATACACTTCGGCGGCGACGTTTATCGTAGAAATCGAGGGAGCCGACAGCTTTTACGGGCAGTCCACTTCCAAAGTACTTCTCGCCTCGCTGCCGCAGGTCATTCTGTCAAGCGACATGACGCAGCTCATAGCCGAGAAGTCGGACGGTCAGTACGCGGTCGCGCGTCTGAGCGCCGAAGTCATTGAGGATACGAACGTAATTGCCGTCACGGCTGTCGGTTATTCGGCAGAATCGGCGTACTACACACTCTGCGCGGCTCTTGAGATATATCCAGAGCTCGCTAGGCACACCGTCGGCAAGACGTCAATGAGCTTCATCATAAAGCCAACGCTTCCTGTCTCTTCAGACGGGGCGTCGGGAGCGCTCAGAAGCGTTCTTATCGGGCTTCTTGCCGGCACCGCAGTTTGCTTCGGCGCCATTGTGATTTACAACCTGCTTTCACCCACATTCGACAGCACAGAAGAAATCAAACAGAGATTCGGTTTCGAAAAAGTCTGTTCGATTCCGGCGATCCACAACGCGACCGACGGCCGCCCGTTCCGCATAACGGACAAAGCGGTGAACAGGAGATTTTACGACGCTGTCGGACGTATGAGATCCTCGATCGTGCATGAGGCGCGCAAAAAGGACGTCAGGACTTTGCTGGTGACGTCAACTGTTCCTGCTGAAGGAAAAACGACGGTGGCGGTCAACTTTGCGCTCTCGCTTGCCCAGCACGGCATGAGTGTGTTGCTTGTTGAATGCGATCTCAGAAATCCCGCGATGTCGGATACGCTCGGGATCGACAAACCGGGTGCTCCGTTCTCAAACGTTATAAGAGGCAAGGCAAAGCTGTCTGACGCCGTTATACGCTACGGAAACAACATAGATGTTATATGTGAAAGCGATTATAACGAAGACGCCGCCGAACTTATCACGTCTGATTTTGTCAAAAGACTTATGCTCACCGCGCGTGAGAAATATGATTTTGTCATAGCCGACACACCTCCGCTCACCGCAGCGTCCGACGCCGCCGTGCTCGCAGAGTATTTCGACGCGTTCATTTACGTCATAAAGAGCGGATATACTTCTGTGCGCTCGGTTGACGAATCTATAGAGCAGTTCAGATACTGCAAGGCAAGACCTCTCGCAGCCGTGCTCAATATGTCGTCCGAAACCGCAACCGGATACGGAGGCGGTTATTACGGATATTATGGGTATTACGGCTACTACGGAGAAAGCGATAAAAATGACGGAAGAGGGAAGAAATGAGCAATCTTAAACCGGAAGAAACTGTAAACGCGAGCGACCCCTCCGGCAAGCCGAAGAAGAAAGCACTGAAAATAATCCTGATTGTTCTCTGCTCGTTTCTCGCCGTTGCCATCGCCGCAGGAATCGGCGCATACGCATACTACAGGCACATTTTCAACCAGATTTTACTGCCGGACACCGAAAGCAACACGCCTCCGGACAGCGAAGATTTTGAAACCGACGACCCGTGGTGGGACGAAACAGACAGCGATACAGACAGCGAAACAAACATCGGGCCCGTGAATTCCGAAAGTTCTCAGACAGAAACGTCCGAACCGGCCGGTTCGGACTCTGAGGAACCCGGCACATTCGAAGTGAGCGAAACGTCAGAAACATCAAAAACCACCGAGAGCACAACCGTTCAGACAATAGACCCCGATGAGGTCGACTGGCCGGACGATCTCGTTCCGCTCGGCGACGACGGACTTATTAACATCATGCTCGTCGGCCAGGACAACGGAAGCTTCAGTAAACGCGGCAGATCTGATTCCATGATACTGTTGTCGGTGAATCCGAAAACCGGCGGCATCGCGATGGTTTCTTTCATGCGTGATCTTTACGTACAGATAGGCAACGGATATTCCGACAACCGGCTCAACGTTGCTTATAAGTTCGGAGGTTTCCCGCTTATGTTCGACGTTATGAAACGCAATTTCGGCATAACTTGCGATTACGGCGTAGTCGTCAATTTCAGCTCTTTCAAAAAGATAATTGACACACTCGGCGGCGTTGACCTCACGTTTACACAGAAAGAGGTCACTCATCTTATTGAAAAGTGCAAAGTCGGAAAATATCCGGACGGATCGGAGATACAGGTCGGCCTGAACAAAAACGTTCCGTCTGACACGGCGCTCGCCTACGCCCGTATCCGAAAGATCGACTCCGATTTCAGCCGAACCGCGCGTCAGAGAAAGCTCCTTCTTTCGGTTTACAACAGCTTCAAGGGCGCTAGTCTCAAAACTATACTTGAACTCGTTGGTCAGATAACAGACTTCATCCGTATCTACGGAATGACTTCGAACGAGCTTATAAGCCTTGTTACGCGGCTCTATCCGCTTCTTGGAAACGAGATCAAAAGCGCGCGTGTCCCGGGAAGCGGGGAATACAGCTACGCGTCAGTGCGCGGTATGTCGGTGCTTATACCGAAGCTCGACAAAATCAGGGAATCGCTCAAAAAGACGCTTCCCATAGAGAAATGACAGGTGATATTAAGATATGTCAGAAACGGATGAGGAAATAATGACAGAGGGGCAGGCGCCGGAAGAGCCTTCCGGCAAAGAACCCTCAGATGCAAAAAAGAAAATGCCGAAATGGCTGAAAATATGTCTGATTGCGCTGATCTCGGTCATCGGACTGGCTGCCGTTGCGGCCGTTGCCGGATTTGCATATTATCAGCATATTTTCAACCAGATAGTGCTTCCGGAGACGGAGGACAATATCATACCGCCGGAGAGCGAGGATTTTGTTACTGACGATCCGAATGATCCGGTCAGCTGGTTTATCGACGATGAAACGACGGATGATGCGACTCCGGAAGACAGCTCGTCTGCCGATTCGGTTTCAGAGTCTTATATGTCCGACAGTTCCGCCGAGAACGGAGATGACATTTCGGGCACGGACAAGCCGTCCGACAGCATGACGGCGCCCGGGAAGTCAAATCTGACAAGCGAGAGCCCGGTATATCAGGATCCCGCCTCGGTCGTATGGCCGGAAGATATGACTCCGCTCGGCGATGACGGCCTTATAAACATCATGCTGGTCGGCCAGGACAACAACAATTTCCGCAGTCGCGGTAGGTCCGATTCAATGATCCTGCTCTCGGTCAACCCAAGCACCGGGGGCATAGTTCTGGTTTCCTTCCTGCGAGACCTTTATGTGCAGATAGGGAACGGTTATTCCGACAACCGACTCAACGTCGCTTACAAGTTCGGCGGTTTTCCGCTCATGTTCGACGTTATGAAGCGCAATTTCGGCATAACTTGCGATTACGGAGTCGTTGTCAATTTTGACTCGTTCAGGGATATTATAAACATCCTCGGCGGCGTCGATCTGTCGTTTACCGAAAAGGAAGTCCGTTATCTTGTCAAAAACAAAACTGCGACCTATCCCGACGGCAGCGTCATAAAAATCGGTCTGAACAAAAACGTTCCGGGAGACATTGCCCTTGCATATGCTCGGACGAGAAAGATAGACTCCGATTTTTCCCGCACGGCTAGACAGAGAAAACTGCTTCTTTCCGTTTACAACCGTTTCAAGAACGCGAGCCTTTCGACGATACTCGAACTTGTCGGAAACGTCACAAATTATATAAGGATATACGGTATGACATCAACTGGGCTCTTAAACCTCGTCCGACAGCTTTATCCGCTTATCGGCAATGAAGTTAAGGGATACAGTGTGCCGGGTTCGGGAGAATACAGTTATGCGCGCATGCGCGGCATGTCCGTCGTCATGCCAAACCTTACAAAAATCAGAACACGCCTTGCAAAAATCCTCCCGCTCGGTTCGGGATCATCTGTGACAGTTCCGCCGGTAACGATAGATAAGCCGGAAGAGTCCTCGACGCAGCCGCCGGAAACAACGCCGGGACTGACGGACCCCGATACTTCGCAACCGCCTGAAACCGCGACATCGGAACTTCCGACAGATACGGAAACCTCAGCAACGCCAACGGAGACGGAAACGTCTGCCATGCCGTCTGAAACGGAAATGTCTGACCTGCCGCCGGAACCGGAGACATCGGATATTCCGACAGACACGGCAACATCGGAAACGCCTACGGAACCTGAAACCTCCGGGACCGAAGGACCCCCCGCAACTGTCGACGCCGACTCCGGTGAAAACATGCCGGACACAACATCAGCCGGATGATAATACACGGTTTTCAAAAGCTCACGATGCTGGATTATCCCGGCAGAACGGCATGTACCGTTTTTACCGGGGGTTGCAACATGCGCTGTCCGTTCTGCCACAATGCCGATCTCGTTTTAAATCCCGGTGCGTACCCCGTGATTCCGGAAGATGAAGTGTTTGCCCTGCTTGAGCGAAGGCGCGGCGTGCTTGATGGCGTGTGCGTGACGGGCGGAGAGTCGATGCTTCAGAAGGATCTGCCGGTTTTCGCGGAAAAAATCAAAAAGCTCGGTTTTTCCGTCAAGATCGACACGAACGGTACTTTCCCGTCAGAGCTGAAATATATGTTGAGCGAAGGACTGTGCGACTACGTCGCTATGGACGTGAAGAACACACCCGAGAAATACGGAGACACGGTCGGCCGCCCGGGTTTTGACGTTTCAGGGATTCTACGGAGCATTGAGATACTGAAGTCCTCACAGATTTCACATGAGTTCCGCACGACGGTGACTAAAACCTTTCACGATTACTGCGATCTTCTGGATATTGCCGGACTGCTAGGCGGCGGGCAGAACTACTATCTTCAGGCATACCGCGATTCTGACGAAGTCATGGACCGCAGCGTGACGGGCTACCTCCCGTCGGAGCTTCGGGAAATGACAGAAAAACTCCGCAAAGACTGCCCGGGGATGAAAATATCCCTCCGCGGCGTGTAAGGCATAAAAAATCTGACTTATCCGGAGATAAGTCAGATTTTTTTATGAAATCAGTAGTCTATTCCTTCAAGCTTGCCTTCACTGTTATAACGTTCTTCCCTGATTTTCTTTCCGTTTTCGTCATAGATATACTTGTACGTATACTGCGGTTTGCCGTCGGCGTCATAGCTGGTATATTCCATCAGCCTGCCGTTTTTGTTCGTGTATATATCATAGCTTGTCAGGTTGCCGCTCTTGTCGACCGTCGTGCATTTCGAAAGAAGTCCGTCCGAATCATATTCGAGGGTCGTCACGGAATATCTGTCACCCGGCCAGATCGGATAGTATGTCTTTTTACAGTAGTTTTTAGGATGCTCGCCGTCCTTGTCGTCATATTCAAGATATGTTTTATTCGTCGAGACGTTTCCGGAGCCGTAACCTGTGTCCTCGATCAGACGGTCATACTCATCGTATACCCTTTCAACTTTCATAAGATTCCCGCTGTTCCAGAAAAACCACGCCATAACGGTGCAGTTTCCTCGCTCGTCGTATTCGTAATCTATCGATCCGGTCTGGTTTCCCTTGCTGTCATAGCTTGTTTTGTTGATTATGCGACCGTTTTCCCATGTCTGGGTATGAACGAACACGAGTTTCCCGTCCCCGTCGTAGTGCTTAAGTTTAATAATGTGACCTTCTTCGTCCTTTTCGACGACGTCAGGGTCGCCGGTGTTTATATCGATTGAATCTACCGTAAACAGATCTTCGAGCGATTCGAGAAGCCCGAGCAGATTGCCGAGTGAAGAACAGGACGACAGGCATATCAGAGCCGCCAGAATACCGGCAAGCGCCGCGATCCTTATTTTTTTCAAGTTCGTTTCTCCTTTGATTTTTCTATTTTTGCGCCGGACGCTGTAATCCCGTAGCATAAAACGCCCAGCGTCCGAATGATGGGTTTATTATACAATAATTGTTCCTCTGTGTCAACTTAAATTAGCAGAAAGCCGCCCCGGGGCGGCTTTAGTTATTGAGAAATCTTTTCTCTGACGTCGCGGATCTGAGAAAGGACAGATTCCGGCGAGGGGCCGCCGACAACGTTACGCCGCGCGACACAGTTTTTAAGATCCAGCGCTTCATATACATCTTCTCCGGCGTCGGAACATACCGCGCGGAATTCTTCGAGCGAAAGGTCCTCAAGCACCTTCCCCTCGGCTATGCATTTCGCGACGAGTCTGCCAGATGCCCTGTACGCGTCACGGAACGGCATTCCTTTGCCAACAAAATAATCGGCCAGATCGGTCGCGTTGATGAACCCCTTTTTCGCGGCGGACTCAAGCGCCTCGCGTTTGACGTTCATCGTGCTCACCATGCCGGTCATTATCGGCAGACAGGCCTTTACGGTATCGATCGCGTCGAATACGCTTTCCTTGTCTTCTTGCATGTCCTTGTTGTATGCAAGCGGCAGGCCCTTCAGCACAGTGAGAAGAGAAACCAGATCACCGTACACCCTTCCGGTTTTTCCGCGCGTAAGCTCCGCCATGTCTGAGTTTTTCTTCTGCGGCATTATGCTCGAGCCGGTCGTGAATTCGTCGGATAACTCAATAAAACCGAACTCCCATGAAGTCCAGAGCACGATCTCTTCGGACAAACGCGACAGATGCATCATTATTATTGAAACCGCGGAAAGCAGCTCGACACAGAAATCTCTGTCTGACACTCCGTCGAGGCTGTTCATTGTCACGGCGGAAAACCCGAGCGCTGATGCTTCGGCAAACCTGTCTGTCGGAAAAGTCGTGCCGGCGAGCGCGCAGCATCCTATCGGGCTTTCGTCTGTCCGCCCGAAAGCGTCAGCAAGCCGTCCGAGGTCACGCAGGAACATATAAGAATATGCCATAAGATAGTGCCCGAATGTCACGGGCTGCGCTCTCTGAAGATGGGTGTATCCCGGCATGACGGTGTCTGTGTGTTTTTCGGCTTTGTCCGTAAGAACGCGAATAAGATCTTTTATCAAGCCGGATATGGCAGAAATCTCTTTTTTCAGATAAAGCCGCATGTCGAGCGCAACCTGATCGTTGCGCGAGCGCGCTGTGTGGAGCTTTTTCCCGGCATTGCCGATGCGCTCCGTCAGAACGGACTCAACGAACATGTGTATATCTTCGGCTTTTGAGTCAAAAACAAGTTTTCCGGAGTGCAGATCGGCGAGAATGCCGTCGAGCCCCGAGAGAATGGCATCCGCGTCGGCGCGGCTTATAATTCCGCAATCGGCGAGCATCTGAGCGTGCGCGGCCGAGCCGCGTATGTCCTCTTCAAACATACGACGGTCAAAGCGTATAGAGGAATTGAAGTCATCGGCGGCGGATGACGTTATACCGTCCGTCCTGCCCGCCCACATTTTCCCGGCCATCAGAGCTTTCCTTTTTTCTCAAGCATTGCCTGAACCGTCGTCGGAAGTCCCCATATGTTTATGAAGCCCTCGGCCTGTCCCTGATCGTAATCGGATTCGCCGAATGTCACGAGATCCTCGGAATAAAGAGAGAACGGCGAGGTCGTCCCGGCGGGGATTATGTTTCCTTTGTAAAGTTTGAGTTTGACCGAGCCAGTCACGTGTTCGTTCGATTTGTCAGCAAATGCCGTCATAGCCTCGCGGAGCGGCGTAAACCATTTTCCGTTGTATATAAGATCAGCAAAATCCACGGCAAGCTTCTGTTTTACGTGAAGGGTTTCCTTGTCCACGGTCAGCATCTCGAGCTGTTCATGCGCGAAATAGAGTATCGTGCCGCCGGGTGTTTCATATACGCCGCGGTCCTTCATTCCGATAAGACGGTTTTCTACTATGTCTATTATTCCGATTCCGTTTTTACCGCCTAGAAGATTGAGCTTCTCAATGATCTTGCTTGCCTTCATCTTTTCTCCGTCGACAGCGACGGGTGCGCCGGCCTCAAAGTCTATCGTCACGTAGGTCGGCTCATCCGGCGCGGCAAACGGGGACACGCCCATCTCGAGGAAACCCGGCTTGTCGTAATCCGGCTCGTTAGACGGGTCTTCAAGGTCAAGGCCCTCGTGGCTAAGATGCCAGAGATTCTTGTCTTTTGAATAGTTTGTTTCCCGGCTTATCTTCAGCGGAACGTTGTGCGCTTCTGCATAGTCGATCTCCTCGTCGCGCGACTTTATGTCCCATTCGCGCCACGGGGCTATTATCTTCATGCCCGGAGCAAAACGCTTGATGGCGAGCTCGAACCTGACCTGATCGTTTCCTTTTCCGGTCGCACCGTGGCAGATTGCATCCGCTCCCTCGCTAAGCGCGATTTCGGCAAGCTTTTTGCCGATTACAGGGCGCGCGAACGCGGTTCCCAGAAGATATTTTTCATACTTTGCGCCCATTTTCATGGCCGGAATAATGACCTCGTCGACCATTTCGTCGACAAGATCCGCAACAATAAGCTTTGATGCGCCGGTCTTCAGCGCCTTTTCCTCGAGCCCCTCGAGCTCGTCCGCCTGACCGACGTTGCCGGAAACAGCGATGATCTCGGGATTGTTGTAGTTTTCTTTGAGCCACGGGATTATTATTGACGTGTCAAGCCCGCCGGAATAGGCAAGAACGATTTTCCTGATGTTTTCTTTGCTTTTCATTGTGACTGCCTTTCGGACATTATTTTCATTCGATATGGATAATTATACACAAAATCGGCTGTTTGTCAAGGGGCAAATCAAAAAATATTCACAAAAATGAATTGAAAAGCTCAAAGCGGCAGCCCGCCGGCGAGTGCGCGAGGTATTGACACCGCTCTGAAAAAATGATATAATTATAAAACAAGGAGAAGTTTGATACAGTGAGCGAACGCCGCACGTCAGTTTACTCGTATAACATCATTATCTGTGACTTCTTTAATGATTTTCCGCCCTCCGAATAAACTGATGTTCGGTTTAAACATTCAATGTTGTATTATTTAAGGGGTGATGTTTTTTGCGCAACAATGTAATCAGTTATCTCGTAAACGCCGCATCCCGTTTCCCCGGCAAAACCGCTTTTGTGTCGGAAAATGCGTCGCTAACCTTTTCCGATCTTGACGACATCAGCAAAAAGGTCGGAAGCTATCTTGACCGAAACGGCATATACAAAAAACCGGTCGTTGTTTTCATGCGCAGGTCGGCGCCTGAAATTGCCGTTTTTTTCGGGGTGGTCCGCGGAGGGTGCTTTTATGTTCCGGTTGACGAAGAAATGCCCCGGGCCCGCATCGATCTCATTCTCGAAAACGTGCGCTCGCCGCTCGTTATATGCGATGACGAAACCGCAGGAATTGCAGAAAGCTTCGATCTCCGCGGGGGAAGAGCCGTCACCCTGACGGAGCTCTTGTCCAGGGCCGAAACCGACGAGTCCGCTCTTGAACGAATATACGACGCCGCAATCGACACGGATCCGATTTATATCGTGTTCACTTCGGGATCGACCGGCGTGCCGAAAGGCGTCTGTGCCTGTCACAGATCTGTGACAGACTATATAGAACAGCTTTCCGAGGTTTTGGGTTTTTCTCATAACACGGTATTCGGCAATCAGTCGCCGCTTTATTTTGACGCGTGTCTGAAAGAGCTTTACCCTACTCTTAAATTCGGAGCAACGACGTATCTGATCCCGAAAAAGCTTTTTTCGACACCGGTCGAACTTGTTAGATATCTGAACGAGCACAGAATCAACACAATATGCTGGGTTGTTTCCGCGCTCACTATGATAAGCGCATTCGATACCTTCTCGGTTGTCAGACCCGAATACTTGCATACTGTGGCCTTCGGATCGGAGGTTTTTCCTGTCAAACAGTTCAACAGGTGGCGCGAAGCTCTGCCGGAAGCCTCCTTCACCAATCTTTACGGCCCGACCGAAACCACAGGCATGTGCTGCTTTTACCGTGTTGAACGCGGGTTTTCAGAAGATGAGCCCATTCCCATAGGAAAACCGTTTCCAAACCGGGAAATAATTCTTCTGAAGAGCGACGGAACCGTTGCAAGCGACAACGAAGAAGGTGAGATCTGCGTGCGCGGCACGGCGCTTACCCTGGGATACTACAATGATCCCGAACGAACCGACGCGGCTTTCATTCAGAATCCGCTCAACACGTCTTACCATGAAAAGATATACCGCACGGGCGACATCGGAAAACGGGACGGAAACGGTGATCTTATATTTGTTTCCCGAAAAGACCATCAGATAAAGCACATGGGGCACAGGATAGAGCTCGGCGAAATAGAGATTTCGGCCTCCTCCGTTCCGGGAGTCGGGTTGTGCGCGTGTGTTTATGACACGGCAAAGAAAAAAATCGTACTTTTCTTTACCGGCGAGATTGAGGCAAGAGAACTGCTTCCGTGCCTTAAAGAAAAGCTGCCGAGGTATATGCTCCCGGGCAAAATTGAGAAACTAGAAAAAATGCCTCTCACACCGAATGGCAAAATCGACCGCGTGACGCTCGGAGCAGCGATAAAACCATAATGACAAAGGGAGAAAACCATAATATGGAAAAGCTTCTTGAGATTCTTAATGAACTTCACCCGGATGTTGATTTTGCGTCAGAGCAGAATCTAATCGGAGACGGAGTCCTCGACTCGATGGATATAGTCAATCTGATAACCGAAATAACAGAAGAGTTTGATGTCGTAATAACGGCGAAAGACATTGTTCCGGAAAACTTCAATTCTGCCGAAAAGATCTGCGCGCTGATAAAGAGACTCTCGGAGGAAGACTGATTTGGCGTTCAACTCGGCGGTTTTCGTCATCTTCGCCACACTTGTGATACTGATATACTACCTGCTGCCGGGAAAATGCAGGTGGGTATTTCTGTTTGTCTGCAGCACGGTGTTTTATCTGTCGGCGGGACTGACCGGGCTTTTTTATCTTGCTCTCAACATAACGGCAACATGGTTAACTGCCTTTGTCATCGGCAGGGATATTGTCCGTCAGTCGGAGTATCTTAGCGGCGATGGTGCCGTTCTTTCAAAAGATGAAAGGAAGAGCTTCCGCGAAAAAAGAAAACGTTTCAGAAAACGCCTTGTGGCGCTATGTATTGTTTTTGATGTGGCGCTGCTAGCCGTATCAAAATATCTCTCGCCGCTTGTTTCGGGATTTTTCCCTTCTGCCGGCGGCCTTGCCGCCGCGCTTGGAATATCATATTTTACTCTGAGATCGATCGGTTATCTGATCGATGTTTACCGCGAGGCGATCCCCGCAGAGCGGAATTATCTGAAATATGCTTTGTTTGTTTCTTATTTCCCGGCGGCGGTACAGGGCCCGATAACACGTTACGGCGAGACACAGAGTGAGCTCTTTTCTGCAAAGCGGTTTGACGGGGACGTGCTCTGCCGCGGAATTCTCAGGATGCTGTGGGGGTATTTCAAGAAAATGATCGTTGCCGACCGCATAGGTATAGCGGTGGCGGCGATAACAGAAACTGCGGACCGGCGCGGCGGATACGTTCTCATATTGCTGATTTTTTATACCGTCCAGCTGTATGCCGATTTTACAGGCGGTATTGATATCGCGCTTGGTTTTTCCGAGTCGCTCGGAATTAAACTTGCGGAAAACTTCCGTCTGCCGTATTTTTCCGGCTCTCTCAAGGAATACTGGCGAAGATGGCACATTTCCATGTGCTCATGGTTCAGGGACTATGTTTTTTATCCCGTTTCCACGTCACGTATAATGAGTAAACTGGCCTCGGCCGTTAAAACCAGATTCGGTAAAAAAGCCGGCCGGCGCATACCTCTTTATCTTTCAACTTTTACAGTCTGGCTTCTCACTGGGATATGGCACGGAGCGGGGGCGAACTTTATAGTCTGGGGACTGCTGAACTGGCTTGTGCTTATGGTGTCGGAAGAACTTGAGCCGATATACGCGCGCTTTCACGGAAGGTTCGCTTTTTCAAACACAAAGCCGTACCGCGTTTTTGGCATTGCACGGACTTTTGCTCTCATATGTGTTCTGAATCTCTTTGACTGCTTTGAAAAGATCGGTGACACGCTCGGCGCCCTCGTTTCGATATTCACGGGGCGGAACGCGGGTGTGCTTTTTGACGGTTCTATGATGAAACTCGGTCTGACAGCCGCCGATTATGCGGTGCTCGGAGCAGGAGTTCTAGTTATGCTCGCTGTCTCTCTTGTCAGCAGAAAGCGCGACGTGCGTGGCCTTATAATGTCAAAATCCGCTCCAGCCATATTTGCCGTTATGCTTGTCCTTGCCGTATCCATAATAGTTTTCGGTGTATACGGTATAGGATATGACGCAGGAAGTTTTATCTATAACAGGTTCTGACATGAAAAGCAGGAAGTCAAAAAAAAGAACAGTTTTCGGGATTCTTGCCGCCATACTGGTAACGGTTGCGGTTTTTGCGTTTCTGCAGAGGCTCCTTGAACCGAAATACTATGACGGAATAATCGAGGGTGCTTTCGTCGCCGAGTATTACAGAGAAGAAAAAGACCATGACGTGATATTTGTCGGCGACTGCGAGGTTTACGAGAATTTTTCACCGGCTGTCCTGTGGAGGGAATTCGGAATAAACTCGTACATTAGGGGCAGCGCAGAACAGTACATCTGGCAGTCATATTATCTGCTCGAGGACACCTTGCGATATGAGACTCCTAAGGTCGTCATTTTTAACATTCAGTCGCTTCAGTTTTCAGAATCTCAGTCAGAAGCTTATAACAGGATGTCCATAGAGGGTATGAGATGGTCTTCATCAAAGATCGGGGCTATCCGAGCCTCTATGCTTGAAGGTGAGACTTTTATTTCGTATGTTTTTCCCATATTGCGTTATCACGACAGGTGGTGCGATCTAAAGAAAACAGATTTCACGTATTTTTTCGGATCGCGCGAGTTTGTCACTCACAACGGATACTATATGCGGACCGACGTGCGGCCGGCTAAAGACATCCCGCAGGGCAAGCCGCTCGCCGATTATTCTTTTGGCGAAAAGGCGTGGGAATATCTTGACAGGATTCGTGAGCTGTGCGAGAAAAATGACATCACGCTGCTTCTGATAAAAGCCCCGAGTCTTTATCCTTACTGGTATCCTGAATGGGACGCGCAGGTCTGTGCATATGCAGCGGAGCATGGACTTGATTACGTCAATTTTCTCGCGATTCAGGACGAAACGGGAATAGATTACGATACAGACACATATGACGGCGGACTTCACATGAACCTGAGCGGAGCGGAAAAGCTCGCCCGTTTCACGGGAAAAATTTTGAAAGAAAAATACAGTCTTCCCGACAGGCGGAGCGAACTTCACCTTTCAGAGATATGGGATGCAAAACTTATGAGATATGATGAAGACATAAAACGCCAGAGCGAAAATCAGAATTCATCGGTGAAATGACATGTGCGGAATCTGTGGAATGATCGATATTACGGGCAGGGCGGACGTCTCCTACGGGACGGCCGAAAAAATGCTACGTGCAATCGCTCACAGGGGCCCTGACGGTGAAAAGATCCTCGAACTCGGTCACGTAACGCTGGGCTTCAACCGGCTCAGTTTCATTGATCTCGAAGGAGGGATGCAACCTCTGTCAAACGAAAACGGCTCGGTTTTCATGATTTGCAACGGGGAAATATTTAACCATCCCGAACTCCGGAACGAACTGATGAAAAAAGGACACGTTTTCCGCACCGGAACGGACGTTGAGGTCATCGTTCATCTCTATGAGGAATACGGCATAGAATTTCCAAAGTATCTCAACGGGCAGTTTGCCGTCGCACTGTATGATTCCGCGAATCAGTCACTTTTCCTTGTGCGCGACGGAATGGGCATTTCTCCCCTGTTCTGGACCGAAACGGGCGGAGCGGTTGTTTTTGCCTCAGAATGCAAAGCAATTCTCGAATATCCGGGCGTGCCGCGCAGGCTGAATCTCAAAGCTCTTGATCAACTTATGAATTTTCCCGGTGTGATCGCTCCAGAAACATTTTTCGACGGCATATTTGCGCTTCGCCCCGGTCACATTCTGACGGTTTCACCGAACGGGGTTTCTGACAGCGAATACTGGGATCTGTCATTTCCTTCCGAGGAAGAGGACAAAGGCCGGGATTATTACGTTGAAACGCTCAGAGATCTTATAAAAAGCGCGATAGCGAGGCGCCTTGTCGCAGATGTGCCGATCGGTTTTTATGTTTCAGGAGGCCTCGACAGTTCCGTAGTCGCGTGCTTTATCGGGAAATATCTTCTGGACAGTTATTATTCGTTTTCTGCAGAAATCGGCTCGGGCGACCTTGACGAAAGCCGTTTTCAGGCCATTGTCCGTGACACAGTGAAATCTGATCACTACAGCGTAAAAGTCGCTGAAAAAGAGATCATCAGCCGTCTCCCGGATGTCATAGGATTTGCCGAGTCTGCAGTTAAAGAAAGCTATGATGTCGCCGCTTTCATGCTCTCGGAACTTGTGCACGGAACCCCGGCAAAGGCGGTTCTGACCGGGCAGGGTTCCGACGAACTGTTCTGCGGATACGTCGGGTACATGGTTGACCTTTTCCGCAACATGCGCAAGGACACCATGACAGAAGAAGAACTAAAAATCAACGAAAGACTGTGGGGAGATCCTTATTTCCGGTTTGAACGCGACCATGCGGCCATAAGAAAAATCCACCGGGAAATTTATTCGCCGGAGCTCCGCGCGGCGCTCGACGGTTTCTCGGCTCTCGAAAAAAGCCCTGTTGACGTTGAAAAGCTCAAAGGATTAAGCCCTCAGAAAAGGCGGTCGTACATAGACTGCCGGATCCGTCTGGCGGATCATCTTCTCGGAGAGCACGGTGACAGAATGTTTTTTTCGCATTCCGTCGAAGGCAGGCATCCTTTCCTGGACAAGGAACTGATCGGCTTTGCCCTGACCGTTCCGGACAAGTATAAGCTCAACGGAACAAACGAAAAATACATTCTTAAAAAGGCCGGCGAGGGAATCGTTCCTGACCCGATACTCAAAAGGCGCAAGTTTCCCTTTCAGGCGCCGGGAACATCATCAATTATTAAAAGCGACGGGGGAGATCTTGTCGACGAAAACCTTGTACGCAAGTATGGCTTATTCGACCCCGGCAAAATAAGAGAACTTAAGGAAATATACGCGCGCCCGGATTTTAAGCTTTTGGGCGCATATGAAATCGACTACCTGATGATAGCCGCAACGACCACAATCCTCTGCGAAAAATACAGACTATCAGTATGAAGGAAAAGAAAAAAAGCAAAAAAACCGGCGGAAGCGTCGCCTCGAATATCGCATTTCTGTTTGCCGTTGCTCTTATAGTGGCCGTATCGGGAATAATAATATCCAAAGCGGTTAAAAGGTCGGCGCATTTCAGCGAACCGCCAGCGACCGGTGAAAGCGGCCCGGTTATATCAGGCGCACATGACATTTTGGCAACGGTCGGAGAGCCCATATCGTACCGCTCCGGAGTGACAGCCTACGACGCCTCGGGGAATGAGATACCGCTCAGGATAGACGCCGGACATGTTAATCCTGACGAACCGGGAGAATATATCGTGACTTATACCGCTGAGGACGATGAAGGCAGGATAGCCAGCGTAACCGTGCGTGTTATTGTTTCCGCTGTATCAAATAGTGAGAACACGTCTCTGGAGCCATCCCAGACGAGTTCTTCGGGGACAGAACCGACTCCGGGCACCGATCCTCCTCCGACGGATACTCCCAACACTGAACCCCCCGGCCCGGAATACGATCCCGCAGAAAAAGAAAAACTCGATAACGCCTGCAGAAAGGTTCTTGCGGATATCACGAACGACGACATGACTCCCGCCGAAAAGGCCGAAAAGATTTTTCTGTACGTAAATCATCGTATAAGATACGTTTCGACGTCCGAAAAGAAAAACTGGGTCAGCGCGGCGTATACCGGATATACGCAGAAAAAAGGCGACTGCTACAATTATTTTGCCCTGTCCAAAGAGTTGCTTACTCTTGCCGGCATAGACAGTATTGATCTTTACCGCGTCGGAGGGAAGTCTGATCACTACTGGCAACTTATCAACACCGGCGACGGATGGTATCATTTTGACGCCTGTCCTCACCCGTCCGAATGCCCGTTCAGATGCTTTATGAGAACCGAGGCAGACGTCAGGGCATATTCTGAAAAATGTACACCGTGGCGTCTCAATTATTATATTTACGATTACGAATCGATCGATGTTTATGTCGAAGGAACACCGGCCGAATGAAAGGAGCAGACAAATGAAAAAAACTTTTATTATCGTTTCGGTGCTTGCGCTGATCCTGACGCTTGCTTCATGTTCTTCCGATCCGGGATCGATCGACACAAACAATAAAGACCGCAACGGGTTTTATTTCGTAGCAACTGCTTTTGGAAACGCTGAAATTGGAATTGACGATGACATGGCCGACGTTCTCGCAAAGTTGGGTGAGCCGCTGAAATACTTTGAGGCGGCGTCATGCGCTTTTAAAGGTCTTGACAAGACGTACACATATTCCGGATTCATAATCACAACGCGACCGGAAGGCGACAAGGATTTTGTCAATTCGATCCTTCTGACTGATGATTCTGTATCAACTCCCGAAGGAATATATATCGGTTGTTCCAAAGAAAAAGCAATTGCGGCATATCCGGGGTGTGAAGTAATCGACAACGTCATAAGTGTCGAAAAAGACGGAACCGCCGTAAACATCATATTAAAGGACGGAGCTGTCATTTCGATAGAATATATCCCTGCTTGATTTGTGTCTGCTTGATACGTCCGCCCCGCCGCGCTTTTTTGCGTGTCGGGGCTTTTTGTCTGTATAAAACGGAATGCTGTTTGTCAGACCGTCGTATTGCCGCGGGTTAATATTTTCCGCCTCTCATCCGCGTGTTAACACCCTGCCGCCCGCGGCAGGAAAATCGGCGCTTTCTTAATAGTCGCAGACGTCTGCCGCTTTGCATTGACAATCATACGGTATCATGGTATAATTACATGTGTGACGAAGTCACCAAATCTAGATAGTGCGCGAACAACCTCGTGTAAACATTTGAATGAGAAACGGAGAGAAAAAATGTCAGCAGTTAAAGAAGTCACTCAGGAAACGTTTGAAGACGAAGTAATAAAATCAGGCAAACCTGTGCTTGTCGATTTCTTCGCGTCGTGGTGCGGACCGTGCCGCATGCTCAGGCCGGTAATAGATGAGATAGCGGCGGAACATCCGGAGATAAAGGTCGTTTCCGTAAACATCGATGACGCGGAACAGCTTGCTTACGAGTTCGGAATCAGCTCGATTCCCTGCCTGGTTCTTGTTGAGGACGGGCGGGAGATCACGCGTGCGGTAGGATATCGCCCGAAGGACGATATCGTTTCAATGCTTTTCTGAAAATGTACGATATTATCGTCGTCGGCGCAGGAACGGCGGGGCTTACCGCTTCAATATATGCCCGGCGCGCTGAAAAAAGCGTTCTCATAATTGAATCCGGGGCGTACGGAGGGCAGATAATAAGTACGCCGGATATAGAAAACTATCCGGCTGAGGCGCACATTGCAGGATATGAATTTGCCGAGAAACTATACCGGCAGGCGAAAGACCTCGGTGCCGTCTTCGTTTCAGACAGGGCGACCGGGCTCGAAAAAAACGAAAACGAAACGTTCTTCGTTAAATCTCTCAAAAGCGGATACGCGGGCAACGCTGTGATCCTTGCGACCGGCTCAAAAAGCCGCAGGCTGGGTCTTGACGGAGAGGACGCGCTTATCGGCAGGGGAATATCATACTGTGCGACATGCGACGGAAACTTTTTCAGAGGCAAAACCGTAGCTGTTGTTGGCGGAGGCAATACGGCTGCCGGCGACGCGCTTTATCTCTCGGATATTGCCTCGAAGGTTTATCTTATACACCGCAGAGAGAGTTTCAGAGCAGACGGGGCCGCCGTTGATCGGCTTAAAAAACGTGAAAACATATCGTTCATCCTCGGTGCGAGGGTGACGAAGTTGATCGCGGATCGCCGTCTTGAGGCAATCGAGATGACACTTTCCGACGGACGAACCTCGACTATCGGGGTGAGCGGACTTTTCGTCGCCATTGGAAGAATACCGGAAAACGGTCCGTTTGCAGACTGGCTCGAACTTGACGCAGCGGGATATGCCGTTTCAAACGAAAATTGCCGCACGAAAACGCCCGGTCTTTTCGTCGCGGGCGACTGCAGGGCCAAGGAAGTCCGTCAGCTTGTAACTGCCGCGGCTGACGGGGCTGTCGCCGCTACAGGCGCGGTGAACTTTATTTCATCGTTGAAAGGATAATTGAAAATGATTAAAACAACGGTAAAGATCGACGGAATGGGGTGCCCAATGTGCGAGGCACACATCTGCGAAACTATAAGAAACACGTTTCCCGACGCAAAAAAAGTGTCGGCGTCGCACAAAAAGGGCGAGGCGGAATTTCTGACCGCAACCGAACCGGATGAGGAAGCCCTTCGGGAAGCAATAGAAAAAACCGGTTATTCGTTTGTGTCCGTCTCGTGCGAAACCGAGGACAAGAAATCCGGTTTCCGCCTTTTCGGGAAAAAATAACGTAGAATAAAAGCGCCCTGGAAGTCCGCAGCTGAAAAGGATTTCCGGGGCTTTTGCCGCCTGAAAAGGCGGTAATATCCGGGTGGTTGGGATGTATGTTCTATAATCTTTCAAATTTTGTCGCTACAGGCCGGCCGACGATTCTGTCCGCCGGACCGGGAACGGCAAATCTTTCTTCAAGCTATATGCAGGTGTCCGCGGCGCTGATCCTGCTGGTGATGCTTTTTGCCGCCGGCAAATCGGTACAGAAGCGGCTGGGCTCGGAGCCTTGCGCTGCGCTGTTTTATATCAGCGCGCGCGGCTTTATCAGCGCGGGCGTGCTTTTTGCCGTCTACTGCGCGGTTCACCGCGAACTGCCGGTCATCAGGGTGTATTCGCTCATAATGGCGTGTCTTCTCGCATTATGCGCCTGCGCCTATACAATGCTGGGATTCAGGATCATGAAAATCGGCAGTCTGTCGGTGTTCACAGCTTTTCTTATGCTCGGAGGCATGATCGTTCCGTACCTTTACGGCGTGTTCCGGCTGAACGAGCCGATAAACGCCGCGCGGATAGCCGGAATTGTGATTATGTCGGTCTCAATGTTTCTTCCGCTTACCGGCGGAAGAAAAAGCGACCGGACAGGGGAAGAAAAGCCCAAGACCAAGCTTGCCGTTTTCTGCCTGCTGTGTGTTCTTGTCTTTCTGCTTAACGGCTCTATGAGCGTGATTTCAAAGGTCCACGCAGCCGGGGTTCTGAGCTTTGAATCATCTGATCCGCTGACTTTTGCCATGCTCGGCGCGATTTGTAGCGGCGTGATTTCCACGCTGATATACGCCGTCCTGAAACTGTTTGGAAAAAGGGAAACCGGCGTCTGTTCTCTGGATACCGTTGCGCCGGTTTGTGAACCTGCCGCAACCGAAGGGAAAGGACTCCGAATCGTTATCCGTGTCACTCTGCTTTTCATAGTTCCCGCCGCGGTTTTCGACGGTTTTTCATCCTTCCTGTTTCAGCGAGGCGCCGCGTCGCTTCCCGCGTCGGTCATGTATCCCATTGTGACGGGCGGCTCGATCGTTCTGACAGCGCTAGCGGATTATCTGCTGTTTCGCGAAAAGCCTACGAAAATCGCACTGGCAGGCCTTATTATTACTTTTGCATCAACATTTCTGTTTTTGCTCTGACGAATTATGCACAAAAAGATCCCGCTCTGCTTTTTGAAGCAGTGCGGGATTTTGATTGTTATTCATGGAATCAGTTGTCGATTATGCGGAAATATTTGCTCACCGTGTACAACTTTCCGTTATATCTGAAAGTCATATACATACGCGTCGGAGGATTATTTTCCGTTTGCATCATGCCTCCGCAGTAGCAGATTCCTTCACTGTTATCCATGTCAGCGTAAATCATGTCATAAGTGTCCCCGTCTATCGTCTGTGGTTCGCAGGTCCACATAACGGCATTCTGATCTACTCCGCTGACGTTGAAAGAATGTTTGAGCTCAAACGGCATTTCAACAACGACTTCAATCGGATTCGATGAGGTCGATCCTCTTCCGGTGGGAGAGAGCGTGGTGGTGACGCCGGTGTCGCTGGCGTCAAAATCGGAATGCGTCACTATTTGTATCGTGACGAGCGAGTTGCCGCATCTCGAGCAGGTGGCGCCCTCCGTCTGATAGTCGTGCCCGAGGGCGGCGACCGTTCTCTGAGCGGTCAAGACTTCGCCGCATACTGAACAGTGGCTTCCGGCTGTTTTGCCTGATGCTGTACATGTCGCGGCAACTGCTCTGTCCTCGACTTCGGTATGTCCCGCCGCGGGAATTTCCTCGATTTCGGTTTCGCCGCAGATCTCGCAGACGTGTTCGTGCGAGCCGGAGACGGTACATGTTGCGGCGGAGAGCGTGATCCAGTCGCCGTAAACGTGCTCGTGCTGCTCGACCGTCACGGTGATTTCCCTAGTTGCCGGCGGATAGTCGCACGTGACGGTTATCGTGGCCGACCCGCCGTCGGTAAGAACGGTCACGTGTCCGTCCTCCGACACCGATATGAGCTCCGGATTGTCGCTCTGATAAGTGAATGACGGGGATTCGTTTTCATCGACAGTCTCGACAATATACGGCGTAAGATCCCATTCGTCTCCGAGCGACGCTGACGATTTTTCGTTCAGGTCTATGGCCGGCGAAATGACAGTGATAGTTACCGCCGACTCGAATGATGGATTGTCGCACCTGACGGTGACGATGAATTCGCCGGAATCTTCTCCGGATATCACGGTGCCGTCCGATTCAACGGAAAGCGCCGCCGGACGGTCGACTTCATAGGTGAGCGTTTTGTTTATCCTGTTGTCATTGCCGTCATACAGCTCCGCGCCGAGCGGCTTTGATTCGTTTGTGTAAAGCTTCAGCGAATCTGCCGAGAGATGCAGGCCGTCGGCGCTCACCGTTACGGTCACGGAGGATTCCAGGCCGAGCGACGGGCATCTGACACGGATAACTGAATAACCGAAATCCTTTGCAGTAACCGTGCCGTCCTGCGAAACTGAAACGGTTCCCCAGTTGTCGCTTTCGAAAAGAATTGCCGGTTCTCCGTCCGGGAAATCCGATTCGCGGAATCCTACTGCACGTGCAGATATCTGCACGCTTTCGCCGGGCGAGAGAGTGACGGACGTATCTCCAAGTTCAATATATGGCGCTTCCGTCACGGTGATGGCGACCTCTGCATAGAGCGAAACGTCCGGGCAGTTGACTTTAATTATCGCCGTGCCGGGCTTTTTGCCGGTCACCATGCCTTCATCGTCGATGATAGCGACAGACTCGTCGGTACATTCGTATATCATGCTGACGGCGCTGCGGTTAACCCAGGCGCCGAGTTCCCTCTCTTCGCCGGCATAAAGCTCCAGGCTTTCCGGCGCCTCGAGGAACATATCTTCGTGAAAGTGTTCGTAATGCTCCCATCCGTGGATAAGGAAATCATCGCCGAGCGGATCGATATCGAACGACGCGTTCATTATGGACACAGCGGCAATGCTCGCGGCAACGGGCCAGAGAAACATTTTTCTCAGCTTTGCGTGGCGTTTCGCGAGTTCGCTTTCGCCTTTCTGATTTTCCTTCTGCTCCCATTCGGGATGAGAAAGGGTGGGGTCGCCTCCCGCGCCGAAATAGGCCCGCTTGTCCTCAAGAGTCTGCGGGATCTTGGGCGGCATATTGAATTCTCTTTCAAATTTGCGTCTTGCCATGACTTTCAGCGCCTTTTCCGAAAAATATATATACTATTATTTTATCATATTTTCCAGGAATGTCAATACCGGAAGAGCCGGACTCGGTAAAAAATTGGCAATCGCGAATCTGATTCGCGTTTGATTTTTCGCTGCGTATGTGGTATAATATCCGGGTTAAGAATGACGCAAGGCGTCGGGAGGTAAATGAATGAGTGAATGTCCTTATGCCGAGACTTCTGAAGTCCAGCACATGACACATGTAACAAAGGGCTGCGACCACGGTCCCGCTCCTCTTCCGGAGGAGGGGAAATGGGTCCAGGCCAGACAGATATCCGATATATCAGGATACACACACGGAATAGGATGGTGCGCTCCGCAGCAGGGAGCATGCAAGCTTTCGCTGAATGTTAAGGACGGGGTGATACAGGAGGCGCTTGTCGAGACGATAGGGTGCTCCGGAATGACGCACTCGGCAGCGATGGCAGCCGAGATCCTACCCGGGAAAACGATACTGGAGGCCCTTAACACTGACCTCGTGTGCGACGCTATAAATACAGCGATGCGCGAGCTTTTCCTTCAGATAGTATACGGGAGGACACAGTCTGCGTTCTCCGAAGGAGGACTGCTTGTCGGAGCCGGAATGGAAGACCTCGGCAAAGGCGCGCGTTCCATGATAGGAACGATGTACGGAACAGCATCCAAGGGCGTCCGTTATCTTGAAATGACAGAGGGCTACTGCACACGCATGGCTCTTGACGAAAACGACGAAGTTATCGGATACGAGTTTGTATCTCTCGGCAAAATGACCGATTTTATCAAAAAAGGCATGGAGCCGAACGAGGCATACGAAAAGGCAAAGGGCACTTACGGCCGTTTTGCCGAAGCGGTCCGCTACATCGATCCGCGCAAGGAATAAGAGAGGAGGATCAACCTTATGGCTAACTTTGAAGGATATGAAAGACGCGAGGCGAAGATCCTCGGGGTTCTTAAAGAATACGGGATAGGCTCCATAGATGAATGCAGGGATATATGCGCCGCAAAAGGAGTCGACGCCTACACGATAGTCCAGGAAACGCAGCCGATCTGTTTTGAAAACGCCAAATGGGCGTACACGGTCGGAGCGGCAATCGCTCTGAAATGCGCTGAAAAGACCGGAGACAAATCAGCCGCTACGGCCGCCGCCAACATCGGTGTCGGACTTCAGGCGTTCTGCGTTCCCGGGTCGGTAGCCGAGAACCGCAAGGTCGGTCTCGGGCACGGCAATCTCGGCAAAATGCTTCTTTCCGAGGAGACCGAGTGCTTCTGCTTCCTCGCCGGGCATGAATCTTTCGCCGCCGCCGAGGGTGCGATCAAGATCGCTCTGAACGCGAACAAAGTAAGGAAAAAGCCCCTCCGCGTTATACTTAACGGTCTCGGCAAGGACGCCGCGTACATTATTTCGCGCATAAACGGTTTTACATACTGCAAGACCGAGTTTGACCCGTTCACCGAAACAGTGAAGATCGTCGAGAAAAAGCCGTTCTCGAAAGGGCCGAGAGCCGCCGTCAACTGCTACGGCGCGGACAATGTGCCCGAAGGCGTCGCGATCATGAAACTTGAAAACGTCGGTGTTTCGATAACCGGCAACTCGACAAACCCGACGAGATTCCAGCACCCCGTCGCCGGCACCTATAAGAAATGGTGTGTTGAGAACGGAGTAAAATACTTCTCCGTGGCCTCCGGCGGAGGAACCGGGCGTACGCTGCATCCCGACAATATGGCGGCTGGCCCGTCCTCTTACGGAATGACCGACACGATGGGCAGGATGCACAGCGACGCTCAGTTCGCCGGCTCCTCGTCCGTTCCGGCTCATGTTGAGATGATGGGACTCATCGGCGCCGGCAACAATCCGATGGTCGGAATGACTGTCGCGGTGGCTGTCGCGGTGGCCGAGGCGCTCAAAGCCTGAAAATTGATTTTTGCCTGCCCCATCCGGGGCAGGCGTTTTTGGTGAAGAAATGAAACTGCTTATCGTGCGTCACGGGGATCCCGATTACGCAAACGACACACTTACCGAGCGCGGGGTTGCCGAGGCAACCGCACTGCGCCCGCGCATGGCAAAAATAAACCCGGATCACGTTTACGTTTCGCCGCTCGGCAGAGCACAGAAAACGGCTGAACTCGCGCTTGAAGGGCTCGGGAAAAAACCCGTTACGCTCCCTTGGCTGAGAGAATTCGAGGGAAGGTGCATAAGGCCTGACAGAGGCATGGAGACCTGCTGCTGGGACTGGGTACCGTCCGACTGGACATCTCATCCGGTATTTTATGACAAAGGTCTGTGGTTTACAGATCCTGCTTTTGACGGAACTAACGTCGAGGCGGAGTATAAGAAAGTAATATCCGGCCTCGATTCCCTGCTTGCCGCGCACGGTTACGAAAGAAACGGGAATTATTATAACGCGATAAATCCGACAAACGACACCGTAGTGCTTTTCTGCCATTTCGCGCTTCAGAGCGTTCTGATCTCTCATCTCATAGGATGTTCTCCGATGGTCCTGTGGCACGGACTGGTTGCGGCGCCGGCGTCTCTTACGACGGTTTACACCGAAGAGCGCCGCAGAGGAGAGGCGTCATTCCGTATGGGCTCATACGGCGACGTTTCGCACCTCTATGCCGCAGGAATAGAACCGTCGTTCTCTGCCCGCTTCTGCGAATGTTTCATGAACGAAAATGAGCGGCATTGAATATCTGACAGAAAACGCGGAGATCATCCGGTCGGACAGAAAGACCGTATCCGTATCGGTTACGGGAGGGAAACTGACGGTCAGGGCGCCACGGCGGATGGCGATTTCACGGATAATCGAAATTGCACGTTCTCATACCGTGGAAATACTCCGCCTTGCCGAAAAAGACAGAAAAATATCGGAAGCGTCCGGCGAACCGTTTACAGAAGACGAGATAAAAGATCTTTACCGCCTCGCCCGGCGGGTTCTGCCTCAGAGGACGGAACACTTTGCCCGCCTGCTCGGAACCGGATACGGGCGCATAACGATCCGGCTTCAGAAGACCCGATGGGGAAGCTGCTCGTCTAAGAAAAATCTGAGTTTCAACGCGGCGCTTATGGCAACGCCGGAAAAGGTTATTGACAGCGTGGTCGCGCATGAGCTGTGCCATACGATCGAAATGAATCATTCGGAAAGATTTTACAGACTTCTTTACGGGATATTTCCGGAATATGACGCCTGCCGATTGTGGCTGAAACATAACGGTCCGGCGATATTGAAGAAAACGGGAAGGTAGACCGAGATGAAAAAAAGGATAAAAGCGTTTATGCTTTCGCTTGTTGCAATAATAATGTTTCTCTGTTCCTGTGTCAGGGACGTAAACACCGACGAAATGTCTATGACAGGCGAAACTGAAGAAGATATTCCGTCCTCTCCGGAGGAATACCTCGGGTGGGTAACGTACCTGAAATATGAATTGACCGGCTCGGAGGAGCCGTATTTTGTCGGCAGATGGTTCGACAAGGACATTAACGGAGAACCTCACAAGGTCACCGTCACCTCTGGAAGCACGGCGTACTTTATGGTTTATGGCACGGCATCTTTTGACGTCGATTTCACTTTGATAACTGATGCAGAGCCGTATTACAGCGTGTCGGTTGACGGGAAAACTCCCGTTCGGCACAGCATATCCGACAGGACAATTGAACTTTCCGATGACGGATATCATACGGTCCGGCTGATTGCGGACGGGATTTATGAAAACATCGGAAAGTGGGACGCAGAGAACGGATATGCCTTCAGGGGAATAAGCAATATTCAGGACGGCGGAAAGATTCTCGGCATAAAACCGAAAAACAAGGTCATTTTCTTTTACGGAGACAGCATAACCGAGGGCATCGCCGCGCTGACAAACACCGGTATGCGCAACAGCGCGACGTCAGCGTACCCTTGGTTCTGCTCTGAACAGCTGCATGCCGTGCCGTATTATATCGGCTACGGAGCGTCGGGAATAGTCAAGAACGGTTCGTTTGCTGCGATGTACGACTCGATCACTCACCTTAGCGCAGACAGAGAAGTCGATTTTTCCGTCGTTCCCGATGTTATTGTTATCAATCACGGCACAAATGACGGCGACGTTCCCGACGGCGAATTCAAAAATCGGCTTGTCGAGACGCTTGATCTGCTTGTGTCAAAATATCCCGGCGTGCCGGTTGTTTATATGATCCCGATATGTCAGGCAAAAACAAACGTCATAACCGAGGTCGCGTCGGAGCGCGACTGCGTCACGGCGGTGAGGACCGCCGCATGGTTTATTGCAAAGACGGACACGGTTCATCCCTCGGTCGGCGGAGCGAAGACCGCCGGCAAAAAGCTCGCCGAAAGCCTTACGGAAATTCTCGGCAAAGAGTTTTTTAACGATATTGGATAGAACAGGATCATAGCACAATGAACAGGCGTTTTGACGAAATAATATATGAAAATCCAGTCTATCGGCCGCGGCTTGAGACCGACGCCATGCTTGAAATGCCTTTCAGGGGGGAATCGGACGGCATCGTCTATGAAACCGCCAGGTTCGTCGCCGAAAAACAGCTCAGGAACAAGGTGCTCTGGGAGATGTTTTCCGAACAGTTCTCAAAGAAACCAGATTCGGAAAACGGCGGCTGGCGCGGGGAATACTGGGGCAAAATGATGCGCGGCGGATGTTTTGTTTACAGAGTTACCCGCGATGATGAACTTTACGAAACGTTGAAAGAGGCCGTGGTGTCTCTGCTTGAAACAGCCGAACCGGACGGCAGAATATCCTCGTACAAACGCGAAAATGAGTTTTTCGGCTGGGACATGTGGTGCAGAAAATACGTCCTCCTGGGGCTTGAATATTTTTACGATATATGTCCCGAGCCGGAACTGAGACAGCGCGTCCTTGACGCCGCACGGGCACACATGTCATACATAACGGGACACATCGGGCGCGATCCCGGCCAGAAGGACATTCTTGAAACCTCATCATACTGGGGCGCTGTCAATTCCTGTTCAATTCTCGAACCGGTCGTCCGGTTCTGGTCGCTCACCGGTGACAGAAAATATCTTGATTTTGCCGAATATATTGTCGGGACGGGGGGCTGTTCGCTCGGGAATCTTTTTGAACTGGCTCTGAAAAACGAAATACCCCCATTCAGGTATCCCGTAGTTAAAGCCTATGAGATAATGTCTTTTTTCGAGGGACTGGCAGAGCTTTACAGAATAAAGCGCGACGAGAGGTATCTACGCGCAGTCCTGAATTTCACGGATGCAGTGCTTGAAACGGATTATACGGTAATCGGCGGATGCGGATGCACCCATGAGCTTTTTGACGGGTCCTCGGTCTGTCAGACCGAGGAGCGCGCAGGTATAATGCAGGAAACCTGCGTAGCCGTCACTTTTTCAAAACTGCTTTTCTGCGCTTTCTGTCTGACGGGAGATCCCCGTTATGCGGACGCGATTGAAACAACTTATTACAACAGCATTCTCGGAAGCGTTAATTTCTCGGGCAGTGACCGGCTTGACTTTGATCCTCGGCTCGGGAACGGAGGATACGGCTATTCCGAGAAGTTTGTAAGGGAAATCGGCGGATTTATGTTCGACAGTTATTCGCCACTTTTCAGGTCATCCAGAAACCGTATGACAGGCGGATATCAGCGGATTGACGGCGGCCGCGCATACGGCTGCTGCGCATGCATAGGCGCCGCCGGAACGGCAGTTCTCCCTCTGTCCGCCGTTATGATCTCCCGTGACGCCGGCACTGTTGCTGTTGTTCAATACATAGACGGCAGATTTGAATATTCGCTACCTGACGGAGGGAAAATGGAACTTTGTGTCAGATCCGGATATCCCTACTCTGCCGGCGCATCGTTGAAATTCGTTTTCAGCGGCGGGAAGGTGCCCGGCAGGATAATCCTGAGAATTCCGGCGTACGGCAACGCTCTCGTGTCTTGCGGCAGAGTAACCATCACAGCGCCTGCCGGCAGGTTTTATGAGATTCCGGTGGAGTCCTTCAGCGCCGATGTAGCCGGAGTCTATGAGCTGTGTGCTGACATAACCTTCGATATCTCGGCAAAAGTCATTTGTCTTAACGGCAGGGCAGCGATAAAAAAAGGGTGCATAGTCATGGCGGCCGATTGTCGGAACTCCGACACAAACACCGTTATTTCCGATACGGTCGTCTCTGACGCACCGGCGCATGCTGATTTTCCCGCAAGACTTTCAAGATACGTCGTGTTCGGAAACGGGACGGGGATCACCCTCACTGATTACGCGTCAGCCGGCGCCGACTGGAATGCGGAGAGCAGAGAGATCACCGCGTGGTTTGACACAGAATCAATCACATCAAACGGATAATTGTATTCAGCAAAGCGAACATCAAAAACAGACTGACGGACAAACCATCAGTCTGTTCTGTTAAAAAACGATCATATAAATAAACTTGAAATCACACTTGCAGCGCCTGACGGACCGGGACCGCCGCTGCAGCGTTATTCGCCCTGTTTTTTCATTTTACGGGTTATTGTGGTATTGAAATACTTTTTATAGAGTTTGCTGACATAGTTTGGGTCCGAAAATCCGTACATTGCGGACGCTTTTGCAAGTGTAAGCCCTCTTGTTTCCATAAGATTGCTTATGTTTTCGAGCTTCAGCTCGTTCGCAAATCTTACATATGATTTCCCTTCTGCTTTTCTGAAAACATAACAAAGATATTCGGGAGTTATACCGAGAAATGCAGCGGCTCTGCGCTGATCTGCCGGTTCATTTATGTGATCGTAAAGATAGTTTTTTGCTTTTTCGGCGTAAAGCCTTTCAGAAGGGGAAACGTCAGCGTCGCTGCCGGCGAAAAGCAGTTCCCCGGCCGTCTCAAGAAAAAGGCCGGCGGTGCTCAGGGTATCCTGCGGATTGAGCGCATGGGCTCTTATTATCCCGTCAATCAGCCGCAGACAGCGCGCGAAAATCCGAGGAGAACGAATAATAAACGGAATTTTGTGCAGATAATCAAATCCGCTTTCCGATGAAAAGCACACCGTGTGGTGCGTGTGCGGCGCGTCCGCTTCCACGGTAAGAGGCAAGTCATAAAAATTGCAAACAACATCGCCGGCGCACACTTTTTCGGGCGTTCCTTTGCGACATGCTGTAAAAAACCCTTCCGTCACGCAGGTGATTTCCAACCTATTTCTTTCTGAAGGGAGAAGGGCTCGATATTCCTTTGCCGTAAAACGGTGCGCAAAAACCAATGACGGGATAGTGCTGTAGTTAATATGTTCCATTAAAATCCTCCGATAGAATTATATCAGATTATATTAATTTTGTCAAGAACGAATTTATATTGTCCATTGTAAACACCCGTCTTGCCGTGATATACTGAATACAGAATAACCGGAGGCAAAAAGTCCATGAGCATCATCAGCGACCTGAAAAATGAAATAAATGAACGGCCCGGGGGCTGTTTCTTCCCGGCGATGTACAGATCCCGCGGAATTGAGCACAGCCGCAGCGAAAGCAATCCCGAGATACGCGCGGACGGAATAGCCGCGCTGTTTGAACTCCCGGAGCCGCATATTTACATAAACGACCTTATTGTCGGAAGCATGCGTGACGGTTTTGTGGAAGCGATCGACGAACAGCGTCGGCAAGCAGCAGAAATCGTGTCGAAATATCCCGAAAGAGATTTCGGGACTAACGGCGATCATTTTGCCGCGGATTATTTTACCGCCGTTAAGGAGGGAATATCCGGGCTTCTCGGACGCATATCAGTTTCCGAGGCAAGTCATGCCTCCGAACCCGACAGACTCGCTTTTCTTTCATCAATGAAAAAAACACTTCAGGGCCTCTCAACACGTTTGAAAAACTATGCTGCAAAAGCGAGATCGCTCATCGGAGCGGAGGGCTACGACGATAAAAAACTGACGTTTATCGCGGAAAACTGTGAAGCGCTTACTGTCTCTGCGCCCCAGACATTTGCGCAGGGGCTTCAGCTCGTCTGGATGATACACAGCTGTTTCCTCCTTGAAGGAAGATATGCGATGGCGCTCGGACGGATCGACAGATATCTCTATCCGCTCTACGCGGCGGATATATCAAAAGGCGTGCTGACTGACGAGGGTGCCGAGGAGCTTCTCGCAAATGCATTTGCAAAGATCTGCGAGCACAGATTTACCGGCGGAGACGACGTGGTTAACATATGTATAGGCGGTGTCGACGAGGACGGAAAATGCGCTGTGACAGGTCTTTCGTTCTGCGTTCTGCGCGCCGTGCGTGATGTCAATATGCCGGGGCCGAATCTTTCGGCGCGCATAACCGCGGATTGCCCGGACAGTTTTCTTGACGAATGTCTCAAAGTCATCGGGACCGGACTCGGATACCCCGCTCTTATGAACGACGAAGTCAACATGGCGGCATTGCTACGCAAGGGATACGATCTGAAGGACGTTCGCAACTACTGCATGGTAGGGTGTATTGAAAACTTCATTACAGGGAAGCAGGCGCCGTGGGTGGACGGGAGATTCGATCCAATCAGATATCTTGAAGCCGTTCTTTACGATTCCGACGCCGAGGCCCTCGACTCGATCGGATCCATGGACGAGTTCATGAAGAAATATGAGGAAAAGCTCAGGGCCGGCGCCGCCGAGTACGTCAAATGGATGAGATCGGTATCGTACGTCGAGGACCCATGGGAAATGACGTCGCCGTTTATGTCATGCTTCTGCGACTGCTGTATAGAACGCGGGCTTGATATAAACATGGGAGGAGCGAAATATCCGTCGGCGCACGGTGCGGTGCTGATGGGCATAGGCACAGTCAGTGACTCGCTCGCCGCGATAGAACGCATGGTGTTTGACGACAGAAAGATCACGCTTTCTCGTCTCGCAGAAGCCCTGAAGAGCAATTTTGAAGGCTTCGGCGATGTCAGGAAGCTTGTTATGAGCGCGCCCAAATACGGCAACAATGATGATTATGTCGACAAATACGCGATATGGTATACCTCGTGTCTTTCAGATATTTTTGACGGCTACCGGACGCTTGACGGCGGCGCGGTTTATACCGCAATGGCGGCAAACGTCGCGAACATATACGCGGGAATGGAACTCGGCGCGACCCCTGACGGCCGGCTTGCCGGAAAACCGCTATCGGACGCCGCGTCTCCTACGTATGGTTGCGACGTCAGGGGTGTCACTTCAACTCTTCTCAGCGTTTCAAAGCCCGACTACACTCGCTGCGCCTGCGGAACCGTTGTGAATCAGAAATTCTCCCCGTCTGCGTTTAAGGACGGCAAGCGCGAAAAACTCGCTCAGCTCATAAGAGTTTATTTCGCGCGCGGAGGACAGGAAATACAGATAAACTCCACCTCGCGCGAAACTCTCATAGATGCGATGGAACATCCGGAAAAATACCCTTCTCTTGTCGTAAGGGTCTCTGGATATTCTGCTCTCTACATAACGCTCGGCAGAGAGATACAGGAAGACATTCTCAGCAGGACGCAGCATGACGATTTATGACAGAAATAACCGTAAGCAACATACAGCGTTTCTCGACCGGTGACGGGCCGGGGATACGTACTACAGTTTTTTTCAAAGGTTGCAACCTGCGCTGTCCGTGGTGTCACAATCCGGAGAACATCTCCCCGGCTCCGCAGACCTTGTACTATCCTTCGGCAAAAAGAAGCGTTTCATACGGTATGAGAATGACGCCGGAAGAAATCGCGGACAACGTTTCCGAGGACGCGGATTTTTACGCCGCGGGAGGCGGAGGAGTCACGCTGAGCGGAGGCGAGCCGATGCTTCAGTATAAAGGCGCGTCGGAGCTTGCTGAAATTCTTTCGAACGGAGGCATTTCGACGCTCATAGATACCGCCGGGTGCGTGCCGTGGGAAGCGTTCGAGTGCGTGCTTGAACACGTTAACGACTTTTATTTCGACATAAAAACCGCGGACGCCGGCAAATACTGGGAGATAGGCGGCGATCTCGGACTGATCACCGGCAATCTTAGAAAACTCGTCGAATGCGGTGCAAACGTCCGTGTAAGAATACCGTTCATACCCGGATTCAATACGTCCGACGAAGACTGCGTAAACATTCGCGATCTTATCGTTTCGATCGGGGCCGGACGGGCGGATCTTCTCCCGTTTCACCGGCTTGGTACGTCAAAATACGAGGCGCTCGGTAAGGAATACCGTTTCAGAGACACAAAACCGCCACGGAGGCAGGAACTGCTTCATGCGGCGGAGATATACGGGAAATATCTTGATATAGGAATAGAATAGGAGAATCGAAAAATGAAAGCAAAAGCAGCAGTATTTATGGGCGCGGGAAGGCCTTTTGAAATCAGAGAATTTGATGTCACAAAAACGCCCGCGGGTTACGGAAGAAGCGAGCTTATCGCAAGCGGAGTCTGCGGAACAGACCTCCATTTTCACCGCGGAACGCTAAGCGTTTCGGCGCCTAGTATTATCGGGCACGAGTTCGTCGGAAAACTTGTTGACTGCGATCCGTCGGAGGCTGAGAAATACGGACTGAGCGCCGGAGACAACGTCATCGCCGATATCGCCGTCCCGTGCGGAAAATGTCTGCTATGCAGAACAGGAGACGATGCGAACTGTGTGAACATGGGTGTGACAAACGGCGGAAGCATAGACGAGCCTCCCTACCTGTACGGGGGATACGCGGAGGTCAATTATACCCCGCTCACAAATCTTATAAAGATCCCGGACGAGCTGGATCCTAAAACCGCGGCCGTGTTCGCCTGCCCGGGGCCTACGGCGATACACGCAGTAAGACTTGCAAGACAGGCGGGTGTCGGTATAGACGGAAACACCACAGCCGTCGTTCAGGGGCTTGGGCCTGTCGGCAGCTTTGCCGTTATGTATTTGCACGCTCTCGGTGTTAAAAAACTTTACGCTGTGACGGCAGGGAACAATGATGAGCGCGAAAAGCTGGCTCTCAGTCTCGGTGCGGACGAAGTACTGAATCTTGACAGGCTCGGCGGCGATAAAGTCACGGAGATACTGAGCCGTGAAAACGGGGGACTTGGTGTTGATCTGTGCTTTGAGGCGTCCGGCGCGCCGTCGGCGGTGCCGCTTGGCATGAACGTGCTGCGCAACCGCGGCGTATACCTTGTCCCCGGGCAGTACAGCAACAGCGGCGGGGTTGAGATACAGCCCCAACTTATAACATTCAAGGCTCTCCACATAATCGGATCGTCACAGTATTCGATATGCGACGTTAAGGAATATATCGCCTTCCTCTGCGCACACAAAGAACTGCATGAGACTGTGCTCTCACTCGCGACATGCTATAAGGTCAGCGACGTAAACCGCGCCTTTGCCGACGCGCTCGCCGGCAGAAACGTTAAAACGCTTCTCGTTAAATAGTTAAAGAAGAAAAATTGTCGTGTTTCAGACATTATAAAACAGAAAACGCGGTGCCGGAATTCCGGCACCGCATATTTTTCGAATGATTTACAATCGTTTTCGGTGTTTCCCGTGGGATATTATCCGCGCTTTTTGCCGATCACAACGGCGGTGGAGATAAGAGCCACGGAGGCTATAACAGTGGCTATCGCGGCATCGGAAGTCTCCGGCGCGCTCATATCTTTAACCACAAGGTTGGAGAAAGAAGCCGCCTGGTTGAGGATTATGAGATTAACATAAACGCATCCGCTTTCCGGGAAAAGAAACTCAAACGATTTGTTTCCGAGATTGTGCACCGCACCTGTGCTTTTGTTTGTTATCGAATACGTGGCCGTACCATCAGCAAAGAACTCGGTTGTAACGGTATAAACCGTCGTTGTGTCGTTCCATGCAAGATTCTCGACCGGATCCCACCAGTCGGGAGCGGTTCCGAGAGCGTTAGCATTCCAGTTCCATGTTTTGAACTGCGTGAATCCGTCGCCTGTCCATGTCAGAACGCCCTGCCCGTTGCCAACGCCTCCGTTCGGATCTGCGCTGAAATGCAGACCGGCTCCGCAGGCGCCCTGGAATGCGTCGAGTTTGACGTCAACAGACACGAGGATGTGTTTGCCAGACTCAATCTTTATGCCTGTATTGGCAAGATTGTCTCCGTTTGCTGCTGTTCCGCCCTTGAGTGTACCGTTATCATAGGTCCACGTTCCGCATTGTGTCGTAGCGTCGCCAAGTCCGGCTGCGCTTACGCTTAGTGCGGCGACTGCCGCCGCCATTATGACGGCAAGCAAAATTGAGATTGTTTTTTTCATTGGATTTGCTCCTTTTTATTTTTCCCCGTTTCCGGGTTTGATTCTTTTTATTTCTTATTTCTTCTTTTTTAGAAGAATCGCAACAACTACTGCAGCGATTACGGCTGCCGCGGCAACGGCGCCTATGATGATACCGGTCTTGCTGCCGGAGTTTTCATTTGCCTTTGTTGTCTCGGGGGTTTTGTCCGTCTGACGCTCCGTCGGGGCAGTGGTCGTTGGTTTTTCCGATCCTTCGGTCTGCCTGTCAGTCTGCTCGGCGGTATCCGTCACACGTTCTGACGTTTCCGTCACCGGCTCAGCTATTTCGCCCAGTCTGTATGAGAAATCGAGATAGACGGACGGAAGATTGAGTGTCAGCAGGCCGACGTAAAACCCCTCTTCGTTTATAAGGTCAAGCGGCCCTTCCTTAAGAGTATGGGAAGCACCTGTTGTTTTGTTTTTCAGGATCACTTCCAGCGTGTCGTTTGAATAGACGTAAACAGACAGATTGTAAATTGTCTCGGTATCACCGTAAACGGCAACGTCCTCTTCGACCTGATCCCAGTAATCTATGTCTGTCCCGACGTCGATGAAGTTCCAGTTCCAGGTCTTAACCTGGGAGAAATCCGGGCCGGTCCACGTTATGATTCCCATTCCGTCCGCCACGCCGCCGCGAGCCTCCGGTTCCATCGCGTCAAAGAACAGACCGATGCCACCACCGCCGCGCGAGTGCTGCTCATATTTGAAATCAACGGAGAATTCCGCTTCCTGATGAGGAGCTACGAAAATGTCGGATACAGCGAGATGATCATGCGCGGCAAGTTCTCCGGCACTGATTGTTTTGCTGTCTTCGTTGTAAACAAACAGGCCGTCAACTTGAACAAACATCGAGCCGTCCATTTCGGCAAAAGCCGGCGTGACCGCAATTGCCGCCAACACAAGTGCGGCCGCAATAATTGCTACTTTTTTCATTTTGTTCCTTTCTCCTGCCGAAGGGCAGATTTAAATTTCACGCGTTTTCACGCGATGATTCTGTTTTATGAAAACTCGAAAATGACGGAAACCACACCGTTTTTCGGAACAGTTAAGCTGACTGTGCCGTCTTCTTTGAGCAGGTTCTCACCTGTCAAGGCGTCGGTTGCCTTCCTGACACTTCCCGTTGGCGGAGTATAAACTATTTCCGCCGTGACGGCGGTCATCCCTCTGCCGTTGAAAACCGTCACCGCTGCTTTCCCGTCACCTAACGTAACTCCGGCAGCAAGACTTGACGGGATATTTCCTGACAGTCCGTCGTGATAGACATATTTCCCGCGAAGATAAACCTCGGGATATCTGTCGTAAGCCGAAACGAATTTCATCAGATCGGTGCCGCTGTATTCGGTATAAGTTGTGACATAACCGCGGTGACATACAAACGGCTTGCTCATCACAAAGGCGTTACCGTATCTTTGCAGTTCGACTTCTTTTGTTGAAGAATACCAGTCTCTGCCAATGATTTTTGCGTCAAGAGTGTACGCCGTCATTTCTGAAAGGCTGAAATCTGGGTATGAGAAGAACACATCGATCCATTTTCCGAAACAGTCGGCGACCCCTTCTGTCGCGAAAAGCCAGTTGCCGCCGTAGCGGTCCATGATTTCCGAGGCGGCCGTCAGGAACGACGAATATCCCTCAAAATATGCCGTGGCCGGTGTCGAATGTCCGTGCGACCCGTCAAAGCAGAGATAACTCTGCATCTCGGAGATCTGATCGAAGTATATCCCGTCAGCCCCGGAAGAACGCATAAGCTCCACTGTGTCGAGCAAGCGACGGCGGTATGTTTCCGCGCCGGGACAGGTGGCCACAAACGTGGATTTTGTTCCCGACTCAGGATATGTTTCGTAATAAACCCCGCCGTCCGCCTTTCGGATGGCAAACTGTTCTCCGTATGTCTTGTAGAAATCGCTAATTGTATCGGTTATATGAGCGTTGATGTAAAGGATCGCTCGCCCGCCGGATGCATGTATGTCGCTCAGTCCCTCTTTGAAGCCGTCCGGCCCGCCAAGTTCCTCGCTTATTTTATAATCCGGATAAAGGGTATCAAAACCTCCTTCGTGCCAGCCGGTCAGCCATATCGACTTGAATCCTGTGCGTTCAATGACCCTCTCTAGGGCTCTTTTCATGGTGTAGCTAACTTTTGCCGGAGCGTCGGAAACGAATTTCGTGTGATAGTTGTTGTAATAACTGCTCATCGACCATCCGGAGCATCCGGTAAACGAGGCGGCGTATTCTGACGGGGTTTTACTCCATCCTGTAGCTGAGAGAAATTCGCGGTAAATCTTTGCGCCATATGTCCAGTCGCCGGTTCCGAACGAGATCACGACCGGCGCAAGCTCTTTTGATTCGCCCGGCGCGGCAAAAGGCATAAGCTCACATCTGATCTCAGAGCTGTCGTCTCCGCTGACACTGTAAGTGAAGGTCTTATATTCCGCGTTTCCGTCGTGAATGCCGAAATAAACTGATCTGTCTCCGTCATAGAGAACGGTGTACTGCATAGAGAGAGGCGTCGGATAGTGGTCGCTCACGCTTTTTCCACCGTCGATGTTTCCTGCAGTGTAAAGCTTTCCTTCATGGTACGGCCAGGCACAGTTAAGCGGTCTGCGGCCTCCCTGAATTCCGGAAAGCGACACGGGCGTTACAGATATCACCGTTCCTCCGGATGAAAGATTTCTGATTTCCGATTCAACGGTCAGTTTTTCTCCCGAAAGCGAAAATCTTCGCAAAAGGGCAAATTCTCCTTCCGAGACGCTTACAAGTGTGACAAAGCTGCCGTCTTTTTCAGCTAGAAACGTCTTGACACTTCCGTCGTCATATGAAACGTTGGACTTGGCTCCGGGATCAGTTTTCCAAATATCCGGCTGTGACGGATCCGCCAAAACGGAAAACGATGTATCTTTGGCTCCCGAGATATATGTCTTTTTACCAGAAACGGCTGACAAAACCGCTCCGCCAGGCGATATCTCAATTGAAAGCGCGCCGCTTTTCAGATTATAGTTCTCGCGGCTTTCGGGGAGTCCGCCAATAATTATCTCATCAAGTCGCATA
>JAEEGL016777537.1_pt1 | contig 43850 bp, 30 predicted proteins | sample 9134231 | NCBI WGS metagenome assembly JAEEGL01 (sample SAMN16246548, study PRJNA631951) | gut metagenome | biome: gut microbiome; feature: rumen; material: fiber-attached | host: Bos | place: Iran: Karaj | collected 2018-10
AACTCGAAAGACACGACCTATTGTTTCGGTGCGACAGCCGACTCGCTGAGCTTCACAGCCCACGGCGGCAACGGCACATACAGCTACCAGTGGTATGTCTCGACCAACAGCGGCAGCTATGTTGAGATAACGGGAGCCATAGACTCCGTATATACACCCGCCACAACTGCTGCAGGAAACTTCTCATACAAGGTGGAAGTGACTGGTGAGTGCGGACCTGTGGAACAGGTGATAGCGGTGGTTGATGTGCGTCAGCCGCTGACGGTAACGGAGGCGATAGCTGACGACGCGCTGTGTCTGGATGCCACCGCTGGCGACATCGCCGCCACTGTGACTGGCGGAACGGGAGTATATGACTTCCTATGGGAGGTCTCGACCGACAGCGCGGCATACACTACAGCTGGCACCGACAGCATCTATACGCCTGTGACAACAACAGCTGGCACCTACTACCTCAGACTGACTGTGACCGACTCGCTGTGCGGCGACACTACGCTGCATGTGCAGAAGCTGATAGTGAAGCCCAACGTGGGTCTTGAGCTCGTGGGCGACCTGAATCAGACCAAGTGCATCGGTGGCAACATAGACTCGGTGAGGGTGGTTGCCACAAACGCCGCCTCGGTGGATGTGACTGCCGACCACGGCATCACTCCGACCTATAACACCACCACTGGCAACATAGGATTCGCCACAGCTGGCAACGAGAACGACGTCATCACCGTTACGGTAACGGCACACCACGACGAGAACTCGTGCGACGACTCGACACTGACCTTCCAGGTGACGCTGAGTGCGATGACCACGAAGAATCTGACCGTGACAGGTTGCGGCAGCTACCACTGGGTAACAGCCAACGAAGACACGTTGTTCACTGCAACTACCGACACTGTAATAGGACCATACCTATCGACCAACGGGTGCGACAGTATGACATACCTGCATGTGGATGTGAACGGTGGCGAGATGCCTGTATTCAGTCTGCCGGAAGACGTCTGCGTCACCGCCTCTGAGACGAACGACAGCATCGAGATAAGCGTGCAGGCACTGAGCGGCTACACCTACGAGTGGACAATTGACGGAGGCAGTTATGCTGCAAGCAGCCCCCACGCTGTGGACGGTGTAAGCGACACCAACAGCATAGTGGTACGTTGGGACACTGATGGCGACAAGACCGTAAGCGTCACCATTACCAACAATGAGAACCTGTGTGTGGCATCTGACACCAAGACAATCCACGTACATGCAACTCCACAGATAAGCATCACAACTGATGTGAGCGACATGATATGCCCGTATGTTGGCGATTTCGACCTGACTGCCACCCTCGCCGCAGCCACCGCAGCTCCTTACAATTACGTATGGAGCGGTGACCTGACAGCGACGAACACCACACCAAGCAATGATATCACTAACGTCGGCACGGTAACGATACCGACAACTTGCGGACAACAGTACGAGATAGGTGTTAGCGTCAGCGATGGCAATGGATGCACGTCTATAGCCACACCCATCACTCTAAATGTGGACGACACGGTGGCTCCCGTGTTCACTCGTCCAGCAGACACGACATTGTATAAAGACGCAACATGTGCAGCCAACACAACTCCAGAAGCACTTGGTACTGTAAGCAACGTTGTGGAAGCATGCTCGCCGAATGTGGACACCACCTACACCGACGTTGACGTGACACCTGCCAACGCATGCATGGGCAGCCAGGTGATAGAACGCCACTGGAGAGTGACCGACTTGTGCGGCAACGTATCAAATCTGGCCGATTCCATACAGACCATCACATTGCTCGACACGGTGGCACCGATAATTGCCGGTGCTATGACCGAGATAACGGTGGAAGGCTGCGACGAAACGGCCATACCGGCTGTGGCAGCCGGCGATACAACCATCGCATATATGCTGACACAAGGCGTAACCTCGGTATCAGACAACTGCTCTGACGAAGCACACCTGACTGTAAGCATCAACGATGGTGCAATGACGGGCGACTGCGACCACGAGGTGATACGTACCTACACCGTCACCGACGACTGCGGCAACAGCAGCAGCACAACGCAGACCATCACAATAACACGCCCGGCATTTGCGGTGCCTGCTATAGACACTCTCGCGAGGACTTGCGAAGTTGACGCCACTGCACCGACTCCTCAGACCGTAACACTGTGCGGCAGCGACTACACGGCGCAGCCTGTAAACACTGGCGACACCAACCGTGTTACAGAGGTGGTGAACGGATTCTTGTATGTGACATACAACTATGAGTACACCGACTGCAAGGGCAGCTATCCGTGGCATTTGACTTACAAGATCACTCCTGACGACTTCACGCCTGTGGATTCGGTCTATACTTCAGTGTCCTGCCCGAGCGACATACCCAACCCGATACCAGTGCCAACAGTGACAATCTGCGGTGAGAACATACCGTTCACGTTCAACGGTGTAAACACATCAGACACCGCCAACTGCGGCGACAGTATCTACAACTACACTTACACTGTGGGAGCCACCTCATACAACTGGGCATACATAGTGCGCTTCACTCCAGGCGATTTCACGATGCCTGACGATGACACTGTGGTTGTACACTGTGCGTCGGCCGTAGTGCTGCCGCATACTGTGGCTGGCCGCATGCCTGAGGTGCACAACGCCTGCGGCGAAGACATCTCTGACCAATATGCACTGGCTGCAGAACCCAACTCAATCCCAACATGTGAAGGAGAGGCTACCTATACCTACAGATATGAGGACTGCGCGGGTCATACGCACGAGTGGCACTTCACATACGTGGTAGAGCGCGAGGACTTCAATATCGCTGACGCACCGGGATACGCAACGGTTGCCTGCGCTGATGAAGCTCTCGGTGCCGGAGTAGCCGGAAGCTTAATCACCCTGCCTACGGTGACCCCGGTTTGCGATGGTGAAACGGCTCTTGTGCCAATAGACACAATCAATGGGACAATGCCTTCGTGCAATGGCGAAATGACCTACACTTTCGTTTATGAAGATTGCGCAGGGCACACACACAACTGGGTATTCACATATATGGTGCGCGACACTGTGGCACCCGAAATCGAGCCTATCGCAAACCAGGCAGCCTCAGCCGGCGGCGGATGTGAATACATCATACCCGACCTGAGCTCATTGGTGAACGCCACCGACAACTGCGGTGAGGCTCACTATATGGGTCAAACCCCAGCGGCAGGAACGCGCTATGCACAAACCGAAAGCCAGCAGAACATTGAGGTCATTGTACAGGTGGACGATGACTGCGAGAACCATGCATACGACACGGTGAATGTCACGATACCCGCTCGAAACACGTCTGTCTCAGTATCACCCGAGAATCCGTCCATCTGCGCAGGAGGCTCGGTTGTGCTGACAGCGGAAGGCCACAGCAACGCGACTGGACAGGAAACCTACACTTGGAACCCAACCAGCAACCTGAACCCGACAATGGGTGCAGTGGTGACCGCATCACCGACGGCACAAAGACAATACACCGTGACCTACATGGACGGCAACGGCTGTCAGGCGACGGCCTCGACGACGGTGGTGGTGAACCCGCTGCCGACGCTCAGCGCAACAGACACAACCCAGGAGGTATGCGCTGGCGGCAGCATACGCAACATCGTAGTGAACGCCTCGTATGCGGATGTGACTGTCAGCGGTCTGCCGAACGGAGTAACATACAACAGCAACACTTCGACTATCAGCGGAAGACCGACTACGAGTGGCAACTATACCATCACCGCCAACAGCATATACGGCTGTACGCCAGTCGTAATCACAGGCACCATCACGGTGAGAGACACTGTCCGCAACACGACGGTTGCCACTGCCTGCGACACATACCTTTGGAGCGCAAACAACGGCACCTACTCGATGAGTGGCACTTACAGGGTGCAGACTGTGGCCACGGATGGCTGTATCGGCGTGGAGATCCTGAACCTGACGGTAAACCACCAGAGCTTCAGCACAGATGAAGTTGACGCCTGCGACAGTTACACGTGGGTTAATGGAAACGGTCAGACATATACGAACTCGAACTATGCGGCCACCTACACCATAGAAGGCGGCAATGCGGCTGGATGCGACTCGACGGTGACACTGCACCTGACAATGCACTACAGCACAAGCATAGAGGTAAGCGAGAGTGCGTGCGATGAGTACACATGGCATGGCACGACATACAGAGAAAGCGGTGACGTGACGCAGACACTGCGCTCACGCTGGGGCTGCGACTCGACGGTGACGATGCATCTTACCATAAACCCGAGTTACCACTTTGATGCTGACGTGGATTCAATATGTGAGGGCGATGTGGTCTATTACCACGGTAACCAGTATATAGCGAATGGGGAATATTCGGTGAGACTGCGTACACGCGCAGGCTGCGACAGCGTCTATACACTACGTCTTACGGTGCTTCAACCGCAAACGGTAGAGATAGAAAAGTCTCAAGACTGTCAAACAGGAATCACCACACTGAGTGCGCTCACAGAGAGCGAGAACTACAGATGGAGCGAAACTCCGGACAGAGGCCAGGTTGAGCCGCAAGCAACACAAAAGGCAATAGAGGTCGCTCCTCCTGCCACGACGACATATACCGTCACGGTGGGATATGGAGAAGACCTCACCTGCCCGACGAGCGCGTCTATCACGGTTGACGAATTCATTCCACCAGTGGCCGTCATCAACACGCGTCCCTCGCACCTGTCCGCCGACCACCCAGAATGGTTTGCCGATGATGCGAGCGAAGGTGAAACCAGCGGGCGTCAATGGTATGTGGATGGCGAACTGTACTGGCAACAGACTCAGCACATCAACGGCACGATAGAAACCAACCCGTTTGGCGACGACGACAGCGTGACCCTGACACTGATAGCGTTCAGCGACCAGTGCGCAGACACGACAGAGGCCATTATACCGCTGATATGGAGTGAAATCTGGGTGCCTAACGTATTCACACCTGGCCTTGACATCAACAACCTGTTCGGAGGCGAAGGTGTGGGTATCATAGAGTACGAAATCTGGATCTATACACGCGAAGGTCTGCGGGTGTTCCACAGTGACGACATGACCGTGAAGTGGGATGGCAAGCACGAAGGAACCGACACAGACTGCAAGCAGGATGCCTACACATGGCGTATAGACTACCGTTTCGCCAGCAAACCTGAAGAACTTCAGACAAAGGTAGGCCTAGTAATGCTGCTAAGATAAGGATACGGGTGCAGATGAAACTGCAAAAGAGCTTCTCCCTTAAAGGAGAAGCTCTTTTGTTTGAATCAAAGCCATATCAAAGCCACTGCAAAGCCACTCGCGTCTGAAGGCGGACTGTTTTTTCAGAAAAAAAGTGACTGTATTTCAACATATAAACTTTTTTTCATATCTTTGCGAGGCTTTGTCTTTCAGGTTAGACCCCATCATCTTACTATGAGTCAAAGCATTAACTAATGTTTAACCCGACAGGATGGGCTGTCATATCAACAAATCTTACACATGGATTACAAAAATGTGCAACCTTTAGAGGATTTCGACTGGGGTGCAATCGACAACAAAACCGAGAAGGCAAACCAGGCGGAACTCGACAAACAATCAGCAGCCTACGAACAAACTTTCAACGCTTTCACCGAGCAGGAGGTTATCGAGGGAACTATCGTATCAAAGAACGACCGCGAGGTGGTGGTGAACATCGGAGCCAAGTCGGATGGTATCATCCCTGCTGCCGAAATCCGCTACAACCCCGACCTGAAAGTCGGTGACAAAATCGAGGTATTCGTGGAGAACCAGGAAGACTCGAACGGTCAACTGCAGCTGAGCCATAAGAAAGCACGCATACTGAAATCATGGGATCGCGTAAATCAGGCTTTCGACAATCAGGAGATTATCACTGGACACGTGAAGAGCCGCACAAAGGGCGGTCTCATCGTCACTGTATTCGACAACATCGAAGCATTCCTGCCCGGTTCCCAGATTGATGTGAAACCTATTCGCGACTATGATGTCTATGTTGACAAGAGCATGGAATTCAAGGTTGTGAAAATCAACCACGAATATAAGAATGTTGTTGTGTCGCACAAAGCTCTTATCGAGGATGAGCTCGAGGCCCAGAAAGCCAAGATTATCGCCACTCTCGAAAAGGGTCAGGTGCTGGAAGGCACGGTCAAGAACATCACCAACTACGGTGTGTTTGTTGACCTCGGCGGTGTTGACGGTCTGGTGCACATCACCGACCTCAGCTGGGGCCGTATCAACCATCCCGAAGAGATTGTCCACCTTGACGAGAAAATCAAGGTTGTCATCCTTGACTTCGACGAGGCGAAACGCCGCATAGCCCTTGGTCTGAAACAGCTCACTCCTCACCCATGGGATTCGCTAGACCCGAACCTGAAGGAAGGCGACAAGGTGAAAGGAAAAGTTGTTGTCATAGCCGACTACGGTGCATTCGTAGAGGTGGTTCCCGGTGTCGAGGGTTTGATTCACGTGAGCGAGATGAGCTGGAGCCAGCACCTGCGCAGCGCACAGGACTTCCTGAAAGTTGGCGACGAAATAGAGGCCGTCATTCTGACTTTGGACCGCGAGGCTCGCAAGATGTCTCTCGGTATCAAACAGCTCATGCCGGATCCTTGGCTGTCAATTGCCGAGAAATATCCCGTCGGCAGCAAGCACACCGCCACGGTGCGCAACTTCACCAATTTCGGTATTTTCGTCGAGCTTGAAGAGGGCGTTGACGGCTTGATTCACATCAGCGACCTGAGTTGGAGCAAGAAAATCAAGCACCCCGCAGAGTTCACAAAGATTGATGAGAAGATTGACGTAATAGTTCTTGAAGTCGATGCAGAGAACCGTCGTCTCAGCCTCGGTCACAAGCAGCTTGAGGACAATCCTTGGGATGTGTATGAAAGCTTCTTCACCATCGGATCTGTGCACCAAGGCACTATCACCTCGATGAGCGACAAAGGTGCCATCGTGAGCTTGCCTTATGACGTCGAGGCATTCGCCCCGATGCGTCACCTGGAGAAAGAGGACAAAAGCAAAGCCAAACAGGGCGAGACTCTCGACTTCAAGGTCATCGAATTCTCGAAAGAAAACAAGAAAATCATCGTTTCGCACACCCGCATCCACCAAGATAATGTGGAAGCCGACAAGGTGGCTGCCGAGAACGAAGAGGCCAAAAAAGACCGCGCTGTGAAGAAGGCTACGAAGAAAATCAACGAGCAGGTTGAAAAAACAACCCTCGGCGATGTCTTCGGCAACCTGAAGGAAGAACTTGAGAAGAAAGAAGAGAAAGGTCAGGAATAAACTGATTTTAAGGCGCACACTTGTGTGCGCCATGCTCTAATGGAAACGGGGCCGTATAAGGGCCCCGTTTTTGATTGACTCTATGGCAAAAACAGCACTGGAACTACTGAAAAAACACTGGCACCATGAGGCGTTCAGGAATCCACAGGCGGAGATTATAGAGGCTGTTGTGGATGGGCACGACACCCTGGTGCTGATGCCCACAGGTGGGGGGAAGTCACTGTGTTACCAGATACCTGCACTAATGATGGAGGGGGTGTGCTTGGTTGTGTCGCCACTGATAGCACTGATGAAGGACCAAGTAGAAAACTTGAGGGAGAAGCATATCAAGGCCGCATGCATAGTGTCGGGTATGACCGCCGAGCAGCAGTCGAACGTGCTGACCAACTGCAGCTACGGCGGCGTAAAACTACTGTACGTATCACCCGAAAGGCTGAAGAGTCGTACATTTACTAACGCCCTGCAGAACATCAATATTTCAATGATTGCCGTCGATGAGACTCATTGCATATCACAGTGGGGTTACGATTTTAGGCCATCATACCTTGAGATTGCTGAAATACGGCAGCATTTCCCTTCGGTGCCGATGATTGCGTTAACCGCCACCGCCACACCGATGGTGGCTGACGACATCTGCAGACGGCTTTCATTCAGGAACGAGCGACGTTTTGTGGCAAGTTTCTATCGCGACAACCTTGCATACATGGTGTTCCACGAAGCGGACAAGCACACCAGACTGCTACGTATTATAAAGAAGGTGAACGGTTCCGGCATTGTGTATGCAGGAACACAACGGAGAGCGAAGGAACTCTCAGACTTCCTGAATGCCAACGGGGTAGTGAGCGGATATTACCATGCTGGGCTCAGCAAACGAGACCGAGACATTGCCCAAAACAATTGGATGGACGGCAAAGTGCAGGTAATAGTGGCCACCAATGCCTTCGGCATGGGCATTGACAAGCCCGATGTACGCTACGTGGTGCACACATATATTCCAGCCACAATAGAGGCCTATTTCCAGGAGGCCGGACGAGCCGGGCGCGATGGCAATAGGGCATACGCTGTGATTCTATACAACAATGGCGACATTGAAGATCTGCAACGGAATGTAGAAACCTCGTACCCTGACACTTCCACCATAAAAGCCGTTTACAATGCACTATGCTACCACAACACCATTGCACTTGGAAACGGTGAGAACGAAGAATATTTGCTGCAAGTGGAGGAACTATGCAAAAAATACCACTTCGAACGAAAGACAATGTGGGCAGCGTTGGGATTACTTGAGCGAGACGGACTTATATGTTTGCCGGCCAAGGACAATGCAGAATCGCAGTTAATGATAAAAGTAGGCCGAGAAGAGATATATTCCTTCATGAAACAGAATCCCAGATACGCTTCAATGATTGAATCCTTGATGAGGCTTTACGGCGGTGTTTTCAGTGGCTTAACCCCCATAGATGAACACCTCGTGGCGAAAACATCTGGATTGGAGGCCATGGTAGTGCCACTCATGCTCTCACGACTTGAAGCGCTCAATATGGTAATCTACAAGAAGGGTGTTGCCGAACAAACCGTCATTTTCACTGCACCGCGCTGCAATCTGGAAAATGTGCCTATTGGCGGTGTGGACTATGCGGAAAGAAAAAAACAAGCCATACAGCGCAAAGATGCGATGGTTTCGTATATAAGAGAGAATGAAACCTGCCGTAGCATAAAGCTTCTTCAATATTTCGGCGAACAAAGTGAGCAAAAGTGCGGATGCTGCGACATCTGCATCACTCACACAAAAGAGCAGAATGCCAAAGTGGAAGCGAAAGTGATGCAACTTCTTACCGACGGGCCAATGACCATTCAGCAGATACTTGCTCAGTTCGAGGACATCGACGAACGCACCATACGCTCTCGGGTGAGAGCTATGGTCGATGCGCGAATGATAGGCATCGACCGCGATATGCGACTGTATATCTAACCCCTCCGTTTACTTTTTGTGACTATAGTACTCGATAGTGCGCGTTGTAGTATAGCGTTTGCTTCCATTGAGGATGTACTGCTGCGAATACCAGTTTCCGTAACGGTCGTATTTATACTTGCGTTGCTCTATCGTCTTGGTCTGAGTGTCGGCTACTTCATCAAAGAAAATCTGAACCCTCTTGACGGGATTCGAATAACGGTCATAGGTATATTGCTCATCCAACAACATAACCTCGTCCGGAGTATATTTTCGGACATATAAAACGTTCTTCATCTTGTCGTACTCAGTCAGAGTGCGTACAACAATGACACCCTCCTCCGAATACTCATAGTCGATAGTCATCAGCAATTGGTGAGGAGCGCTATATGCGTAGTGGGTTGAATGTAAAAGAGTGCCATCGGGGTTGAATTGGAGTTTCTCGACAATATCATTATCCTTGTCAAATTCGGAACGTACCAGACTATCGGGTTCTATTTCGTGCGGATAGTTTACAACTTTCTCATGTCCAAAACCCTTGCGGATATATTTGTTTAACTTGCCATCAGCGTCGAACTCAAAAGTTTCCTGATAGTTCATATCGTTGGCACCATCGTAAACAGTCACACTTGTAATGCGTTTCACCTTGTCATAGAGGTTATAGTCACCCCATCGTGGTTGATACTGTTGCGCAAAAGCCGAAACTGTGAGAACGCTTAAAATTACATAGATAGCAAGTCTTTTCATAATATTCTTGTTATATGTGTTCGTGAATTGTTATTTATGATGCAGACTACTTCTGCAACTTCTTGTACCGTATTCTGTGTGGAGTGTCGTCGCCAAGTCGCTTGCGGCGGTTTTCCTCATACTCGCTGTACGAACCCTCGAAAAAATAAACCTGAGAGTCACCCTCGAAAGCCAGGATGTGCGTACATATCCTGTCGAGGAACCATCGATCGTGCGATATAATCACGGCGCAACCCGCAAAGTTCTCCAAGCCTTCTTCCAACGCTCGCATCGTGTTCACATCTATGTCGTTGGTTGGTTCGTCAAGCAGCAGCACGTTTGCCTCGCTTTTGAGTGTCAACGCAAGATGGAGCCGATTGCGTTCACCTCCCGACAACACACCAGCCTTCTTGCTTTGGTCGTTGCCCGAGAAGTTGAATCGACTTATATATGCACGTGAGTTTATGAGGCGTCCACCAACCTGTATCTGCTCGTTGCCCTCACTGACCACCTCCCACACGCTCTTCTCCGGGTCTATGGTGGTATGCTGCTGGTCAACATATCCCAGCTTCACTGTCTCGCCTATGCTAAACATGCCACTGTCTGGCTGTTCCAGTCCCATGATTAGGCGGAACAGAGTGGTTTTTCCGCATCCGTTGGGTCCTATAATGCCCACTATGCCGGCAGGCGGAAGGCTGAACGTCAGGTTTTCATACAGCAGCTTGTCACCGAAAGCCTTACTCACACCGTTTGCCTCTATTACCTTATTTCCGAGTCTCGGTCCGTTGGGTATGAATATCTCTAGTTTCTGTTCTTTTTCCTTTACGTCCTCGTTCATCATGCGATCATACGCAGCCAGACGCGCCTTCCCTTTGGCATGACGTGCCTTGGGGGCCATGCGAACCCATTCCAGCTCGCGCTCCAACGTCTTACGGCGCTTGCTCTCCTGCTTTTCTTCCATCGCAAGACGCTGAGTCTTCTGGTCCAGCCACGAGGAATAGTTGCCCTGCCACGGGATTCCTTCTCCTCTGTCGAGCTCCAATATCCAACCCGCCACGTTGTCGAGAAAATAGCGGTCGTGTGTCACAGCTATGACGGTGCCTTTGTACTGTCTCAGATGCTGTTCCAGCCATTCTATCGATTCTGCGTCCAAATGGTTCGTAGGCTCATCCAGCAGTAATATGTCAGGTTCCTGCAACAAAAGACGACACAACGCGACCCTACGCCGCTCGCCTCCGCTTAGGTTTTTCACCAGCGTGTCCTCCTCAGGACAGCGTAATGCATCCATGGCACGATCCAGTCGGCTGTCCAGATTCCAGGCATCATAGTGTTCGAGCAATTCTGTCAACTCCCCTTGCCTCTCGCACAGTTTCTCTATATCGGCGTCGGGATCGGCAAACTTGTTGTTTACCTCCTCATACTCCTTCATGGCATCGACAATATTCTGCACAGCCTCCTGTACCACTTCCTTCACCGTCTTGCTGTCGTCAAGATGCGGTTCCTGCTCAAGGTATCCTACACTATATCCCGGTGCGAAAACCACCTCTCCTTGATAATCCTTGTCCACACCCGCGATTATCTTCAGCAGCGACGATTTTCCACTGCCGTTCAAACCTATGATACCTATCTTCGCTCCATAGTAGAACGAGAGATAAATATCCTTCAATATCTGCCTCGACGGAGGTATCAACTTGCCAACCCCCACCATTGAGAATATGATTTTCTTGTCGTCTGCCATTCTGCTTGATTGTGTTAGTTTTTAATGATGTCACCAACTAGTCCCTGAAATGAATATCTTTGACGTTCAGCTGCATCTCTGTTTTGCCGTTCCAGTAGTTCTCCTCCAGCTGGTAAACCAAGTCGAAATGGTCACCACGTCGCACTCGGTCAAAGTATTCTCCAAGTTGGAATCCAATGGCGGAATAGCTCTGTGACCGCTCGTCAAACGGTATCGGAGCAAATTTCAGATGTTTCACGTCCTTTGCCCCAACCACACGTGGATGTCCCGTGTCAATGAGGTTTTTAGTCAAGAATATCGGCACATTGTTTTCTGGCCCGAACGGCGAGAACTGCTTCAGTATGCGCAAAAATTTTGGTGTTATATTCTCTGCAAAACTGATCGCAGCGTCTATCTCTATCTCTGGCATCGTCGCCTCTGGCTGGATTCCTTTGCTGACCTCCTCTTCGAAACGCTCGCAGAAACGCTCGAAGTTCTCAGGCTTCACCGACACCCCTGCTGCACACTTGTGTCCACCGAAATGTTCAAGCAAATCGGCACATTTCTCCAACGCCGCATGTATGTCAAACTCGCCTGCAGAACGGGCCGACCCGACATACATGTCGTCTGTTGACTTCGTGAAAATGATTGTGGGCTTATAATACAGTTCCACCAGCCGCGATGCCACTATGCCCACCACACCCTTGTGCCAGTTCTCGTCAAACAGCACTATCGAGCACTTGTTTCTCAACTTCTCGTCTCCGTCTATACGACGCTTCGCCGTGTCGGTCGCCGATGTGTCCAGTTCCTTGCGTTCTTGGTTATAGTCGTCAATCTCCTTCGCCAGCAGACGTGCCCTTTCTATATTTTCTTCCAGCAACAAACGCACCGAGTCAAATGCACTGTGCAACCGCCCTGCCGCATTGATACGAGGTCCTACCAGGAATACCAAATCGCTTATGGTGAGATTCTTCGCAAAATAGCCCTGTTCCTTCTGCGACGGAGATGTCGTGCCGTCGGCTCTCGCTATATTGCCGTAACTCAGAATGGCTTCCAACCCTGCTCTCGGATGCTTGTTTATCACCTTCAGGCCGTAGAACGCCAACACTCGGTTCTCGCCAGTCATTGGCACAATGTCGCTCGCTATCGAAACCACCACCAAATCCAGATAGTGCAGCAGTCGCAGCTTAAGCTCCTCCAACCGTTTGCGCCCGTTGTTGTCCAACTTCTCTGGGTTGTCACTCAGCTTCACACCGAAGTTCTTCTCCATTATGGCCTCCACTATCTTGAACCCGATGCCGCAGCCCGAAAGCTCCTTATACGGATAGGGGCAGTCCGCGCGCTTGGGGTCAAGCACTGCCACTGCATGCGGTATCGAATCCCCAGGCAGGTGGTGGTCGCCAATTATGAAATCTATGCCCGCCTCGGCGGCGTAATCAACCTGTTCCACGGCCTTGATGCCGCAGTCTAATGCTATGATCAACCGCACACCAGTTTTCTTGGCATAATCCACACCCTCAAAACTGATGCCGTATCCCTCCCGTTCCCGGTCAGGAATATAGAAGTCTATGTTGTCTGTCAGGGAGTGCAGAAAGCCGTAAACCACTGCCACCGCACTGGTGCCATCGACATCATAGTCGCCGTACACCATTATCCTCTCCTTCGCTCTCAGGGCCCTTTCGATGCGTTCCACCGCCTTCTCCATGTCCTTCATCAGGAACGGGTCGTGCAGGTGTTCCAAACTCGGACGGAAAAACCGCCTTGCCTCTTCAAATGTCCGCACCCCGCGTTCAACCAGTAATGTGGCTATAACACGGTCAACCCCCAATTCTCCTGCCAGTCGCTCAACATCTTCTATTTCATAGTCTTGTCTTAATTTCCAACGTTTTTCTTTCATCATTTACTGATTGTAAAAGTACAACTTTTATCGGAAACCACAAAAAAAAGTTTTCCTCTTCTCTCTAAAACGCCTTTTTCTACCGTATTCAGCATCCTAAAAAATTCCAAGGGGCGACATGCAAGCATGTCGCCCCTTGGATTATTCAATATCCGCCCTGCCGTCAGTCGATGATGGTGAACTCAGTGCGGCGGTTGTGTGCGCGGCCCTCATCCGTCTCGTTCGTGTCTATCGGACGGTCAAAGCCATAGCCCATCGCCTTCATGCGGTTCTTCTTGATGCCTTTCTTCTGCAGGTAGTTCACCACTACCTGTGCTCTCTGCATCGAGAGGCGCTTATTGTACTCCGCCGCTCCGACATTATCGGTATGACCAGAAATTTCCACCTTCATCTCTGGATTGGACACCATTAGCTCATACACCTTGTCCAATTCCGTTATCGATTCAGGCTTCAAACTCGACTTGTCAAAGTCGAAGAATATGTTGTTCAACACTATGCTCCTGCCAACGGCGATTTTGTTAAGTTCTATCACCTGCTCAATAACTTGGTATGTCGCCGTGTCCGGCAAGTTGAAGTTTTCCGAGTGGAACAGATACTCAGGGGCGTTAATGTTTTCGCCATAGTTGCGGCCCGACGGCAACGACAGCAGGAACCGACCCTCCTCGTCGCTCTCGAACGAAAGCAGCTGCATGTTCTCCACTATGTCGTACAGGTCGATATGAGCATCGGCTATCGGTTGTTTTGTATCTGCGTCAATAACCACTCCGCGCAACAGCGTCAGACGAGCCTCTTCAAGCGGTATCTGCTCGTTCTTTATATCTATATCCACAAAACTCTCCACACCGTCTATCAGGTCGTTCTCTGAACGGTATGCAAATTCCTTCTCCGGCCCCAGGAAAGCTATCTTGTATATATCATAGCCGCCTTGTCCGCCTGCCTGCTTAGACGAGTAGTATCCCGTGCGTTTGTCTGCCGTAATCACAAAATAGGCGTCGTCGCCCGATGTGTTCACGGGATACCCCAGGTTGACAGGCTCCGTCCATGCTCCGTTCTGATACGTGGTCACGAAGATGTCGAACCCACCGTAGCCAGGATGTCCGTCGGAACAGAAATAGAGAGTCTTGCCGTCGGGGTGCGCAAACACGCTCTTCTCATCGTAAGGTGTGTTTACCACAGGCCCCAAGTTCTCTGGTTTGCCCCATTTGCCTTTCGAGTCCATCACCGAGCGGTATATATCGTGTTCTCCATATCCATCTTTGCGATCGGAGCAAAAGTATATGGTCTTGCCGTCATACGAGTATGTGGCACTTGTCTCGTGTGCATCGGTATTGAGCGCCTTCAGGGCTTTCGGTTTTTCGAACTTCGCTCCTTTCTTCGCTGCCTCGTACAGGTCGCCGTTTCCGTCAGCACGGTATATCAGCATCTTTCTTCCGTCCACCGTCACACCTTGCACTGCGTCGTGGTCTTTCAGGTTGTTGATGCCTTCCACCATCTCTGCCGGCACCCAGTTGTCGTCGCCGCTCTGTTTTGAGAAAAATATGTTCTCGTAATAGTTGCCGTCGCTGGCATACTGTGCTTTCTTGTATGCCCTGCGCGATGTGAAGTATATCATTCGTCCGTCCGCTGTAACCACCGGGTTGTACTCGTCAAACTGCGTGTTCACGTTGTTGCCGATGTTGTCAATGAAGCAGCGCACCTGCTTGTTTATCGATGACTTGCCGAACAGGCAGTCTCTGATTTTCTTGTCTGCCGAGCTCTTCCACTGCGATGTGGATGGCACGGCGCTGTAAAACGATATCGCTTCGTTGAAGTCATATTTCGACTGCCGCTCCATACCCTTGAAATACACTATATCCGGGTCAACACTTGGATCCAGCTTGTATGCCTTGTTGAGATACTCAAAGCTCTCGGCCTGCATCTTCAGGTTGTACGTGCACTTAAACAGGTCGTAGTTCAGCTTTGCATTGTTCGGGTTGAACTTCTGCGCCTTTATCAACTCCTCGTAGGCTTCTCTGAAAAGCCCTTCGGACAACAGTTTTTCACCTTCTTTCACCTGTTTCTTCGCCTCTTTCACGCCCTTCTTGTCGTTCGGGAAGGCCTCGTTCGTGAACTCTATGCTCTGTGCTGTGGCTCCGAAACACAACACCAACGCTATGATAGTAAGTAATGCTTTTTTCATCTTTCAGGTCCTCCTTTAGTTACAGTTATCCTTGAAATAGCGATCGGCCACCTTTATGCCCAGCATCGAGGCCTTCTTCCAATCTTCCAGCGCCCCTTGTTTGTCCCTCATCATCTCCTTCACGTTTCCGCGATACATATATGTGTTTCCATTGTGCGGTTCTGCGGCAATGCATGCGTCAAAGTCGGCCACTGCCTTGTTGTATTCCCGTATCTTGTAGTATGCAATCCCTCGGTTGCTCAATGCCGAAGTGTATCCCGGCTCGACATCCAGACAAAGGGTGAAGTCGTTTATAGCCTCCTCATATCTTTCAAGGTTTGCTCTCACCACACCGCGGCCGTTGTAAGCCTTGTAGTATTTTCCGTCGGCCACTATGGCTTGCGTGTAGTCGTTTATAGCCTCGTCGTTCTGCCCCATTTTCGCATAAATGCTCGCCCTGTTGCAGAAGTACATAGCCTTCGGCTCCACTTCTATCGCCTTGGAGTAATCCACTATGGCCTCCGGATACTTGTTCAGCATCCTCTGGCAACTTCCGCGGTCATTAAACACGGCCGACGTTCCAACTCCGTTCTCTATCGCGCTTGTCATGTCGGAGTAGGCCGCTTCATAGTCGCCCTGCTCGAAGTGCACGATACCCCTTGTGTAGTAAGCCTCACCGTATCCTGCGTTCAACTCTATACATTTGTTCAGCGCGGCCATCTCTTCAGGCACCTTCGAGGTTTCCGAATACATCTTCGCAAACAGGAAATACACCGTGTCCATCGCTCTTGTGCCGCCCCCCGCAAGATAGGTCTTCAGGGTCTTCTCTGTCGCCGGATAGTCGTGTTTCTCATACTGTATCCGCGCTTTCAGCAGATACGGTTCGCTGAACATCGGGTCAACCTCCAGCGATCTGTTCAGCAACTGTATCGCCACATCCGTACTGTTCACCGAATACATCTCGAACGCCTCGTTGTAAAGTCGTTTCGCCACTTCTCGTGTTGTAGGGGTCGGCTCCACCTTCAGCGTGTCCTGCGCCTGCGCGCCGACTATGCCTATCATGGCCAGGAGTCCGATAATGATATACTTTTTCATGTTTCTATAACTTTTTGTTTCCTTACAGTTTCTTTCCCCCTCATCCTATCCTTCACACACCTCAAAAAACACCGCCACAAACGCACAAACAACTGATCACAAACCAATTGTCCCAATATCCGCACAATTCCACAATCGCCAAAGATACAAAATCTTGTTGAATAATGAGACAATCCATCGAAAAACCTTCCCCTCCGGCATTCAATTAAATTCCTTGTCCCAGCCTATCAGTAATCTATCGGTGGCCTGATAAATAGTCCTTATCATCATAACAAAAAATTTAACAAAGCCCAATTACAATTGAGAAACCAGTAATGGAAAACCAGAAGCGAAATTTCATCCCTTCTTTGTCTTACTTTCATCCCTCTTTCTTTAATTCAGACCTTGCTGTTCTCTTACTTCGCTCTTAGTTTTGTATTACCCATCTCTTACTTTTCTCTTAGCCAGTTCTTACGTTGGCCTTAGCCAGATACCACCTCTTACTAGGCTAGTGCTAGGCTAGTACCAGGCTAGTGCCTACATTTCTCCTACCATACTCTTAGTTTACTTTTTTCTCAGTCATTTTGGCGAACACGCATATCGTTTCCCTCATCCATTGTCTTATCCCATTTTTTTCGTACCTTTGCACCATAATACAAATTCCTATTGACATGGAGCAACTTCTAATTTTCAATACCTTAACCCATCAGAAAGAGCTTTTCCGTCCCGTCAACGAAGGCCGTGTCGGAATGTACGTATGTGGCCCCACCGTCTATGGCGACGGACACCTCGGCCATGCCCGTCCCGCCATAACCTTCGACGTACTCTACCGCTACCTGCTCCATATCGGCTACAAGGTGCGCTACGTCCGCAACATCACCGACGTGGGACACCTCGAACACGATGCCGACGAGGGTGAGGACAAGATTGCAAAGAAAGCCCGGCTCGAACAGCTCGAACCGATGGAGGTGGCTCAATACTACACCAACCGCTACCATGCGGCGATGGACAAGCTCAACGTCCTCCGTCCCAGCATCGAGCCACTCGCCAGCGGCCACATCATCGAGCAGATCGAACTCGTGAAAAAGATTCTCGACAAAGGGTATGCCTACGAGAGCAACGGTAGCGTATATTTCAACCTCCGCAAGTATCAGGAAGATTTCAAGGCCTACGGTCGCCTCAGCGGTCGCGTCCTCGACGAGATGCTCTCCACCACTCGCGATCTCGACGGTCAGAGCGAGAAACACGAAACCATGGACTTCGCCCTCTGGAAGAAAGCCTCTCCCGAACACATCATGCGCTGGCCTTCTCCTTGGAGCGACGGCTTCCCGGGTTGGCACACCGAGTGCACCGCTATGGGCACCAAATATCTAGGCGAAACCTTCGACATCCACGGTGGCGGAATGGACCTCATGTTCCCTCACCACGAGAGTGAAATCGCCCAACAGACCTCCGTCACTGGGCACGGCCCTTGCCGCTACTGGATGCACAACAACATGATCACCATCAACGGCAAGAAGATGGGCAAGTCGCTCGGCAACTTCATCACCCTCGACGAGTTCTTCACGGGCTCTCACAAAGACAGCGAAGGCAAGGAAATGCTCGAGCAGGCCTACTCGCCTATGACCATCCGTTTCTTCATCCTCCAAGCTCATTACCGCAGCACCGTCGATTTCAGCAACGAGGCCCTGCAAGCCGCTCAAAAGGGTTACGAGCGTCTTATGCAGGCCTACCACACTCTCGGCAAACTTCAGCCCTCAAAAAGCTCTTCCGTCGAAGTGAAAGGCTACCGCGAAAAGTGCTACGAGGCAATGAACGACGACCTCAACACACCTATCGTCATCAGCCACCTCTTCGATGCCGCAAAGGTGATAAATACGGTCAACGACCACAACGCCACTCTTACACAAGCCGACATCGACGAGCTGAAGTCGGTATTCGACACCTTCGTGTTCGACGTGATGGGCCTCCGCGACGAAGCCTCTTCCGACAACACCGCTCTCATCGACGGTCTTATGCAGATGATTCTCGACATGCGAGCCACCGCCAAAGCCAACAAGGATTGGGCCACCAGCGACAAGATTCGCGACTCACTCGGCTCACTTGGCGTAACCGTCAAGGACGGCAAGGACGGTGCCACCTGGAGTTTGTAAACACAACACAATATCAAACCAATCCCGTCGTTACAATATAGATGGACGAATCCAAACAGTTATATATCATAGCCGGATGCAACGGGGCCGGCAAGACCACCGCCTCCTACACGGTGCTGCCCGAGATTCTCGGTTGTCAGGAGTTCGTCAACGCCGACGAAATTGCGCGTGGCCTCTCGCCGTTCAACCCCGAAACCGTGATGGTTCAGGCGGGGCGACTGCTGGTCAAGCGTGTCGATGAACTGCTAGCACAGGGTGCCACTTTCGCCATCGAGACAACACTCTCGCCGCGCACCTACCGTACCCTCATCATCAAAGCGCAGCAGATGGGTTATCGCTGCAGCCTTCTCTATTTCTGGCTCGACTCCCCCGAGATGGCCGAGATGCGCGTCGCCAAACGAGTAGAAGCCGGTGGACACAACGTGCCCAAACACGTAATCCATCGCCGTTATCGCCTCGGCCTTGAGCACCTTTTTGAGCTTTACATGTCCTGCGTTGACTATTGGGTTCTCTTCGACAATTCCTCCCTCAACCGCGTCCTTGTGGCTGAAGGCGGACGAGACCTCCCAACCACCATCCACGCACCCGAAACCTATCAACAAATCGAAGAATATGTCGGAAGAAGAAGCTAAAGAACTGCGCAGCAAAATCTGCTATGGGCTAGCCCTCTCCGACTGGCGCATGCTGAAAGACAAATCCTCCCGCAACGAGGAGATCGTGACACGACGCGAAGGGAAGATTGCCATCCTTTCCGCTCGCTCACTCTATCGCGAACTTTACGGAAACAGCAAGGAATTCATCCCAGCCAAATCTGCCTCACTGTTCTTGCCGAAGTAACCCGTCGGCACATGCATAAAAAAACAACAGGGTCGCCAAATGGCGACCCTGTTTCTATCTAACATTCATAGCTTTCTCAGTCGGCCTTGTTGTCAAGGTAACCATCCTGCTTGCATATTTTTCCTCCCTCGCCAAGATAGGTGGTAGGCATCTCCGACACTGACAATGGTGCTACGGCAGGAACACTGCCACCCAACAGCTCTTCGGTCGTCATACTCTCCGCTATCTCAGCTCCCATCGGATTGTTGCGGAGCAAATCGTGCATACGTTTGATTCTATCCTCTGCCGTGGTCTTCATTTCTTGGCTGAGTGACGGAGTTTCAACTTTCTGTTCAGACACTTCCGCAGTCGTAGCAGGAGTTTCTATGGCCATTGTGATTGGCGCTTCCATTCTCATAGTTAGCGGCTCCTCTAACGACTTCTCTGCCTCGTCCTCATGCTGTGTATGAATGAAGAGCGTGTCCGAATTGCTGGTAACGTTGACAGCGGGCTGTTCCTTATGGACGAGCTGCATACCGTCATCGACTTTCTCCTGATTGTGTTCGCCAAATCCGAAGGTGACAGCACCTGGAATATGCTCCCCTTTGGGCTTAAGCTCTGTTGACATACTCTCACAAAGAGTGTAGATACGATGCTGCGATACAGGTTCGTTCAACTTGATATCCGGTGCTTCCGCAACAGGTACTGGCTTGACTCGTGCGCTGTCGACGATATGCGATTCCTCCAAAACGTGTTTCTCCGGCGGATTATTCTTCTTGGCCTCGAATCCCGTAGCAATCAAGGTGATTTTGACCTCATCCTCAAGCTGGTCATCGGTACCCTGTCCCCAAATAACATTGGTATCGTTGCTACCAGTGAGACGAGTGATATAGTCGGTAATCTCTGTCAACTCGCCAACAGATATAACGTTTTTATCCGACGATGTGATGTAAAGCAGTATATCCTTCGCCCCTGAGATGTCGTTGTCGTTGAGAAGTTCAGAGGTCGTGGCCATCACTATGGCGTCGTTGGCACGGTTGTCACCCTTGCCTACACCAACACCCATCAGCGCAGTGCCGCTGCCTGCCATGACGGCGTTGACATCCTCAAAGTCGATATTAATATATGAGTTCATCGTGATGAGCTCAGAAATTCCCTTTGCAGCCGTGAGCAACACATCGTCGGCAAGTGCGTATGCCGACGGTAGCGGCAAGTTGTCTTTCTTGAGCAGCTTGTCATTGTTGATAACCAATACCGAATCCACATTCTTGCGCAACTCTTCCAAACCTGCCAGTGCTTGTTTCATGCGCTTCACACCCTCAAAATAGAACGGCATGGTAACTATGGCCACAACCAATATCTTAGTGGTATATCCGTCCTGCAAATCCACGCCTTTGGCCAGTTTTGCAATCACTGGTGCAGCTCCAGTTCCCGTACCACCGCCCATGCCGGCCGCAATGAAAAGCATCTTGGTATTGTCTTTCAACACGGCACATAATTCTTCGCTTTTGGCTTCTGCCGCAGCTCTAGCCACTTCAGGATTGTTTCCCGCTCCCATTCCGTTTCCGAGCATAATCTTGTTCGGCACGGGACTTGTGTTAAGTGCTTTTTGGTCTGTGTTACAGACAATAAAATCAACACCGGCTATTCCCTGACGGAACATATGGTTCACCGCATTGTTTCCGCCACCGCCAACTCCGATGACTTTGATGTAAGACGACTGGTTTTTAGGACTATCGAACACCAGACCGTCAATGTTTTGCATATTATCGTTTATATCCATAGTGCTTACTAATTGCTTATTTGTTTAAAAATTAGATAGTTACTATATATCTGATTTCTAGCGATGAGATTGTAAAATTACTTATTGCCAATGAGTTATAATCACCTCTTAGACATTAGTTATCAACACTTTTATAAACAAGGATTACGATTTTACGACACTTCCTCACGTTGCAACAAATATAACCATCAGCAAATAAGCTTATTATTTAACATCATCGTCACCAACTATTTTCCACATATACTCGGCAATTTTACCAAAGAATGTCGGTTTGGTCTTTTCGTTCTTATCCTTTTTTTCCTCATTGACAACTGGGGTTGGCTCTGGTTGTTCCACCTTGATTGGCTCTGGTTCGGGATTTTGAACGGGGGGAACTTCGGACTGTTCCTTAGTTCCAGGCATGTTGTTGAGTATGTCTATTATCGACTGTTCCTTGCCATTTGCTGAAGGTTTCGACAAAGGCTCCGCTTCCTTTTCAGTGTCTGGTGACGAAGCATTCTTTGCAGCATTGGCCACCATGCGGGCTTCTTCCTTTTCTATTCCGTAAAGTACAAGGCCTATACCTGTAGCATATTTGGGCAAGGCAAGGTCGGCATCCGACTCGGCCACAAGGTGTTCACTGGGAATTCCTATACGTGTGTCCATGCCTGTCATAAGCGATGCGAAATCCTTGATATATTTAAGGCTGGCGCCACCGCCTGTCAGCACCAACCCGGCACTGAGATTCTTTCCATTATAACCTGCCGTGCTGATTTCGTAGGCCACCTGTTCCATAATTACCTGCACTCGTGCCTTGATTATATTTGCAAGCACTTTGAGGCCTATCTCCTTGGGCGGTTGATTGCGGATTCCTGGTATCGAGACGGCGTCGCCTTCTCGTTCATTGGCCGGCAAACATGAACCATACTTCACCTTCAGACTTTCTGCCTGGTCCAGCAAGATGCTGCAGCCTCGGCGAATGTCACTCGTGATAGCCTGTCCAGCCAGCGGTATGACCGATGTATGGCGTATGATTCCGTCATAGAAAATGGCTATATCGGTTGTTCCGCCACCAATGTCCACCAACGCCACTCCTGCCTCTTTGTCTCGGTCGTCAAGCACAGAATACGACGAAGCCACAGGTTCCAGCACGAGGTCTTTAACCTTGTAGCCAGCGGCAAGAACACTATCGCGGATATTGCAGATGTTCTGCGTGTTTCCAGTAACAATGTGGAAGTCAGCTTTCAACTGTTTCCCTGCAACGCCTACTGGCGAAATCTCATTGTTGAGAAGCGCACCATCCACATAGTAGTTCTGCGGAAAAATGTGAATAATTTCATCGCCAGGGCCTAGCATGACGCGATTCTGCTCCCGTGTCAGTCGTTCCACATCGTCTTTCGATATGAGCTTGTGGTCTTCGGGTATTATGACAATGCCCTGACTGGGGATGGATTTGATGTGCTGCCCGGCGATACCCACATACACTTCATCCACCTTTACGTTGGCCTGCTGCGATGCCGCCTCTATGGCCTTCTTCACACTCTCGGCAGTGAGACTGATGTTACGCACCACTCCATGTTCCACTCCTATGGACTTGGTGCATGAGTAGCCGAGAATCTTAATTTTACCATCCTCTGCCCGCTTCCCAATAAGACAGGCAATCTTGGTTGTGCCGATATCCAGACCGGCAATGAACTCGTTTTCCATAATTACTGTTGTTTATTAATTTGTTTCCGTTTCGTACAAACCACTTGTCCATCGAACTTCACGCTCACACGACTATAAGCGTCATATCCTGCATGAGGCAGTCCTTTGGAATAAAAAATCTTAAGATTGCTGAACTTTTTTTCCAAATTTTCAGCCGACCCTATAACCACCTCATGATATCCGAGCCGCGGCTGCAATATCAAATCTCCGTTCTCATCGACATATATCTGGTCATAAAGCTTCGAGTAACCAGCTGGACCATCCATAAACTTGGCAAGCATCCACACTTTCACAATATCATAGGCTGACTTCAGCGTGTCATTCGACATTTGTGCAATATCAAGTTGAACGGGATCACCCTTTAGGCTCTGACGGAAATGGCCGCTAGCAACCGGTACATCGCATCTGGCATTCCTACGCGACGGGAAGCAACGCCCATAACAGTCCACGTAGAAGTCTTTGCTTTCATAGAACACTCTGGCTATCGGCCTGCGAGCGACAACGTTTACAAGTATGCGTCCTCCCACACTGACGGCGGCATGCACTGTTTCAATATATGGATTAGTCGTGAGGAAACGCTCTATCGCTCGTGTGTTCACATCCTTCACCCGGCTTGATGTCAACCCTGGAAATTCCTCCAACAGCGAATTCTCTATCTCTGTCGTTGTCACAAGTGCCGTCACTCCCTGGCTGTCAATACGGACAGTCAATCCCCCCACAACCGAGCCAGCCCTGATGAAACTGGCGGCCACCAGCGCGGCAATGACTGCCATGATAGTTATTCCAAATAATATTATTTTGCCAGAGTGTTTCACTAATTCTTTGTTTTATGCAAATGTTTTCCGGGTTTGAATCATTCCGATGTCAGAAGCTTTTCTATTTGGGGTACAAGCCTGTCTATGTCGCCTGCCCCAAGCGTCACCAGAACGTCAGGATATAGCGCAGGTATCAACTCCATAAGCTGTTCCTTACTTACAAGATATTTTGACAGAGTTTCCATCTTGCGGAGAATCATACCAGACGAAACTCCAGGTATAGGCTTCTCTCTGGCAGGATATATCGGCAGTAGCACTACCTCATCAAGCGTGGACAGCACTTCGGCAAACTGTTCGGCAAAGTCTGCTGTACGGCTATACAGATGTGGCTGAAACACTCCCACGATTCGCTTTCCTGGGTAAAGGTATCGGATGCTGTCCAGCGTGGCGGCAATCTCTTTGGGATGATGTGCATAATCGTCTATATAGACAACGTCCTTTGTTTCAACCCTGAAATCGAACCGACGACAAACCCCCTCGTATGTCTTTAATCCTGCTCGCAACTCGAATTCGCTGAGACCACACTCCAACGCAACCGCAGCAGCCACTACCGAATTCTCGACATTGTACAAACTAGTATGACGCAGTTCTATGTCATATATGACTCCTTTGGGTGTACGGAGGTCATAGTAGATATTGCCTCGGCTTGTACGCACATTCCACGCATAATAATCAGCCTCTATACCTGATGTCGTATATGACACCACCGGCACCGAAACCTCTTCGTGAATGCCATGGTGATGCTCGCCTTGCATGTGTTCTTCATGTTCATCGTCGTCAACAAAAGCGACACCTTGTTTCAGAAACAACTTTCCATCTTGCTTCGTCAGGTTGGCAAACTGCAGGAACGCCTCTCGCAGATGGTCATAGTCTCCATAGATATCCATGTGGTCGGGATCTATCGATGTAATCACCGAGAGAAAAGGATGCAACTGGAGAAACGAGCGGTCGTACTCGTCAGCTTCAACCACAACAAAGTCACTCTTGTTGTCAACCACCATATTGCTCTGAAAATTTTTGGATATCCCACCAAGAAACGCACTGCACCCTAAAGTACTCTTTGAAAGCAAATGCGCAATCATTGTACTTGTCGATGTCTTGCCATGAGTGCCTGCAACAGCGATACACTTCTTCCCTTCCGTCAACTGCCCCAGCAACTGAGAACGTTTCACTATCGGCCTGCCAGATTTCTCTGCCCACTGATAGACGGCGGTGTCTCGCGGAACGGCTGGTGTATAGACAAAACTCTCCACATCCTTCGGCATGAGTTCTGGATTATCCTCATAGACAATATGTATTCCCTCTTTCTCCAAAGCAGCTGTCAGCGGACTGGGCGTAAGGTCGTAGCCCGACACCTTATTGCCGCCTTGATGAAGATAGCGCGCAATCGCGCTCATACCAATCCCTCCTATACCTATGAAGAAGTAGTTCATCTCGTTTTTTACTTGGAATGTTTTATCAGTTTCTCTATTTCGTCAACTATCAAATCTGCCGAATGTCGCACCCCCATGGCTTTTATACTAGAGCTCATCGAACGACGCCGGCCTTCGTCATCAAGAAGTTTGTCGAGCGTGCTGATGCCCAGCTCCGCACATTTCTTGTCGGCCACCACAATAGCCGCACCCTTGTCGGCCAATGCCATTGCATTCTTGGTCTGGTGATCCTCGGCCACATTGGGCGACGGGACCAGTATTATCGGTTTGCCAACAAGACACAATTCCGATATTGCAATCGCTCCCGCACGCGATACAACCACATCCGCAGCTGCATAAGCACAGTCCATCCTCGTAACAAACTCTTTCACCTTAATCCAAGGTTCCAATTGTTTTTCCTTAACCGCAGCCGATGCGTCTTGATACATCCAGCGTCCCGTCTGCCATATTAACTGTATATCCTTCTTGCGGAAATAGTCAAGATTATTCAGTATCATCTCATTGATTGTACGGGCGCCGAGGCTCCCTCCAACCGAAAGCACCACTCGCTTGACAGGGTCTAGTGAAAATTCGGCACACCCTTCCTCTCGTGTCAACGAGAGCTCCTCTATCTCCTTACGCACTGGATTCCCCGTAAATACTATTCGATCCTTGGGAAAGAATCGCTCCATATTGTCGTATGCCACACATATCTTTGCAGCACTTTTGGCCAACGTCTTATTGGTCAGTCCCGCATACGAGTTCTGCTCTTGAATCAGCGTCGTGAAACCCATAGCCGATGCCGTCTTAAGCGTAGGCTCGCTGGCAAAACCGCCAACTCCCACAACGATATCTGGGTTAAATCCACGCAATATGCCTCTCACCATAAGACGACTTTTTATAACCTTATATGGCAGTAGCGCATTCTTCAGAATGTTCTCTATCGTTATCTTACGCTGAAGACCGGCAATAGGCAGCCCTTTTATCTCATATCCTGCTGCCGGCACTTTCTCCATCTCCATACGCCCTTGGGCTCCGACAAACAATATCTCGGCGTCTGGCCAGCGACGTTTTATCGCATTGGCAATTGCTACTGCAGGGAATATATGGCCTCCACTGCCTCCTCCACTGATTATTACTTTCATATCATTTGTTTTTTTTCAATTATTCCGTTGTAACTGTTTCTTGTACCGACGCCTGCTTTGCAGCTCGTTCACTATGCGCCTTCTGACGGCGCAAATCCTGTGCGATAGACTGAACTCCACCAAGACCTATACTCATAAACAAATAAGCCGAGCCTCCGTAACTGATGAACGGAAGCGTCTGGCCTGTAACGGGTATAACCCCAACCGACACACATATGTGAACCAATGCCTGAACATAGATAAGGGTCCCCATTCCAACACAAACAAGCTTGCCGAACAGTTTGTCGCACTTGCGTGCAATGATAAGACAACGCAGGTATAGAAACGAATAGGCCAATAATATGGCTATTCCCACGATACTTCCTGCCTCTTCCACTATCACTGCGTATATAAAGTCATTATGCGCTTGCGTCATCAAACGTCCGTGAATTGTATTCCCAATTCCTGCACCAAAAAGACCGCCTCGTGCAACTGCCATACGCGACATATTCTCCTGGTTGTAGATTTTCGGGTCTGGATGCAGCCACTTGTCAACCCTGCTAGCCCATGTCTCCGAACGGAAAACCGACTTGTCCATCCACATGGTTACAACCACGAATATCAACGCAAGAACCAACAACGCCAACAAACATTTCCCCAACTCACTCTTTTTTACCCCTGCCACATACATCATTATAATACTCACCACAAATGTGATAATGGCACTAGACAGATTTTCCGGGAATATCAAACCGCATGTTATCACAACCGGTATTAACAATTTTGCCGCAAAATATTTTTCTTCAAGGCTGTCTTTATGTTTCGAAAGTAGCGTCGCAAGATAGAACAACAAACATATTTTGGCAAACTCCGACGGTTGCACACTTCCTATAACAGGTATCCTTATCCAACGGCCTCCAAAAACAACCAAGGCCACAAAAAGAAAAGCCACTGCACCCACATACGCATAAAACGAGTAACGCACAAAATACTTATAGTGTATGCGCCCTCCTCCCCACACAAGTACATATCCACCTAAAACAAACAACAAATGCCTGAGCGTCGCCAAAAGCGGACTGCGACCAAGGTCATGGCGAGCCGTAAACCCTATGGAGGTATATACAGCAAGCAACGACACTATGGAGAGGAATATGAACACCACCCATATTGCGCGATCTCCTTTGACTATGGCCGACAGTTTGCTCATTCCTGTTTTTACACTTATGTTTGCTCGTTTTCTATTTACAACTCGCACACTTCTCTGCGAAATGCGGCTCCCAACTCATTTATCGATGCCTCGTGCCTTGTCGATGGGGAATATATAACCGTAGCGGTCTCGACATCACTATAAAGCGCACGGTTGACCGCAAACTCCATCGAAGGACAGTCAACGATATGTGGCACTACTCCGTCGAATGCCTGATGCAACGACTCGGCATTCCCTCCAACACAAAGTATCATCTTGACTTTCTGAGAAACACTGGATTTCAACTTCTTGTAATCAACATGACTATCCGTTCCATTGGCTATCCATATTATCGATCCCTCCGTCGATTCCAACGCATACCAAGTGGCATTGACATTGCATGATGCGGCATCATCCACAAAACACTTGTTCTGAATACGTGCCACAAACTCCATCTTATGCGGAATATCATCCAGATGTTTGAAGCAGTCGCGCAACCCCTGGTTACGCATTTTTATCAGTTGCGTGCGATCTATAGCCGCTAAACTGGTGTGGCTTGGACTTGCGATTTGACGAGTTATGGTTTCTATTCCCATTGTTATTGCTTTTATTATTTATTTTTTTTTATTTTTTATCTCAGTTTCAGTGTCACAATACTTACTATGGCAAGCAACACCGCTATGATTATGAACCGCTGCACCACCTTCTCCTCAGCTTGTCCCGTCTTTTGAAAGTGATGGTGAAGGGGTGTCATCTTATATGGTCTCTTCTCAACCGGCACCACCTCGTTGGGTTTCAGGTGATGACGTTTGCGGTATATCTTGCAGAACGTGGTTTGATGTATAACCGAAAAGTCTTCCAGCAAATATATTCCGCACAACAGGGGCAGCAAAAGCTCCTTGTGGATAAGCAGCGCGAAGACCGCTATAATTCCTCCGATTGTCAGAGAACCCGTGTCTCCCATGAATATCTGGGCGGGATGGCTGTTGAACCACAGAAAACCTAGAAGGGCGCCAATAAATGACGAGATAAACATTGTCAGTTCTCCAATATTGGGCAGGTAGGCTATGTTTAAGTAGTTTGCCATAACTATATTGCCCGAGAGCCACGCAAGGATGGCTAGCGCTCCACCGACTGTTGCTCCGACTCCGCTGGCCAGTCCGTCTATCCCATCTGTAAGATTCGCCGCGTTCGACACTGCTGTCACCACAAATATTGCAACTATCACATACACCAGCCATACCCAATTCTCAGCCCACGACCCCATCCAGCTGACTAACCAGACATAATCGAACTCGTTGTTCTTTACAAACGGTATTGTGGTCTTGGTGGTCGAAATCTCGGGATGGAAAACAACCAAAAGCCCTACTGTCAATCCCAAAACAACCTGTCCAATAACCTTGTAACGCCCTGCAAGCCCTTTCTTGCTCACCTTTTTCTTTATATAGTCATCCATAAACCCTATCACCCCAAGCCACAACGTTGTGCCGAGCATGATAAGGATATATATATTGTCTAGCTTTGTAAACAACAGCGTCGGAACAACTATCGCCGCTATGATAAGCAGCCCTCCCATGGTCGGGGTTTTTGACTTCTGGTTGGCACCCTCAAGGCAAAGTTCGGTTCTCACAACATCGTTCATGTGTAGCCTGTTGCCAATCCAGCGAATGAACGGTTTTCCACACAGCAGCATAATGAGTAACGATGAAATAAAGCAGCACGCTGCACGGAACGATATGTATTGGAACACTCCCGCCCCTGGTACATTATATGCTCGGTCCAGCCAGTCAAATAGGTAGTATAACATTTTGTTTGTATTGTTGTTTCTGATTTACTTTTTTTACTTTCGGACTTCCAAACAGTTCCTGACTTCTTCCTTGTCGTCAAAATGACTTCGTACTCCGTTTACCTCCTGATATTTCTCGTGCCCCTTTCCGGCCACAAGCACTATGTCGCCTTCTTGGGCCGTCATGCACGCTGTCTTTATTGCCTGTCGCCTGTCGCTGATTCGCAATGCCTGACGTTGCTCCTCCGTTGTGAGACCAGCAAACATATCGTCCAGAATAGCCTCAGGATTCTCTGTGCGCGGATTGTCCGATGTAAGAATCACAATATCGCTTTTACGTACCGCTATCTGAGCCATCTCCGGACGCTTGGTCTTGTCTCTGTCTCCACCGCAGCCCACCACCGTGATAAGCCTCTGCTGGCGAGCCCTTATGGCATTGATGGTGTCTATAACATTTTCAAGCGCATCTGGAGTGTGCGCATAATCGACTATTGCCGTGACTCCTTTGCCGTTGATATACTCAAAACGCCCCTCTGCTGCCGAAAGCGTACTGAGCAATCGCAACACCTCCATCTTCTCCATTCCACAAAGAACCGCCACTCCATAAATCGCAGTCACATTATAGGCGTTGAACCGTCCAACCAGACGCACCCACACATCCTGTCTGTCAATTTCCAGATGCAGTCCTTGAAACGTGTTCTCAATAATCTTGCAACTGAAATCGGCATTCCCTCTTAGCGAATACGTCGAAACCGCTGCCTTGGTGTTTTGCACCATGACCATTCCGTTGCGGTCGTCTTTGTTCACAAGCGCAAACGCCCCTGACGTCAACATATCGAAAAAGCCCTTCTTGGCTTCTATATAGGCCTTCATGGTTTTGTGGAAATCCAGATGGTCGTGAGTTATATTGCTGAACACCCCGCCGTAAAAAACAAGCCCTGCTATTCTCTGCTGTACCACGGCATGCGAACTCACCTCCATAAAGCAGTAGTCACAACCTTGTTTGACCATCTCCGAAAGCAGTCGGTTCAACTCTAACGAATCCGGCGTTGTATGGGTCGTAGGTATCTCCTGCTCATCTATCTTGTTTACGATGGTCGATATCAATCCAACATGATAGCCTGCCATACGGAACATGCGGTGCAGAAGCGTGACGGTCGTCGTCTTTCCATTGGTGCCAGTCACTCCTACAAGTTTTATATGTTCCGTTGGGTTACCATAATAATTCGCGGCCATCATTCCAAGTGCTGCGCTACTGTCCGTTACCACAATGTAGGCTATCTCTGGATTTACGTTGCACGGCATTTCTTCGCACACAACAGCCACAGCTCCTTGCCCCACAGCTTGCTCTATATACTTGTGTCCATCGACGTGTACCCCTCTTTGGGCCACAAAAAGTGCCCCTTCCACAACACTACGCGAGTCGAATGTGATATGCGTTATCTCTCGCTCCGAGAAATTTTGCTTCTCACATACTATTCCTTCTATTATTTTGGATAATTGCATATTCATAAATTGTTTCTAAGTGACAGTCGTACTGTGCTGCCTGTTTTGAGTTTCGTTCCTTTCGTATAGTTTTGACTTACCACTCGGCCTCGGCCTTCGAACTTCGCCCTGAGACCACAACTTTCCAGAGTGGCTATGGCTTCGCGCACCGTCATGTTACGGCACTCTGGCACCACTCCTTCTTCTCCTCTTGTCGCTGACTTTGCTGCTACTGTATGCAATTGTTTCCGCCCCGACCGACTCCCCACCTCTATCTTGCCATTCTCCAATCTGTTGTCAAGTGCCACCACACAGTCTGATATCTTCTTGAATACCGGAGCCGCTGCAGACCGTCCGTATGCTGGCACATTCTTGACCACAACCAAACAGGTGTAACGGGGGTTCTCCGCTGGGAAATATCCGGCAAACGAAGCATTGAACACCCCAGGCGAATTGAGGTTTACCGATGTGCCGGTCTTACCAGCTATACCGTAGCTGTTGTCTTTTATGTTGTCGCCCGTCCCATGTTCCACCACATTCACCAGCAAGTCGTTTAGGGTTTTCAACGATTTTTTGTCGCATATCGATTCCCTCATCACTACGGGCTTTATCTCCTGCCTCTCACCATTCTTTATTATCGCCTTGCAAAACAGCGGTTTCATCATTTTCCCTCCGTTGGCAAGTGCGTTATAGAACGTTATAAGCTGCATGGCCGATATCGACTGTGCGTAACCGAAACACAAACCTAAGAAGTCGCGCTGCGACAAGGTTATGTCATTCACAATAGGTTTGTATTCTCCTGTTTTTAAATCCAAATGCAAAATATCGTACGGAAACACTCTCTCCATAAGCCTCTTCAACTCGTTCCTTCTGTCATTGTAGTTCTGCCATCCAAGCTCGCACATCGCCACATTGCTCGAAATGGTGATGGCCTCTTTCAACGAGATGGTGTCCTTGCGTATCTTCCTCTCTTTGTCTTTGTACAGGAAATGGTCGTCTTTTATCTCGCCGTCTTGCCTCCCCGTGAAGTTCTTCACACATGCGCGTATTCTCATTGCTGTGTCTATCACTATCGATGAGTCATTCATCATAGCAGTCAGCAACACTGTTTTGATAGTCGATCCTGGGTTGTACAAATCCGAACATGCTATGTTTTTATCCGGCAACTCACGATATTCGCCATAAACGCTGTCCCATGCGAGGTTGCTGCAGGCTAGCACATATCCTGTCTGTGCCTCCATCAGTATTGCACAACCGCTGCTTCGCGAGGTGCCTCCACTCCTATGCAACGCCTGACGCAACGCAGTCTCTGCTATGTCTTGGTACCTTGTGTCTATCGTCGCAACAATGTCTGCCCCGTCTATACGTTCCCTTTTCTGCTTGTCGCGTGCCAGCGTATCCGATGCCGACTGTCCTTCGTCATCAACGGCTGTTACCGGTATCCACACTCCGCGTGTAAGCCTACGGCACTCATACAAACCGTCCTGACCAGCCAGCACACTGTTGTAATATCCCTCCAAGCCCGTCGAAAGGCGATGGTCATTATACCCGAATCCCATGCAGTTCTCGGCAAGATTTCCATATATATGCTCCCTGCTTTGCCGTATCACACTCGTCCCGTCGCCCATCAATTTCACGACATACCTTCCCCATCCGTTGAAATGCACTATTTTGTCCCATGTAGTATATGGTATATTACGTTCTACCAGGAAGCACCGCGACGGTTTTGCCTTTGCCCTCTCGTTTTCGAAGCGCTCTTTGTAGTACTGCGCGTCACGCCCCGGTCGCCCAAGCTCTCCCAACATAGCGCACACCGAGTCTATCACCGGCCAATACAACGAGTCCGGAAGTATCTTCTCCCTCGTCGAGTCTTTCGCTACATTCCCTTTCTTGTCATACACCAAGCGGCTGCCCATATCCACATACAAGTTGCATATAGGTATCGTTGTTGCCATTATTTTGCCGTCCGACGAGTATATGTTGCCTCTGCGCGCCTCATCTTTTATCTCCTCCGCCTCATGCTTCTCCGCTATGTCCATCCACATCTTCCGTTCAACAAGCTGTATCTTTATGAATCCGCCCACGACAAAAAAGCCCGCCACCATGAGCAGTATATATACCATGGTCATGCGTTGCAGCTGTTTCTTATCTCCGTCGGTGTGCGACATTTCTTGTTCTTGTTTTTACCGTATGCTTTTATTTCATTTCATAGGGCGGTCCTGAAAGCAGTCCTATCCCCAATGTGTCCAATTCCTCGGCTATCTTCGATATCTTGGTCGACTCCTGATATATCTTTTGCATCTGTATCCTGTGCTCTCTCAGATATTTTATGCGTTCCTCCGTGTCGTTTTTTTCCTTTACCAAATCCTCCAGGCGGTAGCGGTTGAATATCAACACCGCAAAACACATAACCACCATGAATATCCACGGCACATAACGCCTCAGCCCTCTTCGTGTGATTTTGTTGTTCCTCAACAACTCCCTTATTGACCGCTTCTCGCCTTTCCGCGAAGCCTGCACCTCCTCTTTCTCTTCCACCGCCTCATCCTCCTTCTCGCATGCTTTCGGCTCCTCTTTTGCATCAGCCTCTCCTGTTTCCTCCGGCCTCTTCGGCACATCCACACCCGACACGTCGAAATGCCAGCGCTTCTCTCCGCTGCCTTCCTGCTGGTTGTTTATGTTCAATGTGTCGTCCATGTTTATGATTACTTTATATATTAATCTGACCGCTAAACCCTCTCCCCCACTCTCAGTTTTGCACTCCTCGAGCGGCTGTTGTCTTGCAATTCAGCCTCTGTCGGTGTAATCACCTTTCGGTTCACCGCCCTGTACGGCGCTATCGGATTGCCGTAGAAATCCTTCTTCACCTCTCCCTTAAAATTTCCCGTCTTTATATAGTTCTTGACCAATCTGTCTTCGAGCGAATGATAGCTTATCACCGCCAGACGTCCTCCTTCCTTGAGCAACTCGGACGACTGCTCTAAAAGCGCCTTCAACGCCTCCTGCTCTCCATTCACCTCTATACGTATCGCCTGAAACAGCATCGCCAGATATTTGTTTTCATACCCCCTTGGCAGATGACGGCGCACCGACTCACACAGCTCCCCCGTCGTTTTTATCTCCCCTTCTTTGCGAGCCTCTACTATGCTGCGGGCCATCTGTCCCGCATTCGGCAACTCGCCATACAGCTTCAATATATTCCGCAAATCGTCCTCTTCATACGTATTCACTATATCCGCCGCCGTCGTTTCCTGTCTTACGTCCATTCTCATATCCAGCTGCCCCTCCAATCTTGTCGAAAAACCTCTCCACGGCGCATCTATCTGATGACTCGATATTCCAAGGTCGGCCAATATGCCGTCCACCTTGCGTACACCCTCTAGACGTAGATATGCCTTCACATGACTGAAATTCCCATGTATCACCTTCACCCTGGAGTCCGTTGGGGCGTTGGCCAGCGCATCGGCATCTTGGTCAAAAGCATAAAGCCTCCCATCCTCCCCCAGGAGCTGTGCTATGGCATGCGAATGTCCGCCACCCCCGTATGTGGCATCCACATACACGCCGTCGGCCTTCACATCAAGGCCTTCCATACACTCCGCCAGAAGTACTGGTTTATGATATATCTTTTCCGTCATGTGCTTCAATCGTGGAACCATTGCCCAGACGCGCATCCACCCTCTCCGACATGTCCGCCGTCTGTGCGTTCATTTCTTGATACTGGTCGTAATCCCAGATTTCAATGAACTTACCCGTCGATTGCAGCACTATCTCCTTGCTCTTCTGCAGCACCGACTTCTGCTCGGTTGGTATGAGCATTCGGTCGTTTGAATCCAACTCCACAATGTTTCCCTCGGTCAGCTTTCTCAGCATCTCGCGGTCCTCCTTGTTGTAAGGATTCAACATCTTCTGCAGTCCTTCCACTTCAGCCCTGAAACTCTCGTAAGTCCACAATTCCAAACACTTGGCATAGAGACTCTGCCTTATCACGAATCGTCCGTCGTCCGTCTCCAGTTGCCTCTTCAGTGCAACCGGAAACTTGAATCGTCCGTTCGAATCAATCTTACAGTACTCTTTTCCAAGGATTAACAGCATTACGACTCTATTTTTTCAGACTGCTAAAGTAAAAAGAATTTTCCAATAAATGTTTTAAAAAACCAAAAAAAGTTTTTTTATTGTTATTTCATTCCATTTATCAACATTTTACGTACCTCTCAAAAAAATGTTTCACTCTCGTCCTCTTTCTCCCAAACCCTCTGCCTGTTCATACTTTCAATGTCCACACCCTCGTCCTCCGTCCTTGTTTTTTCACTTACTGCGCAAAATGCCGATGTTGAAAACTTTTTTTTACAACATCGAAACTCTTTTGCCAACTGTTCAGATTCGTTTGCCGAATTTCGCCACTGACACTTCCCCCATCCGGCACCTCCTTCCTTTTACTTACAATAAATCGTGCTTTTCGTCGTTTCTATCTTGTTATAATGATAAAAACAACTGATGGAACAACTGGAATATGCCAACGAGGGTCGCACCGAACTCTCGAGTCTTGGCAAATTTGCTCTCATCGAGCGCATACAGCAACACTTTGAACCCCAAAATAAAAGTACCGTCAAAGGCATCGGCGACGACTGCGCCGTAATCGGCACCGGCCATCAAAAGGTCCTCATAAACACCGAAACCATGACCGAGGGGGTTCAGTTCGATATGATGTACACACCCCTCAAGCACCTTGGCTACAAGGCCGTGGCGCGAAGCCTCAGCAACATTGCCGCCATGAACGGCGTCCCCTTGCAGATCCTTGTCAGCATCGCCGTCAGCAACCGCTATTCCGTCGAGGCTGTCGAGGAACTGTATGACGGCATCCGCCGTTGCTGCGAACGCTACGATGTCGATCTCGTCGGCGGCGACACCACATCCAGCCGCAGTGGCATGGTCATCACCGTAACTGCCATCGGTACTGCCGACGAAGACAAGGTTGTCTATCGCAGCGGTGCCAAGCGTTATGACCTCATCTGCTGCTCCGGAGACCTCGGTAGCGCCTACTCCGGCCTCCTGGTTCTTGAACGCGAAAAAGTCACCTACCAAGCCGACCCCTCATTCCAACCCGACCTCGACGGCTACGACTATGTACTCGAACGATACCTCAAACCGGAACCTCGTTTCGACATCATAGCCGAGCTCCGCAAACGGAATATCGTGCCCACCAGCATGATCGACGTCAGCGACGGACTCGCAAGCGAGCTGCTCCACATCTGCAAAGACTCTTCCTGCGGATGCGAAATCTACGAAGACCACATCCCCATCGACTACCAGACCTCTCACGCCTGCGAGGAGATAAGCAAGAACCTGATTCCTCTCAGCAACGCGCTCAACGGCGGCGAGGACTACGAGCTCCTTTTCACCGTTTCCCAGAAAGATTACGAGAAAGTCAAGGACATCGAAGGCATCTCCATCATCGGCCATATCACCGACGAAGCCTCCGGTTCCAAGCTGGTCACCCCGCAGAACATGACCATCGACCTCATCGCTCAAGGTTGGACAAGCCAGGATGACGACGATTAAGAACATCATATTCGACCTCTGCGGCCCCATCATCACGCTCGACATAGAGTTGATGAATCGGCGTTTCCACGACTTTGGAGTCACCGTCGAAAAGCCTTATCAGCTGCTCCGCGAGAACGGCCTCACCAAGAAATACGAGGCCGGACTCATCAGCACGCAGCTCTTCACCGAAATGGTGCGCGTCATTCTCCAGCACCCGCTATACTACACCCAAATCATCGAAGCCTGGAACACCGTCATTGCCGACTTCCCCGACAGTCATATCGCTCTTTTGCAACGCCTGAAGGGCAAATACAAGACCTTCCTCCTGAGCAACAGCGACGAGACCAACGCCGCATACTTCCGGGCTTATATGAAGCAACGCGCCGGCTTCGACATCCTGAACGACTGTTTCGACGATGTCTTCTTCAGCTGCGATCTCCACGACCGCAAGCCCAGCCCCGCCGTGTTCCAACACATCGTTGACAAACACCACCTCACACCCTCCGAAACGCTAGTGATAGACGACTGCAAGGCCCATTGTGAGGGTGCCGCCTCCATCGGGCTTCAAACCCATTGGCTGCAAGCACATCAAGACATCTGCGACCTGACATACTGGTATTTCTAAAACAATACACGACACTATGCTAGACTCCTATAAACAACAAGGCCAACGTATTCAGATGTGCCGCGCCCTCCGCGCCAAAGGCATATCCGACGAAGCCGTCCTCGCCGCAATGGAGAAGGTGCCGCGCCACTGGTTTCTCGACCCGACTCTCGTCGAGATTGCCTACGACGACCAAGCCATCCCCATCCTCTGCGACCAGACAATCTCTCAACCCTCCACCGTCGCCTCTCAAAGCCAGCTTCTCAACGTCCTCCCAGGCATGAAAGTCCTCGAAATCGGCACCGGAAGCGGCTACCAGACCGCCATCCTATGCGAACTGGGCGCCAAGGTATTCTCCATCGAACGACAAAAAGGCCTCTTCGACAAAACCAAGCAACTGCTGCGCGAACTCCACTATACCGCCAAGTGTTTCCTCGGCGATGGCTACAAAGGACTTACCGAAATCGAACATGAACCGTTCGACCGCATCATCATCACCTGCGGCGCACCTTACATCCCTCAACCCCTGATGGACCAACTCAAACCCGACGGCATCATGGTCATCCCCGTCGGCGACGAGCAGCAAGAGATGCTACGCATCACCAAACGCCCTGACGACGAACCTCTCATCGAGCATTTCGGCAACTGCCGCTTCGTCCCAATGCTCGGCAACGTTCAATTCAAATACCAATAACCACCAACACCCCCCTCCCGCAATGAAAAGATACCTCATGTCACTCACCGTCGTTTGCCTATCCCTCGCCAGCTGCGGCAACGACAACTATGTCCCCAAGCCCAAGGCCTACATCCGTATGGATATGCCGCAGAAAGACTATGTCCTCTACGACACCGCAGCGCTCCCATTCACCTTCGAACGTCCGTCCGAAGCCCTCGTCAACTGGAAGCAGGACGACGCTCGCACCAAGTATTTCGACCTCGTCTATCCACAGTACAAAGGCATCATCAACCTCACCTACAAACACTTCCGCACCCTCGACGACCTCAATTCCCTGGTTGACACCGCCTCTCGCATGCTCGCACTCCATCACAGCCAATCCACAGGCGAGAAAGAGATGAACCTCTCCGACCCCGACGGCCATGTCTATGCCACCATCGTCAAAGTCGGCGGCAAAAACGCAGGCTCCACCTACCAGTTCTGGCTCACCGACAGCACCGAGCACTTCCTACGCGGCGCCCTCTTCCTCAACTACACCCCAAACAACGACTCCCTCGCCCCAGTCATCGACTACCTGCAAGCCGATGTCGACCGCATAGTGGAAACCCTGAAATGGCGTCAACCATAACCGCCAACATGAAGTAACACTCGCACCAAGTTAAGACATCGCCAAGTCATAGTTATGTCATGGCTATGTCATCGTTATGTCATGGTTAAGTCATAGTTATGTCATAGTTAAGCCATCGTCAAGTGGTCGTCAAGTGATCGTCAACCCAAGCAAGAAACAGTTTTCGCATACTTTCGCACTTTTAGCATATTTTCGCAATAAAAAAGCCCCAGCAAAGCGAAGGGCCTTTTAGTGCTTTTAGAGTTTTTCGATGTTAAAAACAAAGTTTCAAGCGAAGCAAGAAACTCCTTTCGCAATTTTTAGCAATAAAAAGCCCCAGCAAAGCGCAGGGCCGTTCCATGCTTTTAGATGTCAAGCCTTCACCCACCAATGACAAAGAGAGGCACCCGAACACACGGTTCAAGCGCCTCTCTCGACTGGTCGTTCTCGCCCGTTATTTCGCGTCGCGTCCCGCGCGTATGGCTGCGATGTTGGTGTTCACTACATCCTCGCCCTTACGTCCGAAGATGTTCTTTATCGCCTTCTCCAGCTCGGCGAAGTCTATCTCCAGATACGGGGCTGCGGCTCCCAGCAGCACCATGTTGCCGCGCGCGTGCAGCTGCTTGGCTATCTCGTTGGCGTTGAAGCTCACGCATTTCTTCAGCTTCTTCAGCTCAGCGTTCACCTTCTCAATGTCGGGATAGTTCGTGATGTTTATAAACGGGTCGCTGTTCGTTATCACGCAGCCCTCCGCCGAAAGGAACGGCAGGTATCTCAGCGCCTCCATAGGCTCCGAGCTCAGTATGATGTCCGCCTTGCCTTCCGGTATCACGTCAGCGAATATCGGCTCGCTGCTGATTCTCAAGTGCGAGAACACGCTGCCGCCTCTCTGCGACATTCCGTGAATCTCGCTCTGTTTCACATTCATGCCGAGATTCAACGCGGCATCGCTTATTATCTTGGCCACAGAGACGATGCCATCGCCGCCTACGCCACAAAGTATGATGTCTTTTTTCATGTTTTTATTGTTTGAGGTTTTACCGGTTTGAATGGCTAAAAGGGTCGATCGGATTAAAAGGCGCGCGGTTGTCCTGTTACCTTTTCAACTTTCAACCTTTTTAACCTTTTTAACTTTATTTGTTGGCAGCCACGCGTTTCTTGTTCTCCACGATGCAGACGCGCTGCGGGATGATCACGCTCACGCCCTCGTATGCTATCTCCTCTTCCAGTATCTTCACAAACTCTTCGTGGTTCTTCTTCAGCGGCACGATGTGGCGTATGTGTTTCTCATCAACGCCCAGCCCCTTGCAGATGTTGAACAGCTTCATGTTGGCGCTCGACGGCTGTCCGCCGGTCATGGCGGTGATGTCGTTGTCCAAAATCATGATTATCACGTTGGCTTTCTCGTTCACGCAATCCAGCAGGCCCGTCATTCCGCTGTGGCCGAACGTGCCGTCTCCTATAACTCCGATTGCAGGGAAGATGCCCATCTCGGCGGCTCCCTTGGCCATCGTCACCGATGCTCCCATGCAGACCGTCGTGTTGATGGCGCCCATGTTGAAACCCAGCGTGTAGCATCCGATATCGCCAAACACTCGTCCGTTGGGGTATTTCTTCATCACCTCGACCACCGCCTCGTAGCTGTCGATGTGCGGGCAGCCCTGGCACAATGCCGGCGGACGGTTGGTCACCACCTCGGGCACCGCAGGTCCGTTCTCCACCTTCATACCCAATGCCTTCGCCACCTTCTCGGCGTTCAGCTCGCCGTCGCGGCGAATCACCTCGTCCAGGCGTCCATGCACGGGTTTCCCCTTGCCGAGGAATCCCTTGATATGCTCCTCAACGAAAGGCTGGCCGTCTTCAAGCACTATTATCTCGTCGCACTCGTCATACAGCTTGTTCAGCATGTTGAACGGCAGCGGATACTGCGCTATCTTCACAATCGGATAGGGGCATTTCCCGCCAGCGAAGTTCTCCATCAGGTAGTTGAACGCTATGCCGGTCGTCACGATGCCTTTCGACTTGTCCGTACCCTCTATATACTTGTTGTAGCCGCTCTCCTCGCTCGATTTCGTGAAGGCAGGCTGCTTGTCGATAAGGTCTCTGTACAGACGCTTTGCGTTCACAGGCAGCAGCACGAAACTCTTCGGATCCGACGGGCTGCTCAGCGGGTTCTGCGGCAGCGGCTCCCTGCGCTCCACCCCCGCGCGGCTGTGTGCCAAGCGCGTCGGTATGCGCATCAATATCGGCGTACCCATCTTCTCGCTCAGCTCATAGCCGAAGAACACCATGTCGTAAGCCTCCTGCTGGTTGCTCGGCTCCAGCATCGGAATCATTGCCCAGTGCCCGTAGTAGCGGCTGTCCTGCTCGTCCTGCGACGAGAACATCGACGGGTCGTCCGCAACCACTATCAGCACTCCCTTCGTGCCGATAATCGCAGCGTTCATAAACGGGTCGCCGCACACGTTCAATCCCACGTGCTTCATGCACGTCATCGCACGCTTGCCAGCATACGCCACACCTATCGAAGCCTCCAGCGCCGTCTTCTCGTTTGCGCACCAGTTCGCGACCACGCCTTTCGACTTGGCCTCTTTCGACTTCATCACATATTCCGTAATCTGTGTCGAGGGGGTTCCGGGATAGCTGTTTATCGCACTCCCGCCGGCGTCTATAAACGCCTGGGCTATCGCCTCGTCGCCCAGTAGTAGTAACTTTGACATGTCCTGTATCTTTTGTTATTGATTAATTATTGACTCAAAAATTTTTGCAAAGATAAACAAAATTCCCCGTCTTTCCAAATTCCACCCCCAACCCGCACAAAATCACACCCTCATACGCCTCCCCTCACTCACATCCCGCACACCTTAAACCCACTTTTCAAATTCCACAACCCCTTTCCGCCAAATCCCAACCACCACCAAACACCCCTGTCCCCAACCCAACCCCTCCCCATCACCACCACCCTCGACCCCACCCCATATCCCCGTCACCCCGATATCCCTCCCCCATCACATCCCTTAGCCCCCAGATCCCTTACCGCAATAACAACCCACCCCCCCCCCTCCCCGCCACCACCGAAGCCAAAACACCTCCATGCTAAGAACCAAGTAGGTTATGCCTAAGCGAAACCCTGGAGATACCCCCTATGTGTCTAGGCGGAGCATCGGCCTTGATACGGAGATGATACGTACCGGATACGGCGTTAGTACGTCGTTGATAGGTATTTGATACGTAGGGGAAAGATTTAACAATTGTTTTTCAGCCTATTGCAAAACCGTCGTTTGCAACCTTGCGCAGGGCCGTATCGCCACAATACCACTCAAAAAGCTGAAACACATCTCTTTGCAAGATTTCATAATCCTCAATTCGATTTTACAAAGATACGAAAACTTTTGGTAACCCACATTGGAAAATATCTAAATCTTTGATGTTTTTCCCTCCCGAAAAAAATCTTTTCATCTCCCCCAACCCAGATTCGACATCCTCTTCCATCGACCACATTTTTTTAAAACCGACCACCTAAAACAACACTAACACACCGATTTCGGCACAACTTATAAACAAAAAATGTTGAAAAACACCGATTCTTTTCTAACACATAACACACTATATATCAACACATACCATCCCACAACCCACACCCAGGACACTCTTCCCTCTCAAAAAAATTTTGTGGATAAAAAAAAACTGCGTACTTTTGCAACCTGTTTTGCGAGAAAAAGTCAGCAAAAAAAGAGCTCGGTTCGTCTAGCTGGCCCAGGACGTGAGATTTTCATTCTCAAAATCGCGGGTTCGAATCCCGCACCGAGTACAAACAAAAAGAACAATAAAGAATATGGCACATCACAAGTCAGCAAAAAAAAGAATTCGTTCCAACGAAAACAAAAGAGTAGAAAACAGATACTACGCAAAGACCATGCGTAACGCCCTGCGCGATTTCAGAGCCCTTGAGGACAAGAACGTCGCCGTCGAGAAACTCCCGCACATGCTCTCTGTCATTGACAAGCTTGCAAAGCGTTCAGTTATCCACAAGAACAAGGCTTCCAACCTCAAATCGAAGCTCATGCGTCAGGTGAACGCCATGTAATAGGCGTTTGGATTTAAAATGGTTATTAAGGGTTTAGAAAGCCAGTCCCCCACAGGACTGGCTTTTGCTTTAGCCAGCACCCGACAAAAATCGCACCCCCCTTACATCTTCTAACTAAAAACCATGTCATGCTAGTAAAAACCTACGGAAGCGCCATCATCGGAGTCAACGCCGTCACCGTCACCGTCGAAGTGAACGTCTGCTACGGCATGGGATTCAACATGGTCGGCCTCCCCGACAACGCCGTCAAGGAAAGCTCCCAACGCGTCATCTCCGCCATCGAGATGTCCGGATTCCAAATACCGGGCAAACGCATCATCGTCAACCTGGCTCCGGCCGACCTCAAGAAAGAAGGCTCCGCCTACGACCTCACACTCGCCGTCGGCATCCTCGGCGCCAACGGCGACATCAGCGCCGACGCCTTCGACCAATACGTCATCATGGGCGAACTCGGCCTCGACGGCTCCCTCCGCCCCATCAAGGGCGCACTCCCCATCGCCATAGAAGCCCGTCGCCGCCGTTGCAAAGGCATCATCCTACCTGCCGCCAACGCCCGCGAAGCAGCCATCGTCAACAACCTCGAAGTTTACGGCGCCGATTCACTCAAGCAGGTCGTTGACTTCTTCAACGGACAACCCTCCATCCCTCCGACCATCGTCGACACTCGTGCCGAGTTCGCACGCTCTCTCAACAACTACGAGTTCGATTTCGCCGACGTCAAAGGCCAGGCCAACGTCAAGCGCGCACTCGAAATCGCCGCCGCAGGCTCCCACAATGCCATCCTCATCGGCCCTCCGGGCAGCGGCAAGACTATGCTCGCCAAACGCATGCCCAGCATCCTCCCTCCACTCTCTCTCGGCGAATCCCTCGAAACCACTCAAATATACTCCGTCGCCGGCAAAATGCGCAAAGACGACTCCCTAATCTCCATCCGCCCCTTCCGCTCCCCCCACCACACCGTCTCCGACGCAGGCCTCTGCGGCGGCGGCACCAATCCCCAACCTGGCGAAATCTCCCTCGCCCACAACGGCGTCCTTTTCCTCGACGAACTACCTGAATTTAAGCGTACTGCGCTCGAAGTCTTGCGTCAGCCTATGGAGGAACGGCACGTCACCATCAGCCGCGCCAAGACCTCCATCGAATACCCCGCAGCCTTCATGCTCATCGCAGCCATGAACCCCTGCCCCTGCGGCTACTACAACCACCCCACCGTCGAATGCACCTGCCCCCCGGGCGCCGTCCGCCGCTA
>JAEEGL015867447.1_pt1 | contig 43848 bp, 35 predicted proteins | sample 9134231 | NCBI WGS metagenome assembly JAEEGL01 (sample SAMN16246548, study PRJNA631951) | gut metagenome | biome: gut microbiome; feature: rumen; material: fiber-attached | host: Bos | place: Iran: Karaj | collected 2018-10
ACCTGGGTCGACGCGTTGGCAAACAGCTGGGTTGCGAAGGGCGTCGCCATCGTTACAGCCGTGGGATCTGTTGCGTGCGCGGTAGGAGCCGGATTGATTGCAAACTATATCAAAACCGTTACCAAAACCGTGAACAGTTCCTTTAATGGAATAGGGCTTGACGGGGCAGCCAAAAAAATATTTGACGAGCGAAAAGATATTTTTAATACTCGTTATACGAATGCGCTAAATAAAATACCTAAAAAAGCTAAAAATTACAATGCACTGGCGGAGAGTTATTTGGACAACCTGAAAAACGTAGATATCTGGGACACGAAAGTCATGGGAAATGGTACCAGAATAAAGTACGATACGACGTTGGGATGGGAACAGCAAACAGAAGAAGTTCAGAACTACTTTCGGAAAAAAGCATCTTATGATGCCGGGAAAAACGCATCTTCTAATGCCGGAAAAAAAGCTGATTTGTACGATTTGTATAAGCGTGCCGCGTTCTATAAAAAACTGCAGATCGGACTTGCCGCGGCCAGTGTTATACTCGGTGTAGCGGATATCGTGATGACGTCCATAACATTGTATAAATACTACAACCGGGACCACTTGCCGATCCCCTCATATATGGTAGATATCTCATACGATAATGAGAAGCAGACGACCTTTATCAACTACCGAAATGTATATGATCAGAAGGATGCATATGGTGACGTGAACGGAGGCGGCGGCAAGCAGTGGCTGGCACTGTATCAAACACGTGACGATGATGCCGGCGCGCCGATACTGGCACCGGACAATGGTGAGGAGTTTAAAATCATCGTGCAGTATGGCAAGAAAGAAGCGCCTCAGACCGATGGATACGCTCCGCTCCACCTGTTTGGAACACCGAATACCGCGCAGAACCTGACCAATGCCGACGGAGAAAGCGGGTGGTCCTACAACGATGGCAAGAAAGGGACATATGTTTTCTTCCGGCGAGGTATCGAAAGCGCGACGGACGTTCCGGAAGATGAGGAAGAAGTCGGTCAGGAAACAAATACAGCATCTGTCAGCGGATCCGCCGCATCCGGATCAGATGCGACTGATACAAAGGATATTGGAACCTCCGCCAGTAGCGGGGTGGTGGTACTGATCGGCGTAGGATGCGGAATCGTGGGTATTTTTATCGGATACTTTACCGTGACTATCCGTAAGAGAAAAGCCCGGGAAGGAGGCAGCATATGATGAGAATACATGTATGGAAACGACTTGTGGCCGGCTTTATGGTGCTGGTGATGGCGTTTATCCTGCCGTCGGTTCACGTGAACGCTGCCGAGAAGAAGGGCATGATCTACATCAAGGATTTCAAGCTCTACATCGACAAGAACAAGGAGCCGGCAGAGGCCAAGGACTGGTTTGAGAAAAACGGCTATACGATGATCGAGGGCAATTTAAACGCTGATGCCAGCGGAACCCTGAAAAGAGAAGTCGGTGTGTACCTGGGATATGCGACGACGACGGACCCGAAGGAAGCGGTAACGGATCTCGCCGTGATGAATGAACGGGGCAACTACTCGGAAGGCGAGTATAAGCGTATCCTTGAGGAACAGAAAAAGATGTATACCGACATGGTTTCGGATATGAAGACCATGCTCGAGGAATACCGCGCGAATGTGAATAACGGTGTCCCGACTGCCATCCAGGCAAGAGATCTTATGAACACTTACAAGGAGGATGACTCCGGTGAACTTTTAGGAAATCTCCTGATGACGATCCGTGATGAGGCGTTGGGAACACTTCTGATGCAGGCCAACGGTCAGGTGGTTCTGATGATCCAGGAGCGACTTGCCTCCGCTTGTGATATCGCCAAGACGAACTGGCTTGATCGTATGGTGAAGATAGGCAGCTACAAAAAGCTCAAGAATCAGGCGTTGAAAGCTTGCAACAACGACATAAACAAAGCGAATAAAACACTGGATAAAAAATACAAGGAAGTGGCCGGGATTCTTGCCGAAAACTGGGAGGATATCCGACAACATATCACCAGTATTTACGAGAAGGCTAAGGAGTGGGATATTGAAAATAAAAGCGAGGCAGAGTTAGATGCCTTTGCAAAAGATAATGCGGATAATAACGAACTCGCGAATTTCATGAATGAATACAGTATATTCAGTTCGCTTGCGCTGTATCCCTATGAAGGAGAAAGCCTGGTTCAGTTTTTCGATCAGCCTGCGGAGACGTTTCGCGGAAACGGAATCCGTAAGCTCTATCCTATGGCCGCAGCCTTAAGTGCCGGGCAGGTGAGTGCTATCGATCAGAGTGTGAGTCTTTTCACACTCATTATGGACGCGCTGAATGCCGGTGTGATGGGCGACGATCCGGCCGGTGAGACAAAAAAAATACTGGATGCAACTTCGAAAGAAGATAAAAACGAGATGAAAGAGATCAGGGAAGAGACCGAAACCGCCATACGGAAATTGGGGGAGATAGAACCCGTATCCATCTATGCCGGTGTTGACCGGACGGTCTTTGATGGTGGTGGCATAGCGGTTACCTCTACGGCCAAAAACTTCAATAATGGTGACGGATCGAGTTGGGTCGATACGCTCGTAAACAGCAAAGCCTACTGGGGTGTCACGATCGGTGTCGGTCTGGCCGGTGCCGCCTGTATGTATGGAGCTCTCGCTGCCGCACGTGCCTTTATAAAGACATTTGCCGCTACGGGTAGGGAGTATTTTACCCAGTACTATCTGGCTCCGCATGCGAAAGGTTTTTATAAAAAGAGTTGGGAAGTCGGATTTGATAAAGCACATAAATACTATACTATATCTATAAAAGAAAACGGTCAAAGAATCGGTTTGAACTATGATTATACTCAACAATTTGAGGATCAGGTGTTTGATACCCGAGAGTATATTTATAAGAAGGCTTTTACAGATAAAAGAACCGCAAAAAGGGTTGCCCAATTAAATCTATATAAAAAGATGGCGATTGGTCTCACTATAGCCGGCATTCTCTTAGCAGTGGGGGACATCGTGATGACGTCCATTACCTTGTATAATTACTACAACCGTGACCATCTGCCGATTCCTTTCTATATGGTGGATTTGTCGTATGATAAAGAAGGGCAGACATCCTTTATCAACTACAAGAGCGTACGAGATCAAAAGAATGACTTTGGAGATGTAAACGGTGGCGGCGGTAAGCAGTGGCTGGCACTCTATCAGACGCACGATGAAGACGCAGGTGCCCCGATACTGGCTCCGGAGAATGGTGAGGGTGATGAGTTTGGAGAGGATGATGCGTACCGGGTTGTCGTGCAGTATGGCAATGCGGATGAGCCACAGTACGTCGGATATGCGCCGCTCCACTTGTTTGGAAGTCCGAACACGCCACAGAATCTGACTTATGCCGACGGAGAAAGCGGTTGGTCCTATAACGATGGCAAGAAAGGGACATATGTATTCTTCCGGCATGAAGAAGGAAATGCGAAGAATGATGTGACTGATGAGGATGCTCAGGATAAGAAAGCATCCGGAGCGGAATCCGATGCGGATTCAGGCAAGGGTACGGCCGTCAGCGGCTCGGCCGCGGATATCGGTACAGCTGCCGGAACCGGGACGATCGTTCTGATTGGCGCCGCAAGTGCCGTAGCCGGTGTGGTTATCGGATGTATCCTGGGGACAATACGTCGTAGAAAGGATAAGACATCTGAGGCAGAATGATAACTCAACATGCATAAACTCAAATTAAGACAAAAGATCCGGCGTGTCACCCGATGACACGTCGGATCTTTTCTATCGGATAGCCCTTACCGGCCAGATATCGCATCTGCTTCTGCTTCTCCTCATAGGTAAGATCTGTGGCCTCTCGCCCCTTCAGACGCTTCCTAAGGAGTGCCCGGAGCGCAATCATCTCGGGATCTGCCGACTCGAAGTCCTCAGCCTCCATATCGATATCACCGTTCATAATCCCGGGCGCGGAAACGGTGCCCTCGTCCAACACATCATACGTCTCGAACGCCTCCGCGAGCACATCATCCGTGATCCCCTTCTCCTTCAGTTTTCTTCGTATCTCATTCCTGCTCTTGGACGTCTTGTGATAATCCATATAACACGTCGCATAACGAAGATCATTGATGTAACCATATCGGGAGACATAGTCAAACGCGAACTCACTCGCCTTCTCAGAGAACCCCGCTCGGAACAAACGATCCTTCAGTTCCCACGCTGTCCGATCCTTATGAAGAAGCAGCGCCATCGCCTTCTCTGTCGCCTTCTTCGATTCTTCATCCGGATAGCAGACAGACTCTGCCGCATCTTCTGCGGCAGAGTCCATCTTTGTATGTGTGCTTAGAGATAAACCTTTTCGGATATCCTTAAGTTCCATATTAACCCCCAAGCCGAGCTCTCCGTGTGAAGCATCACGCGGCGATCAGCAAGCCGTTTTACCATTATTCAGACTTTTCCTCTGCCTCTTCCGCTTCACTTTCCGCCTCATCGGTTGCCGTTGCCAGGCACTTTTTGCGTACGGCCTGCTCAACCTCCTCGAAAATCTGCGGATTCTCAAGAAGATAATTCTTCGCATTCTCACGTCCCTGACCGATACGCTCATCCTTGTAACTATACCAGGCACCGCTCTTTACGATGATATTGTTCGCTGCGGCCAGATCCAACACATCTCCCTCACGAGAGATTCCCTTACCGAACATAATATCAAACTCAGCCTCCTGGAAAGGCGGCGCCACCTTGTTCTTCACAATCTTGGCGCGAACTCGGTTACCGATCTTCTCCCCGGCCTGTGACAACGTCTCAATACGGCGAACCTCCATACGTACGGAAGCATAGAACTTGAGCGCGCGACCACCGGTCGTCGTCTCGGGATTACCGAACATCACACCGATCTTCTCACGCAACTGGTTGATAAAGATCACGGTACAATTGGACTTGTTGATCACGCTGGTCAGCTTCCTCAGCGCCTGACTCATCAGTCGTGCCTGCAATCCGACATGCGAGTCACCCATATCCCCATCGATCTCCGCCTTCGGAACAAGCGCTGCCACCGAGTCCACGATCACGATATCGACAGCACCCGAGCGCACCATCGTCTCCGTGATCTCCATCGCCTGCTCACCGCTATCCGGCTGAGATATATATAATTCATTGATATCTACACCGATATTCTTCGCGTATACCGGATCCAACGCATGCTCAGCATCGATAAATCCCGCGATACCACCGCGCTTCTGCACCTCCGCTACCATATGAAGAGCCACTGTCGTCTTACCACTCGACTCCGGTCCGTAGATCTCAACCACACGTCCCTTGGGAATACCACCGACACCGAGTGCCAGATCGAGGCTTAGCGATCCCGTCGGTGTCGCCTCCACCTGAAGATGGGTGTTATCCCCCAACTTCATGATCGATCCCTGACCATACTGCTTCTCAATCTGCGCAATCGCGGACTCCAGCGCGCGTACCTTATTCGGATCCTTCTCCGTCATCTTATCAGACATAGATACCTCCTTGTCAACTCCTGCAAATCATCTGTTCGAATTTTACACACATACACGAACACCCGTTCGTATGTTCTTATCATACACGATGATTTCTCTTCTGTCAACTGTTTTTTAAAAAAATATTGAAATCGTTCCATCGGCACCGCTTCGATACACCGATAACGCCTCGGGAACTCTTCGGATCCCGGATCACGAAGAGTGTCCCCGGATCACGGGTGCTGCTTTCACCGCCTATGCTCCGGCGGCCCCGCGCCCGACCGACGAGACGACCTGTCTCCCCGAGCACCGCGACATCGGCTCGAATATGTTGAACACATTTATCATACCATACGCATGAAACATCGTAAAGAGCCATTGGTAGACGAAAAAAAACGTGATACGTCACAAAAAACGTATCGCGTCCGCTTTAGCCTTCCGAACCGGCGTATCTTCGTTCCGGTCACGGCAAAAAACAAACGTGATACGTTTCCTCATTTTTGAAAAAAATTTTTCTTTACTTTAATACATGCATTTCGCACTTTTATCACAAGCACTCACAGGATCAAAAAATCTTCTTCAGAAATACTTCGTACCCCTTCTCTGTCTCGTAAACATCGGCCTTGCTGGTGATCTCCCAGGGCGCGTGCATGTTCAGCACCGCCACGCCGCAGTCGATGACCTCCATCCCGTATAGCGCCATGATATAGGCGATCGTACCGCCTCCGCCGACATCCACCTTTCCAAGCTCCGCTGTCTGAAACGAGACACCGGCCTCATCCAGGATCCCACGGATACGAGCCATGTACTCGGCATTGGCATCGTTACTGCCCGACTTACCTCTGGCACCGGTGAACTTGTTGAAGACCATCCCGCGTCCGAAGTAAGCGGCATTTTTCTTCTCATACGCCGAAGCATAGGTCGGATCGAACGCCGCACTGACATCGGAAGATAGCATCCGTGAATTCTGCAGGCAGCGCTTCAGCAGGCGATCGTCGTAAGTCCCCGTGCATCCGATGAGTTCCGCCACCGTGTTCTCAAAGAACTGAGAACGCATGCCGGTCGCTCCCACACTACCGATCTCTTCCTTGTCGACAAGCAGGCAGCAGGTCGTATAGGTCGGATTCTCCACAGCAAGCATCGCCTTCAGCGAGGTGAACGCGCATACCTTGTCGTCCTGGCCGTAAGCCATGATCATACTGCGGTCGATCCCCGACTCTCTGGCCGTCCCTGCCGGAACCACCTCAAGCTCAGCCGACAAGAAATCCTCTTCCTCAACATCGTACTTCTGTTTCAGGATCGCGAGGATATTTTTCTTGACCGCGTCCTTTTCCTTATCATCCTTTTCCTTATCGCCTTTTTCGTTTACCACCAAAGGTCTCGAGCCGATGAGGATATCCAGCGCCTCACCCTCGATCCCCTTGCTCGCTTTCTTATCCATGTTTTCCTGGGACAGATGGATCAAAAGATCCGTCACACAGAAGATCGGATCGTCCTTATCCTCACCGATGCAGACCTTCGTCACCGTACCGTCCTTTTTGGCAAATACACCGTGGATCGCGAGCGGTGTCGTCACCCACTGATACTTTTTGATTCCACCGTAATAATGCGTATCGAGATACGCCAGATCGGTATCCTCATACAAGGGGTTTTGCTTGACATCCATACGCGGGCTGTCGATGTGCGCACCGAGTATGGCCATGCCCTTTTCCAATGGTTTTTTACCGATATTAAAAAGCACCACGGCTTTGTTCATATTAACAGCAAAAATCTTGTCTCCCGCCTGTACTTTTTTCTTCTTTTTAATCACATCCTTCAGATCGACATAACCGGCTTCCTTAGCGGCTTTCACGGCATAGGACGCGCACTCTCTTTCGGTCTTGTTTTCGGATAAAAACTTCAGGTATTCTTTGTTCAGTTTTTCAAGCTTTGTAAGCTCTGATTTTTTGTATTTTTTCCATGCGTTTTCACGTTCCATAATGAAGTCCTTTCATTCATCAAATTCGACTACAACATAAAATCCTTTTTCATTCTCGCGGATCTCTTTCACGATCCCTTCCCTGCTCTTCAACCGCTCACGCAGTGTATAATTTCCCGACATGGCCACCGCCGGCACGATTGTATAATAATAGGAGCTCGGAAGAACACCCTCCGTGATCTCCACGTGGTCTCCATCCTTAACCAGGCCCGGCCGCTCCATCTTAAATTCCATCTCGCGCATCACGGCCTCCTATCGATTACTTCATACTTTTTGCGAAGTCGCAGTTCCGACAGGATACGCTCATAGTTGTCCGCTTTCTCATCCAGGGCAATATCCATGCTGACAGCAATATTGGTCAGAATATGATCACTGGCGCCCTTCATATCCTCAAAGATCCGAATCCGGTCCACGTAGGTACGCGCATCCAAAAAGTCCATCATCTTCTTTTCCATGGGCGTCAGTTCCTGTATGGGGGCTTCCGAATCCTCTTCCCCGTCGGATACCGGTTCCACATCCACGATCGGACCATCCATACCGATGGGGCCGCCCATACCGATCGGACCACCCATCTCGATCGGATCCTTCGAGCCGGCCTTCTCGACCTTTTCCTTCTTCCGCAGACGTCTGGCCGCCTTCTTATCCGGCAGGTCAGCATGCTTCTCGATCTGCTCACGATGCTTCTCCGGAAGTTCCTCGAAAGCTCTGGTATAGGCGGAGAAAAATGCACTCTTCTCCATCACATAATACTCATAGGGTGCGGTCAGTTCCTGATAGCAGACTACATCCTGATAGTTCGGCTTGGTCTGCGCCTGCGCGATCAGTTGCACCGGCTCACCCGTTTTTTTGTGATATAACACGCGTTTGTTCATCGGTCCCTCCTTTACTGCCATAAAGCGCCGGATACCGGACGCCTTACTGCTGCTCCTTCTCTGCCAATGAATGATTGACGTAATGGCATACATCGTCCACGTCCAGGCCATGTACCACACATGCTTCCGCAAGTGTCTCTACGGCTGCCGAGGGACAGCTCACACAACCCATCCCGCACTCCAGCAGCGCGATAAAAGCGTCCGGATGCGCCTGCAACAGATCATTGATCTTGACATCCGGGGTCGCGTATTCTTTGACGTCCTGTGTATCTTCCAAAGTGAAGTCCTCCTTTCCACTTTCACACCTTTCAACATTCGATTATACACCCAGTCGGCTTATTTTTCAAGAGCCAGACGGCGTAAAAATACCCCGTCATAAAAAAAGCAATCGCCCGATCCACGGACGATTGCTCTTATCAACCTTATTCTATTTTCAATCTTCCAATCCCTTCTTCTTGCGATAGGTCCGAATCAGAAGCGTCAACGCTACTCCGAAGAAAAACGCAACCACGCCGGTGATCACATAGCCACCGACCGATGCGTCCAGCATCGAAGCTCCGGCAAAACCGGTGTCTGCCGCCGTACTGCCAACAAAGGAATCGGACGCGCCCCCGATCAGCACAACCATTGCTATCACACAAAGGCCAAGGACACCGGTAATGGCTCCTTCGACTCTCATTCTTCTCTGCAGTCTTTGGTGATGCAGCTCCCCGGCACGCGCATGAATCCGGGCAATTGTCTCTTCTGTTGTGCTCATGGGCCGTCCCTCCTTTCCTTCCTGACAGACACCGTTTGTCTCGGAATGATAAATCTATACGGGTTCCCTACCCCGTTTTATCTCCTCTACTTACTATGGTACAATAAGCGAGAAAAGTACTCACATTTTTTTAAAAAATTTCGATTATTCTTAAACACTCTTTTCTGCCGGGTTTCCCCTTCTTTTGGAAATCGTTCGTCCGACCACTACCACCAGGATCACGATCAGAAGCGAAATCGAGTATCCGACCACAGCCGGAGCTCCGGTCTGGGATACCAGAAGATTGAATACGGCATGGTAGGTAATCGACACGGTCAACAGGCCCACCGTTCCGACGACGCGAAGCCAGCTTCTGTCCCACAGATAGACAATTCCGAAAGAAATGATCGCGCCACATACAACATGCATCGTCCCCGTTCCGAAACCGCGGATCAGAATACGTAAGAAATGCTCCGAACCGCTCCCGGTCAGGTAACATACATTTTCAAATGTCGCGAACCCGATCGATACCATCAGTGCATTCTCGATGATCTCCTCCCTCGGCGGCTCGAATACGATCAGGTAAAACAGCACCGGAACAAACTTCATCACTTCCTCAACAATAGGTGCCACCTCAGTAACACTCGTCACCGGATTCGCCAGTATAACGTTTACCAGATAGGTAGATGCATAGGAGGAAAGAATACATGCCGTCATACCGCCGAGCAAAAACAGGGTATGACTCCTCCTGCTACCCCTCAGACAGAGAACGGCTACGAGTAACGGTGCCGCAAGACAAACATATATATTCTCGATATAGTTCATCGTTTTATCCTCCTTTATCTCTGTCTGCTTTCAACCGACACCCGGTCAAGCCTCATCACCCGGTACGGCCAATGCCTTTTTGATCGCCGGTACCATACATACCGTGCTGATCATGAACAAAACATCCACCCAAAAATACGGATTCATTAGCGTATCACCAATCCAGAAGGACGACGTGAACCAGAACGCGTACTCGAGACCGAGCAGGGCCAGGCTGAAGAAAAACAACGGACGTTTATCCGGCACGTAGGATAACCGCCTTCGTTCTCCACCCTCTTCTCTCTTTTCCCGTCTCCATTCTTTTGCTTTCTGTCTCTCCATCTCCAGTCCGCCGCCGGCCAGCCACATCGCGCTCGTCATGACAACAACACCTACGATGTTACCGAATAGATCGCCTTTTTCTATTACGAAAAATACCCCCGACGAAATCGTAAACAACGGAATGAGAAGCTGCGCCCATGTCACCATGCGGATCGATTCCCTCTCGGAGATATAGATCAGCAAAATGCTGAGGAAAAGGTACGCGGTATACCAGGACAGATCGGACACATAGAACCACGGTGTTTCATCATAAAACGCCAGATAGAGCGTACTGAAGAGATCGCCCATGAAATATTCGCCCGTAAAAAGAGCATACAGGATCCAAACACGACGGGCAAAATCCCGACTGTGATACGCGTGATACAAAGCGATCAGCGTACAGATCGCCAATACCACCATATGAATCAGACTATCGATCAATTCGATCATCGCTCTACCATTCCTTTGAATTACAGATTCGGATCAAAGATGCCTTCCTTTTTCAACTCCTCACGGAGTTTCTGCTTGCCGCGTGTGATCAGGTTGTTGATCTTCTTGGGAACCACCTTCATAACACGCGCCGCCTGCATATGACTCAGCCCATCGATATAAACAAGATACAAAGCTTCTTTCATCGCCGGATCGATCCGTTCCATGCAACGATGCAGTATTTCCATCACATCCCCGGTAACGGCCTCTCTCTCCACCGAGCCCACCGCAATCGGTTCGATATCCAGCCCTTCCAAGCTGAACTCATGCTTTCTGTGGGACCTTGTCTTAAGTCGGATGGCATAGCGCCTTCCCGCCTGAAAAAGGTACGCCTTGAAGTTTCCACTGCTGATCTGCGGTTTCTTCTCCATGATATAGGCAAATGCCTCGATCATCATATCCTCGGCATCCGGAACGCTCCCGAGAATCACGTTCAGATAAGCGGTCAATCCGTCCTTGTAGCGAAGGATCAACTCATCATAGGCAGACGTGTCGTCGTTTTTATAGCGCTCATATAATTCATCGTCGCTTACCGTATTTGCGTCCATCCGACTTCGTCCTTTACTTCGTTATCCACTCAACAAAACAAACAGCTCCCACATCACTGCGGGAGCTGTCATTATCTCAAGTTATCACAGTACACGTCTCGCGGTAATCGGTGTACGATAATCAATCGGGCTGGTCTTGATACCGGTACGGGCGTTACTTGCGTGAACTACGCGTCCGCCTCCGATACAGAGTGCCACGTGCGATACATGACCGCCGCTTCCATAGAAGATAAGGTCACCGGCCTCTGCGTTCTTCCAGCTGATCCTCCTACCAACCGTTGACTGAGAACTGGATGTTCTCGGCAGGTTGATTCCAAAGTGCTTGAATACCGACATGGTAAATCCGGAGCAGTCTGTTCCGTGTGTCAGTGACGTTCCGCCATATACATACGGGTTACCTACGAACTGAAGTCCGTATGCTGCGATCGCTGCACCGTCGCCACTGGCTACGGAGCCACCGCCGCCACCGCCGCCGTCGCCACCGCCGCCGGCACCGGAATCATTGTCGGAATGGCCACCGCCACTACCGCCGGAGTGACTGCCACCGCCGCCACCGCCACCGGAGTTTCCTCCGCCGCTATGGCCGCCGCCGTTTCCTCCACCGGACTGGTTGCTGCCGCCTCCGCCGCCATTGCCGCCACCGTTTCCGTGACCGCCACCGTTGGAAGCGTTTCCGCCATTACCATTGCCTCCGCCGCCGTTTCCTCCACCGTTGTTCGGTGTGCTTTCCTCGGCTGCACGGGCAGCTTCTCTACGACGCTGCTCTTCCAGTTCTTCTTCGATCGATACCGCCTTCTTAAACTGGACGGTGATCTTGATATAATCCTTTGAAACATATCCGATACAGTCATCATCGACGTTGATCTTGGCCCAGTCGGTGAGTTCCTTCACTACCGGATAACTCTCCCCCTCGGAAATCAATGTGACGACCGTGGAGTTTTCATTGCTGTCATCACGAACTCTCAATGTCTCCGTGGTGACTGTCGCCCACTTGGTACCGAACTCATCGATGAGTTTCTCGGCACTGTATCCGATTGCCAGATAATCCTTGCGGATATATCCTTCTACGGATCCGGACTTGATGAACGCCCAATCGCCCTCATGGCGAACGATGGTTGCCGCGCTTCCGCGATAAAGCTTTCCTACAACCTTCGCGTCTGTATTTGGTTTCTTACGTATATTTACATAATCTGCCGCAATGGAGATTCCGACGTTCTCATATTCAGAGGCTGACTTAACCTCTCCATCCGTCGTCTGCTCCTCTACCAGCGCATCTCCCGTAACCGATGTTCCGCTGGCTGCGTTCCCGCCCAGCATATCGGCAAATGCTACGATCGCTTCCGGATCACTGCCGACACCGGACTGAAGAGAACAAAACATATCCAAAGTTTGTGACATACCGGCCAGCTCCATCTCCGAGCCCATCGTCGTCGATCGTGAAGTCACAACCGATGCCAGCAGTCCTAAAGACATGATGCAGCCGGCACCCAGCACGGCCTTGATCAGTCTACTCCTGTTCATAAATAACCTCCTGTTTTCCGTCACTTCTACCATATCCCTCACGGATTTGTTACAAATTTATTAACAAAATACGGTTTTAGTATACCAATTCTTTCTACACTTGTCAACATATTTTTTAAAAAAATACGAAAAAGCGTGGATTTTTAGATATTTTTGTGTTATGATGGGTTCGTATTCTAAAAAATGACAGCATGTTCGCTATAAAAAACGAGAAAAAAAGGAGGACAACCATGTACACAACACATGACAGAGTATCCTACAGCCGCATAGATGTCAACCGTAAGATAGGAGTAGAATCCATTATCAACGCCATGCAGGACTGCGCTCTCTTCCACAGTGAGGATATCGGAAGGGGTGCTGCCACGCTTGCGAAGGTCAACCGCGCATGGCTTGTCAGCGCCTGGCATGTCGTATTCGTCCGTCGGCCGGACATGGGTGAGTACTTCGACGTTCACACCTGGGCCTACAAGTTTACCGGGATCTTCGGATGCCGTAACTTCCTTATGGAAACACCGGAGCATGAGACACTGGCCTACGCTGACTCCAGGTGGTTCTACTTTGATTCTGCCACCGGCAAACCCACCAAGATCGACAAAGAAGAGATCGAGGGATACGGTACGGAGGAACCATATGATATGGATTATTCCTCACGCAAGGTAACGATGCCGGAAGGCCTTAAAAAAGTCGACGAGATCTACGTCAACGCGTCGCTCCTTGATTCCAATAAGCATATGAACAACGGCCAGTACGTGCGAAAGGCCGTTGCCTATCTCCCGATCGACTTTGAGCCCGCTGAGTTTCGTGCCGAGTACCGGAACGCCGCTCATTATGAAGATACGATGCAGGTCTGCACCGGCATGTCCGACGGCAGACTCTATGTGGCCTTCACCGACGACAGGATGGAGCCGTACTTCATCAGTGAATTCACACCCGTGTAAAGAAAAATGCACTCACATTGATATTTTTTATTCACTTTGCAAAAAATCGCTATTTTTTAAAAAAAGTGCTTTTCTTTTTCATGAATGTGTGGTAGAATAATGTCAAACGATACAAGGAGGTGTCGCTTATGGAAATCTCGGATGGACTGAATATCGCCAGATATGCTGCGATATCAGCACAGAACAGCACCATGGAGGGTGTAGGGATTGCGATGATGAAGAACGCGCTTGATATGCAGGAGCAGATGGGTGCGGAGATAACTCAGATGATGGAGCAATCTGTCAACCCAAACCTGGGTGCTAACATTGATTTTCGAGTTTAATTACTTTCTTTCTCCTTTCTTTATGGATAGTGTGTAAGAGGCCTGATAACTACCGACGGGTAGCGATCAGGCCTCTTGCCACGTTATGGATCTGTTCGTTACAGTCCCTACACATCACGGCTCCCCCCTGTCACAGGGCTCATCCGCAGACTTCTCTCACTTGGCGATGATCGCCTCGATCTCGATCAGCACACCTTTCGGAAGTCCTGCCACCTCCACACAGGAACGCGCCGGGAAGGATTTCGTAAAGTATTTCTCGTAAATCTCGTTGACGGTACTGAAATCATCCATGTTCTTGATAAAGACCGTGGTCTTCACAACATCTTCCGGTTCACAGCCTGCTGCACGCACCAGCTCGATCAGGTTTCCGATTGCCTGATCCGCCTGATCGCGGATTCCACCGATCGCCAGTTCACCGGTCACAGGGTTGATCGGGATCACGCCCGATGTAAATATCAGGTTATCGGTCTCGACGGCCTGAGAGTATGGGCCGATCGCCTGCGGTGCCTTGTCGGTTGAAATAATCTTTTTCATCTGCTACCTCCTTATGGGTTTGATTGAAGTGTTGTTATTCTCATGCTCTTTCCGGTTACGAATCCGCTGATCCGCATCCGGTTTTTTATTCTCATTCAGCATAAGAAAAGTATAGCATTTTTTTTCCGTTTCGTCTATAATAAAGAATAGAAACTGTGATATACGGCTTTTGCCGTAACTGAAAAGAGCCTCACGCTCTCTTGTGAGACTCGGAACTTGGAGAAAACATGACATCTGATTACCTGTCCGACCATATCGGAACGATGCAGACTCTTGTCGTTACCCGCATGACTGACCATGGCGCATATCTTGCCTTTCCGTCACCGGTGGAGGGCGATGAAGTATTACTTCCGACGAACCAGTTGACAAATGATATACAAAAAGATTCCCATGTGCCGGTATTCTTATATAAGGATTCGGAAGACCGGCTGATCGCCACCCGCGAGACACCGAAGCTTGTCCTCGGCGAGGTCGCGCTGCTTCGTGTGGCCGACGTCACGAATATCGGCGCCTTTCTGGATTGGGGCCTGAAAAAGGATCTCTTCCTTCCCTTCAAGGAACAGACCAGACGCGTCCGTCCCGGCGACGAAGTGCTCGCCTCTCTCTACATTGACAAGAGCGAGCGTCTCTGCGCGACGATGCATGTCTACGATTATCTGCGAACCGACAGTTCCTACGAAAAGCACGACCACGTCCACGGACGGATCTATGAGATCACGGATTCATTCGGTGCTTTCGTCGCGGTCGAGGACTGCTTTTCAGCGCTGATTCCGAAAAATGAGATGAACCGCGTCCTGTCAGTCGGCGAACAGATCGACGCCAGGATCAAGGAGGTTCGTCCCGACGGTAAGCTCACTCTGTCACTGCAGGAGAAGGTCAAGGTTCAGATGAAGGACGATGCCGACCGGATCTATGAACGGCTCTGTGAAGCGGGAGGAACTCTCCCCTTCCACGACAAGACCGCACCGGAGATCATCAAACGGGAATTTGGCATCAGCAAGGCCGCGTTCAAGCGGGCACTCGGGCGACTGAAAAAGACGGGGAAGATTGATATTTTCCCCGATCATATCAAAAAAACAGAGTGAGAGCAATCGGATATGTATCTTGATTGAGTCTCTTGATTTAGTATCCTACCGGCAGATTAAAATACGTCGGCTTAATATACACCTTACCCTGATCGTATACCTCGCTCTTTTTCAACTTGCCGTTCAACTTATAATAATAGTAGACTCTCACATAATACGTCCTGTCACTATGGACGTATTTTTTACCGTACTGACTGACTTTGACGGTCCCTGTCTTCGAGCCGACTTTCTTCGCCAGCTTGAACCCCTTATTCTTTTTCTTGGATATATAGATCGCTTTTTTCTTCGCGTTCTTTACCTTCAGTCCGGATACGGTGATCGCGTCTTTGTAACCGGAGAGCTTCAGTTTTTTCGATGAAGCGTACACATAGGGATCCGACCAACTTCCGTACTTCTTCACGCCGCCCACGTTCACATAGCCGCGAACCTTGACATGAACGACACGTCCCCGATAGGAAGGCTTCAAGCTGACCGCCAGTGCCGCGCTTCCGGACACGGCCGACCCGTTCACATTCTTCGTCGTAAATTTCTTCCCCTTCGCGCCTTCTACGCGAACCTGATACCCTTCCGAGTACCCATCCGAATCGATCCGAAGATCCACCCGGTTCGAGCTTCGATACCAGTACGACAGCTTCGGTTTTTGCTGCTTACCGGGCAGCGTCTTCACATCGTCAAGTCTGGCGCCCGGATCATCCTCCGACAGCTTATCCCCCTTCTCGTCGCATTCATAGACTCGGAAGGAAGCGGTTGTCGCGGAAGCAAACCGAATTGCCACCGTAAACTGTCCAGCCATTTCTTCCGTAGCCGCGATCACCTGAAGACGTTCCTCCCTCTCGGGATCTCCCGGGATCACCTGGTACACGGCATAATAATCCGCCGAGCCCTTCCACGAGATCATCACATAATGCGCGACCTCGCCTCCGTTCAGGCTGCCATACACGGCATCAACCTGCTTCAGCTCCTGCACCACGGTCGAGGCTCTACTCATCATCTCCGGCGGTACCACACCACCGATCGTCCACGCGAGTGCAAGGATTGCCAGCACGCTGACTGTTCTCCTACACTTCATTTTTCACCTCATGCCGAGTGAAAAAATGCTCTGTCCGTTTTTTCACTCTCATCTTTTTTCTCATCAGGACTTCTCACAGGCAAACACATGGATTGCCATCGGAGCGAGACGGATCTCAATCGAGTTCGCTCTTCCGTCCTGCTTCATGCGCTTCGACACTCTCGCACGCGGATTGCCGAATCCGAATCCACCGAACTTCTCGTCATCACTGTTGAATATCTCTTTATACTTTCCGGCAAACGGAACACCAAGCCGGAACTTATCATACGGTACCGGCGTAAAGTTACATACAACCATCAGGACTTCTTCCTTGGTGCGGCGTAAAAACGCGATCGACGAACGATCCGCGTCAAGCGCGCTGATCCACTCAAAACCGGACGGCTTGTTGTCATCCATGTACAGTGCCGGATGCGCCTTGTAGAACTCATTGATGACACTGACATAATTCCTCAGCTTCTCATGCTCCTCACGCTCATCCGTAACCTTCCATCCCATCGGAAGCACACCGGTCTTGTAGTCGATATTTTTCTCACGATGATGATAGAGCGGTTCACCCAGATACCAGGGATCCAGTTCACCGGTCTCAGTGCCGGCAAAGTTCAGCACTCGTCCCGGATGCGCCAGCTGGAATCCATAACTGAGCCTCAGTGACGCGAATTTCTGATGACGCATACCCGCCATCTTGTGGAACATCGTGCCGGCATTTCCGGCCACGTCGTCACAGCCGATTCCCAGGATGTACTCTTCAGCATACTGATAGGCCATACTGAGTGTCAACGTGTCATGACGGCCACGTCTGAACAGCGGATCCGTCTGCATATAATCGAGGAAGTCATGCTTCCATCCCTCGTTCCATACAAGGTCAAAGCCGATTCCGTTGTCGTCAGTCTTATCCGTAAGTCCCGGATAGATCACCGAATCATGTCCGATGGTAAACGCTCCCGGAACCTGGTCGTGGATGGTGTTATTCAGCGTACGCAGGAATTCCAAACCTTCCAGATTCTCGTTTCCGCCAAAAATATTCGGTACCCAGTCATCGCCGGAACGTCCGTAATCACAGTACAGCATCGGACCGAGGCCGTTGATCTGAAGTCCGTCAATATGGAATTCCTTCAGCAGATACATCGCGCTTCCGATCAGGAAGTTCACAACCTCGCTGCGTCCGTAATTGTAGATCTTGGAACCGATGAAAGGATGGATACCCTGTCTCGGATCCAGATGCTCATACAGGCAGGTTCCGTCAAACTCAACCAGCCCCTGCTTATCACACGGGAAGTAAGACGGTGTCCAGTCAAGGATCACACCGATCCCCCTCTTGTGGAACTGATCCACAAAATACTTGAAGCCATCCGGCTTTCCGTAACGGGATGTCGGCGCATAGTAACCTGTCGTCAGATACCCTAACGACTGATCCAGCGGATGCTCCAGGATTGGAAGAATATTCACATGGGTATAGCCCATTTTTTCACAGTATTGCGATACGTCGTCCGCGATGGTCTTGTAATCGTGGAACTGCAACTGGCAGGTCTTCTTCGAGACCGGATCCGGCAGTACAAAGCCGGCCAGACTGAAAGAATACACCAGCATCGCGTCGGACTTCGGCTTATACTTCACGCGATCCTTCATCCACGCATCGTCGCCCCATGAATAATTATCGCCGTCATATACTACAGCCGAGAACTCCGGCCGCAGGTCAAAATACCGTCCCATCGGATCGGTCTTGTAGATATCCTTGCCTACCGAATTCAGGATCCGGAACTGATATTTTTCTCCGTCCTCAAGTCCCGGAATAAAGAGCTCATAGATTCCCGCATCGGGAAGCAGCGTCATCGGATTGGCCGTCTTGTCCCACTCATTGAAAGGTCCCACCACGGAAACCGCGCGGGCATTCGGTGCCCACACCGCAAAGTGCGTCCCCTTCACCCCGTCGATCTCACAAACATGAGCCCCAAGAATCTTCGTGATATCCTCATGGATTCCGTTGACAAAGCGGTTACGATCCATCGCGTCGATCTGCGATTCAACCGTGTACGGATCCATCAGTTCCTTCGTCTCCTTCCCCTTCGTTACGAGAAGGTGATACTTCGGAAACTGGTCCGGCGTCATCGCTGCTCTGTCCGCCTTCTTGCGCGGGAGCTTCTTCGCCGGAACGATAGCGGCAAAGTATCCGCTTCGGGACATTTTTTTCATCGGATAGCTTCGGCCGGTCTCCATAACCTTAACCTTGATTTCCGTCGCCTTCGGGAAAAATACCCCGATAAACATATGCGTCGCATCGACCGCACGTGGACCCAGCACTTCCTCCGGATTGCTGCACTCCGCATACTCAAGAGCCTCCAGTTCGGGCCATTGGATCAGATCTTCCACCTTGATTGCCATAGTGTCACTCCTTTCAGTCCTCATACCACATCCGGATCGGTGTTCCGGTCTCATCATACTCCAACTTTCTCTTTGGCTGGTATTTCTTCAGCACATGTTCCATCGGGTAGGTCGATACGAATCCGACCAGCCCCGGCAATAGAACGATGGCAAAAACGATCGTCGGTGTTCCCCACTGTACATACGCCAGCATGCAAGCGAGCACCACCATCACCAGCTGGACAACGCCGTGCAGGATATGGCGGAACGTACAGAACAGTCCGAAACGAATCGTTACCAAAAACTTGTTGTCAAAACGTGAGATGATCGGGAACACATTCAGCGTAAGGATTCCCAGCACGATCATCATCGTCAGGTAGACTGCCGCGAGCACGCCGCCGATTCCGTCCTTCGTCGAGCTGTTCAGACCGAGGTAGTTGATGTTCCACCACAGCAGCCAGTAGATCAGGACGATGATCACCCAGTAGATCGTCGACTGCTTGAAGTTCATCTTGAAACTCCGCCAGAACTCTCGAAATACATACCCCTCACCGTGACGTATCACCTTCGCGCATACATAGTACAGGGAAGTGATCGCGTCTCCGATGGTGATGATCGGTATGCAAAACAGGAGAAATACCAATGATACATACATCATATCAAAGATTCTCGACAGCATTATCATCACAGGGTTGTCGGTTGAAAAAAAGCGGCTAAAACGACTCATGTTTCCAGTGTTCCTCTCTAAATATTACGCGTCTATATTGTGAATAAAAATTCCGCTTCGAAGCTTCGGCTCGAACCATGTCGACTTCGGCGGCATCAGAAGCCCGGCGTCCGCTACGTCAAAAAGTTCCTCGATCGAAGTCGGATACATCGAGAACGATACCTTCATATCCTCGTTCGCTCTTCTCTCCAGTTCGCCGAGTCCGCGGATACCTCCGATAAAGTCAATCCGCTTATCGGTTCTCGGATCGCCGATGCCGAGCACCGGTCCCAGCAGGTAATCCTGAAGGATCGATACATCCAGCGCTCCGACAGCGTCCTTGCCCTTATATAACTCTTCCTTCGCCGTCAGACGGTACCACTGTCCCTCGATATACATACCGAAGGTTCCTTTTTTCTCGGGACTGATCGGCGCGTCCGCCAGTTCAACGGCAAAGTTTTCACGGATCGCAGCAAAAAAGCTCTCCTTGCTGAGTCCATTCAGATCCTTCACCGTACGGTTGTAATCCATGATCTTCAACTGATTCTCCGGGAAGAGCACCGACAGGAAATAATCGGATTCGATACGCGAACCCTCCGCTGCCAGCAGCGTTTCCTCGTCGCCCATTTTGATCGTTGCCGCTTCCTCCCTGCGCTTAAGACCTACCTTTACGGCAGAGGCTGCGCGGTGATGTCCGTCGGCAATGTAGATCGCGTCGATCGCGGTAAAGGCCTTGCTGATCTTGTCCACATCCTCCGGATCACTGATCTTCCACACACGGTGTGTGATCCCATCCGGTGATGTAAAGTCGTACAGTGCTGTCTGCTTTCTGGCCTTCATCACAACACTGTCGATCGTTGTATCTTCACGATAAGCAAGGAAGATCGGCCCTGTCTGTGCCCCCAGCGTATCCACGTGGGTAATACGGTCAATCTCCTTGTCTTCTCGGGTATTTTCGTGTTTTTTGATGACACCGTTCACATAATCATCGATCGATGCCACGGCTACCAGACCGATCTGCGACCGGCCGTCCATGACAAGCTCATACACATAGTACGCGCTGTCTTCATCCTGAATATAGGTACCGTCATCAAGTCTTGCCTGATACAGTTCCTTCGCATGGGCGTACACTTTCGGATCGTATGTGTCCACCTCATCCGGGAGTGATGTCTCCGCTCTGTCGATCGCTAAAAATGACAGCGGCTCCCTCTCAACTTCCACCTTGGCTTCCGCCCGGTTGTATACGTCATACGGCAGTGCTGCCACGCGGGAAACGATGTCCCCGCGCGGTCTCACACTGTTAAATGGTCTAATGTCAGCCATGTCTTTCTACTCCTCTCCCACTTCGTTCTGCCTTATGTATAAATGTCTCTTTCTCACACAAATCAGTATGTGTAAGCACGTTTGAAAATCTTGTATTTAGCGTTTTGAATATCACTATACAGAGTTACATTTGTCGTTGTTGACTCCTTCGACTTCAGGTAGAAAGAGCACGAACGGATATAGATAATCTCGCCGTTATCATTGTAAAACACGACATCTGCTTCTCCATTTACGGTTTTCTTCGTCTTGTTCTTCATCTTAACCTGAATGGTTGATCCACTCTTGGATGTGGTAACCTTAACCTTCTTGGAATAGTTATAATACTTTCTGTCACTATACCGTGTTCCTTTGACTTTTCCGATGAGTTTGATATTACCTACCGGGTTTCCGTAGTAGGTGATCATCTTGTATATCTTTGCTCCCGGAACCAAGTCACTAACTGAATGCTCCTTGGTCTCAAGTTCTGAGCCGGCCTGATCATACAGTCTGAGTTTATAAGTAGCAGTCGGAATATATACGCCGGACTTATTGACAATCTCAAGCGCGATATTCGATGTTGTATTCACACTACCGGTAGTGTAATTAACGGAATGAAGTTTGATCTGAAGTTTAAGTGCTTTAACAGTAAACTTATAGCGATATACCGTTCCTCCGGTCATGCGAACCGTTACTGTGGCTTTTCCTGCCTTTTTGGCAGTACAAGTAGCCTTCAATGAACTGTTCTTCTTGACAGCCATCACCGACTTCTTGGAACTCTTGACCGATGTGATTTTTCCGAGAAATGCGGAAACCACATACTTCTCACCTTTCAACAGTGTAACACTTTTCGTAGTGGTCCTCGCTGAAGCATCCGGAGCCTTTGCACCGAAAATGCCAGCTACAAGAGCCATTACCAGAACCATTGTTCCCATGAGTCTTCTTACTTTCATTTCGTTTCCTTCCTTTCTGCGTTCTACGCATGTGTCATAATAGCACGAAATCTCGTACCTTGACTGAAAAAATGTGATAAGCGGGTATCGAAGCCGACACCCGCTTACTATTATACCTTAATTTGTGGCAAAAATCAATCAAAGATTTCAGTTATTCTCCTGCTTTTGCCGTAATAATCCATGGCGCAGGCTGGTTTTCGAACACATTTTTCGAAGTCAGCTTCGAAACCTGGATCTGAATGACTGTCACATCCGTGATTCCGAACTTCGCGAGGATGTCATTCATCGACGCCGCTACACGGAAGTCAAGCGTATAGATCACGAATTCCATCTTCGGATTCAGCTTCAGGAGATATTCGATCTCCTGCTCCATGCTGGCCGATGCCACGAGCATCGTCGTATCCGGTATTGGAAGGTCACGCATCGTGTCGCCTCCGACGTGATCGATGATGGTCACGTTGGTCAGGCCGAACTGATTGACATTCTCCTCGATGGTCTCTCTGTCGCGCTCCTTGTACTCAACCGCTACCACTTCACCGTCTCCCAGCATGGCAGCTGTCTCAATGGCAATCGACGCAGCCGAGATCGTGCAGAAATTTTTATGCTCGTCAATCTGCATCTTGGAAAGGATGACCGCACGGATCTCCGATCCCACGTACTTGACCGATCCGGAATAAAACTTCTTGTTATCCATACCGAACTTGATGGTAGACCGCGCGTTCGGATTCAGTACGATCATACCTGCAGAAGCATTGATGCCGCGGTCGATCATCTCGGAAACCTTGTTGCGTTTCACCTCGCCCTCAGGCTCGCTTCCCTCATTATAGATAACTTCGCAATCCCCAAGCCCGACATTCCACATTCTGTAAAAAATGTCCATATCCCCGGCCTCAGTAAAGACAAGAACACATCGGTGCGCCTCGACCGTCGGGATCAGATTCTTATTTTTTCTCGTAATATCAAGGATCTTGACATGCTCAAGATCGATCTCAGTATTCGCGGAAAAGTATTGGAGCCACGATATAATGTTGGCATTCGTAAAAAGATTCTCAGCCATATTATCATCCTTTCTATGTTGGCATTATTGTACTATGTAACTTCTCTCAGCCGCAGCGAATTGTTTTGATCTGTCACCGCGGGGGATGTGTCCGAACGCCGGTGCGTAGCCGAGGTCTTTTCGAGGCATGCACCGCTGCGTTCGGAAAAAAGCGCAAGCGGGCCCCCGCGGACAGATAAAACAATCGCTGTGGCGACACTTTACTCACACTTATCGAGCAGTTCTTCCCATTTTTTATCGACATACTCCTGCGCCGCCTCAATGGTCCACTCATTCCCCGGCTTGAAGCAATGTGCGAACCGTCCCTGGCGCTTCATGAACTCTTCCACCGGAAGCTTTTTCTTCGGCTCATAGGTCAGATGATACTCACCCTCGACCACCTCGTAAAGCGGCCATACACAGGTATCGATTGCCAACTGACAGAGATCCCGGAGATCCTCCGCCGGATACTGCCATCCACGCGGACACGGTGTCAGGACATTGACAAAGGTCGGACCCTCCGTGTAGATCGCGCGATGTGCTTTTTCATGGAAATCCTTCATCGTTCCGAAGAGCGTCGTCTGTGCTACATACGGTGATCCGTGTGCTACCATGATCTGTGTCAGATCCTTCTGATTCTGCTTCTTTCCGACACTCTCCACACCGGCCGGTGTTGTCGTCGCCGAAGCGAATCGCGGTGTTGCTGAGGAACGCTGGGTTCCCGTATTCATATACGCATTATTATCATAGCAAAAATAGGTATAGTCGTGACCGCGCTCGAAGGCTCCTGACAACGACTGAAACCCGATATCGTAGGTACCGCCGTCACCACCGATCGCGAGGATCTTGAAATTTTTATCCTTCCCGATGATCCCCTTTTTCTTTTTGAAGTTGTAAGCCGCCTCGACACCCGCTGCCGTCGCTGACGCATTCTCAAACGCGGTGTGGATATAGCTGTCCGACCACGCCGTGTACGGATACTGGAAGGATGATACCTCAAGGCATCCCGTCGCGTTGCAGATGACCGCCTGATCCTCGGCATTCACCGCGCGCATCATCGCGCGACATACGATACCGGCGCCGCATCCGGCACACAGTCTGTGTCCGGGATGAAATCTCTCTTCTTTTGCCATTTCGGCTTTCAGATTGTAAGCCATTTTATTCCTCCAATCACTTCTCTTCTTTCTCTCGCTGACCCATATGGATGTAAACCGGACCGACTTCACCGGTCGAAACGATCTTACCGAGTCTTTCATATACGGACTTCGCCTGCTTCACGGTAAAGTCACGACCGCCGAGGCCATAGACGATATCGATCATCTTCGGATGATCTGCCACATTGATCAGCGCGCCGCTGACTTCTGCAAAGAGCGGTCCGCCGTGAGCCGAGAAGCCTTCGCTCTTGTCCATCACAGCTACGGCCTTGCATCCCTTCAGTGCTTCCGCGATCTCCTCAGCCGGGAACGGACGGAATACACGAAGCTTGATCAGGCCTGCCTTCACGCCCGCGTCACGAAGCTCGTCAACCGCTGCCTTGGCGGTTCCCGCGGAGGATCCGATGATCACCATCGCCACGTCCGCATCTTCCATACGGTATTCCTCGAAAAATCCGTACTTACGACCGAATGTTTTTTCAAAATCAGCCGCCACATCAAGGATTACCTTCTTGGCATTTTTCATAGCGGTCGCCTGTGCGACACGTGCTTCCATATAGTAGTTGGAGATTCCGTACGGGCCGACGGCCAGCGGATTCTCTTCTTTCAAAAGATAATTCTCCGGATGATACTCGCCGACGAATTTTTTCACCGCCGCGTCATCTTCGAGCTCGATATTCTCAAGCGCGTGCGACGTGATAAATCCATCCTCGCAGACCATCAGCGGAAGACGTACATCCGGGTGCTCTGCGATACGGTGCGCCATCAGGTAGTTGTCATAGACCTCCTGGTTGTTCTCACCGTACAGCTGGATAAAGCCGGAATCGCGCTCCGCCATGGAGTCGCTGTAATCGTGATTGATGTTGATCGGACCGGTCAGCGCGCGGCATGCCACCGCCAGTACGACCGGAAGTCTCGAGGATGCCGCGACATAGAGCACCTCGTTCATATAGGACAGACCTGCCGAAGATGTCGCCGTCACCGCACGACAGCCGGCAGCCTCCGCTCCCACACAGGCAGACAGCGAGGAATGCTCACTCTCCACACAGATAAATTCGGTATCAACCTTGCCGTCCGCAACATACTGCGCGAAGAACTGCGGAATCTCCGTCGACGGCGTGATCGGAAACATCGCGAACACGTCCGGATTGATCTGACGCATCGCCGTCGCGATGGCCTCATTACCTGATAGTCTTTCTCTCATATAATTCTCCTTTCGGCACTCGGACTCGGACACTTCGTGTCCTCGTTGTCCGTTGGACTCTCCTGCCCTCGGATGAAAGCTCCTGTGCGCAAGCACACGCATCTTTCATCCTTCGTGCAGCCTCGTGCCTATCACTCATCCTCCCATGTGATTGCCTGGAAAGGACATACTTTTAAGCAAATGCCACATCCTTTGCAGTGATCATAGTCAAAGTCCGTACGTTTACCACCCTCCACCGGGATGGACGCATCCGGACAATACGGCGTGCACATCAGGCACTGCTTGCATTTTTCCGGATCCCAGATCGGCGTACGCGAACGCCACTCACCGGTCTTGGTCAGTTCCGACGTTCCCGGCTCGTAGATCTCACAACCGGTCGTCATGTCCTGCCACGCGATATCCTCATGGATGTCCGCTGCTTTGATGGTATTGCTCATGACGCGCTCGCCTCCTTTACTTCATTCATCGATCGACGCAGGCACTTTAAGTTGCCCTCGATCACCTGTGGCTTCTTCGCGAATTTGTGCGAATACGAAGCCTCCATATCTTTCAAAAATGAGTCCTTCTCGACACATTTGCTGACCTCGACCACCGCTGCCAGCATCGGTGTATTCGGGAAATACCGTCCCAGACAATCGATCGAGATGGTGCGCGCATCAATCGTGCACACGCGTCCCGTGTAGCCCTTCAACTCCGGACGGATCTCCTCCGGGGTGCGCGCCGTGTTGACGATGATCGCACCGTCGGGATTCAGCCCCGCCGTCACATCCACGCTCTCCAGGAGAGTCTCATCCACGACTACCACATAATCCGGATCGTAGATATTCGAATGGATGTTGCAGCGCTCCTTCGAAATACGGTTGTATGCCGTGATCGGCGCCCCGCTTCGCTCCGGACCATACTCCGGAAAAGACTGCACATACTGTCCTGCCGAAAATGCCGCATCCGCCAGAAGCTGCGATGCCGTCTTGGCTCCCTGTCCGCCCCGGCCATGCCAGCGGATTTCTATCATGTCATCATTCATAGTCAAAACCTCACTATACTCTATAAAAATGTTCGCGAGTTATTATATCCTATTATATGGAAAAATGCAATAGAAAAAAACGGCACCCGGAAAATCTGTCCGGATGCCGTAACTATGTACTCTCTTATACCTCGAACCGGTTGATGATCTCGCCCAGCTCTTCCATCGTCTCCTCGTTCGTCTGAAGACGTCCGTAACCGTCGACGGTGGAGCTCGTCACGCGGACAGATTTTTCTGCTACGGTATGAACCGCTTCTTCCGAACGCTGGATCATGCCGCTGATGTTCTCAACCGCATCGGAGATATCGGTGATGCTTGCCGTCATCTGCGAGGTTGCCTCGCCGATATTGCCCATCATATCGATAAATGTCTGCGCGTCGTTCTCGTAATCCTTGCCGACACGCTCGAAGGACTCATAATCCTTCAGCACGGTCTCACCGAGGAACTTCGTCGTGGTCTCAACACACTTACGAAGATTATTTACTGCCGCATTGACCTGATCGACGATCTCATCGATGTGACGAACCGTCTCGGAGGTCTGTGCTGCCAGTCCGCCGATCTCGGAAGCTACGACCGCGAATCCCTTACCTGCCTCACCGGCTCTCGCTGCCTCAATGGATGCGTTCAATGCCAGGAGGTTCGTCTGACCGGAGATCGATTGGATGTTATCCGTCAGCTCGTTGATGCGTTCTACAGCCTTAGACTGCTCAGTAGCCTCGGCCGCATCCGCCATGATCGTCTCATACATATCACGAAGTTTGCCCATCGATGTCTCTGCGAAGGACTCGAGTTCCTTGGCCTTCACAGCCAGGTCGTCGGCTGCTCCGCGTCCCTCATCGATCAACTCGTAGATCTGCTCGGAGTTACCCTTGGCGTCAACCACCTGACCGGTGATACGTCCGGCATCCTCTGCTGTCTCAGCAAAGCTTTCGGACAGTTCCTCGAGTACCGCCGAGTTGTCCTCGGACATCGTATTGTTATCCTTCATAATGCTATCCAGTTCCAGTGTACTGTCCGTAACCGTCGTCTGGATTGCCTGCATATTTCCAACCATATCCGCCAGCGCGACACGCATCTCGCTGATCGACTTCGCCATCTTGCCAAGCTCATCGTGATGACGTGCCAACTTATCGATCGACTCATCTTCCTTCAGACGAAGATTTGCCGTGTCGTCGATCACGCCGGTCAGTGTCCGAAGTGGCTTAGTGATCGTCATCGAAAGCAGGAAGCCGATGATGGCTACCACTACCAGCACACCCGCGCCGACAAGAAGGATCGTCAGACGCAACTGACTTGCGTTTCTATTGATATCATCTCTGGTGGCGATAACGCCGAAGAACATGCCGTTTACAAGATCCTTGTAGCAGGTTTCCTTATCCCCTTCCGAATCGGAGAAGCTCATAACTTCCATCGCGCCCGAACCGGAACGGATTGCTGCTGCTACATCTGCCATACCTTCCTTGGTCGCAAAGTCTGCGCCGGAATCCAGTACACTGTCCGCAAGCACATTTCCTGCAGAGTTCAGAAGGTATCCCTTGCCGGACTCATACAGATTTACGGAATCCACGATATCAGTCAGAAGCGAGAAGTCAATATCCATACCAACGATACCGATGGACTCGCCACCCTCATCGTAAAGCGGCACGACGTAGGAAATCATATATACATTGATATTCGCGTTCAGATACGGATCCATCCAGATCGGAGCCTTGTTCTGAACCGGGATGTAGTACCAGCCCACGTGCTCAAGATCACTCGGATCATACTGCGAGAAATCGGTCGGTGTGACACTCTCGAAGTCTTCCTTGGTCGAGTTTCTCGTTAAGAACAATCCCGAGGTCGGATTCGAATAATCCGGATTGTAACGAACATAAGCACAGATCGCTCCATCCGTATTCTTGGCGAATGTCATCGTCTCGCTCTCGATTTCTTTCGTCAGCTGGTCAGCATAGGCTTTTCCGGCTTTAAACTTGGTTACATCCAATTTCGACATAACCTGCTCAGCCAGCGTATCCACACTCTGCTGAATCTTCAGCACCAACGTGTCGGCCTGCTCAGACTGCTGCGCACAGGCGGCGCGCATCTTCTCCTCCGCATCCTCTCTGGCTACATTACCGGAGTTGATGATACTGATTAGCCCGACGGTACCAACGGATAATATGGCACAGATAACGATAGCTGCGATAATTTTTATACGTATTGACATCTTCGTCTCCTCCTATTATGACAAATATCCACAGTCCATTATAAACTTTTGGGCGGAATTCGTCAACAGAAAAATGAGCGAGAAGAAACCGCCGGGGATACCGACGGCTCTTCCTGGATTGGTATGTTATCGGACTGTGACCCTAATCTTCTTAGCATAGCCGTTCTTGGCGTAAATGTAAATGATACATGTTCCCTTCTTCTTTGCCTTGATCTTTCCGTTCTTCGTCACCGTCGCAATCTTCTTGTTGGACGATGCATAACGGAACTTCGGTGCATGCTTATCGGACAGGCTCTTCCGCTTCTTGTTTACCACTTTGACTTTCGGCTTCAGCCGGTAGGTCTTTTTCTTCTTCAGCTTGATCTTGGTCTTCTTTACTATGATCTTCTTCGGATTGGAATACTTGGTATTCTTCCGCCCGACGATATGCGCCGTGATCGACTTCGCCAGCTTGTGCTTGACACCGTTTTTCACCTTGTACGCGATGACATACAACTTATAGTTCTTCTTGAGGTTCAGCTTTTTGCCGTGAAGCTTTTTAATCTTAACTGTGGTCACCTTGCTCTTCTTCACGACCTTGGTCGCCTTCTTGCCAAACTTCATTCCGCAATAGGTTGCATATACTTCATATCGGTTAGCTCCCGGAACACCTCCGATCTGAACGGTAATCTTCTTGCCGGGCTGAGATACCTTCAAGCCGGAATTCAGCGAGAGTTCATTGCTGTAAGCCGTGCGTCCGTTTTTCGTAACATCGTCCGTTTCCGGCGTCTTCGTCGGCTCCGGTGATACCGTCGGCTCTGTTGTCGGGTCTGTTGTCGGTGCTGCCGTCGGCGTTGCTGTCGGTGTAGCTGTCGAAGCGGCAATTCCCGTTCCGCCTGCATTTGCCGTTGCAATCGCATATGTGGAATACCCACTGGCGAAGAGATGAATCCATCCACCGATCTTGTCAACGAAGAAGGTGCCATCTACAAAGTTTCCTACCGGCTTTGTGGTACATTCATCCAGCTTCTGCTTCTGGCCATCATGGTAGCGGAACATCAGAACCTTCTTTGTCTTGGCTTCCTCATACGGTATTGCGATCTCAAGAACTTTGCTATTGGTGCATCCGATGTTTGTCTTCTCGGTATTTGTTGTTTCCCCGTTTGCATTCAACGTCTTGACCGTCTTGAAGAGGCTAATGTCGAGAAGCATATCGATCTGCATTCCCTCACCGGATGCAAGATTTCTAAGCTCAGCTGCCCCTTCTGCCGCATCACCGTTCGCTGTCACGTTTTCTACTTCCAGCGCAACCTCGACATCCTGTGCCCCGGCCGCAGCCTGATCCTTATCCTCTTTTGTAAGGATATCATTCAGACCATCCACGGCTGCATTCGGTGTGTCGCCTCCCTGAATATCGATCCTGGTTGCCAGTTTCCCGTTGGGGATCTTGAATGCCGTTGTAACCGCCTTCTGAGTTATTACCGAAACCATATGTGTCGCGGTATAAGTGTTATCGTTCGTACGAACAACAACGTTATAGCTTCCGTACGGAAGATCGGTGATCACTACCTCTTTTCTCAGGTTAGCAAGCACGGTAACAGTCTGATCCATTCCGTCAAGTTTTGTGTTACCGTTTTCAATGGAAACGGTTACCTCTTTCCCTGCACCGTTATCGTTTTCGATCGTGACATCAATGGTTCCCTTGCCATCTTCCGGCATCGGTTCCGCCGGCTCATAGTTGATCCCGATCTCCGTATACTCCGATGACTCAAAGTTAGTATTTCTTTCCCAGCGAATGTAGTAAGTGTACTTGGAATCGATATCCACCGGTCCCTCGTTATATTTAATAATCTTTCTCACTTCATCGCCCGGTGTGCCCTCCGGTGCTCCCGGATAAACACGCAGGATTTCATAGTGCGTATTCGGTTGCGGATCTCCGGACTCATTGACTTCCTGGCTGATCTTGATCTGACCGTTTTCAATCTCATAGCCCGTTCCCGCTTCAGGTGCTCCCTGTGACGCCTTAACGATATCCGCTGCCTTAACAACACCTCCGGCTGTCGATGCGGTACCTGTCGTCAGTTCGTAGTTTGCCGGATGCTTTCCGTCTGCGTCAAAAAGCTCCATATTTGTAATCGTTACATTTTTACCTTTACCCGGAGTAGCATTTTCAAAATTCGCATTTCCGATGATCTTGAATTCTTCACCTTCCGGAACATCCCCTTGCGCAAACTTTACGCTGCCTTCTATGATCGTCGTTCCTGTGGTTCCGTCATACGTTTTGTTGTAAACGCTTATCTCGGAAGGCATAACCTTCTTCTTGCTCATGGTGACCATGATCGACTCACCGCCGTCACCCGTGATGCCACCGGTCAAAGCGTAGTTCGTCTTGCTGGTACCTGTAAGCAACGTGTTGAGATCTTCCGAATCCTCCTCACCGCGGATACGGATACGGAGTGGCTTTGCGATGATGTTTCCTTCTTCGTCAGTCTCAATTTCAGCGCTATCGATATAGCCTTCGATCTTGGTGCTATCATACGAAAGTCTGCTGTTATTATTGTCCACTGTTGCTCTGCCATCGAGCGAGGCACCGGAATAGTTCAAGGTTACGTCAGTCGTTCCATCGTAACTCTTCGATGCGGTAACTCCCTTGAGGGTTACCAGACGAGGAAGGATCGTATAGGTCTTGGTAACAACCCCTACGTAATCTCCCTTTCCGGCTACAGAGACCGTAACCTCGCCGGCACGGACGGTGTCGCCGCCTGCTCCGGTACTCTCATTGTCATTGCTGTAGGATACCGTGTAGTCCGTATCCTTTGTCAGCAGTCTGTCATCACCGACACGATGTCCGTCTGTATCCTCCACACCCGGATCGCCTTCGGCATATACGCCGTAGTATACCTTGATCTCCGGTGTGTGTGCGGCACCGTCATAACCAAACACGGTTTGATCAAAAATGACGGTTACGCCCTTTCCGTTTTTATCCAGTTCATTGAGAGAAATCTTCTCCCATACCGGCTTGGCTGTCTTCGTCTCCTTGATGCTGATCTCACCGCCGGAGGCATAGATCTTGTCATCGATCGCCCATCCTGCAAATCTCTCAACACCCTTACGGATCGAGCAGGCTGCAAGATTGGCCTTGCCGCCGGAGAGGCAGTAGGTCGGCATCGGTTCCTTACCGGTTTCTCCCGAGCCCTCATTTTTCTGATAATTGATTGAGAAGTAAGCGAGTGTCACGGTGCCGTCCGCTGCAAATTCCTTCCTGGCAACCTCGCCGGACACGATCAGATCTCTCGCTGCTTCCGATGCCGAAGCATAGGTGTAGTTTCCTACGGAATTGCGGATCATCAGATCCGTGCCAAAGTACGGATTTCCGATCACGTCGGATTCCGCGCCATTCAGTGTTACTTTCACGGATGCGACATAGTAGGAGGCCTTCACCTCTCTCGTGCTGTCAAACTTCACACCCGTCGCTCCGGTAAGAGTTCCGTCCGCATAGACGTCATACACGGTACTCGGATCTGCCAGCTTGGTATAGACGAAGGTATTGCTCGGTCCGTCTCCGACCTTCTGGGTGACCAGCTGGTTGCCTTCTCTGTCCTTCAGGATCACGTTTCGTGCCGTGGACGGCTCCAGCTTGATCGTCAGCGTGTGATACGCAACCGTCGTATTCTGTCCGTACGCTGTTTTCTTGTTAACGTCGCTTCCGTCGACACGGATTGCGAAGTCTCCCTTGTCATCCGAAACCAGACGGTAAGGGGATTCGTATACATAAATCTTGTTCGTATCGTCCTCGCTGACACGAGTCAGTACCGGCCCGCTCGCAAGTGTCACATCCGACGGCTTGTAGCCCGTAACCGTAACCTTGATGTTTTCAAATTCTGCTGTTGCCGAGGCGTTCAGGTTCTCATCGGAAGCGGTCATCTCGGCGATGGTTTCCGCTCCGGCCTTTACCGTTACGTTTGTTGATGTCGTCGAGTATACATATACACCGTTCAGGCCGCGAACCTTTTCACCACCAAAGAGAAGCTCGCCCACATCACGCGGCTCACCATCAACAGTTGTCGTGACTGTATAGGTTTTCAATTTTGTAGCCGTATAATTTGCGGTGTCCTCTGCATAGAGTCCCTCCTTGGCCGCTACAACTGCCGTGAAAGTCAGGTTGCCTGCCATCGTAGAGCTGATCGGCAACACCGCTCCGGACGGATATATTTTTCCTTCGTTTGATGCAAGCGGGTTGCCCGAAACACCGCCAAGCTCTACGCCATAGGTCGTCAATCTCCATCCGCGGAATATCTTGTCGCTGCTTGCCGGGGTGTAGGTCGGAAGAATAAAGGATTCTTCCCTTCCGAAGATGTATGATGTTTTACTTGGTGTCCCATAGGTATCACTGCTATTTGCTTTCTCATATATGATAGTAAAGCTGCCTGCGGTCCCGCTTGTTCCGTCAGAGCCGTTAAGCTTTGCGGTAGACGCAACCGTATATGAACCGTCAGAGCCTTTATACCCGTTGGTTCCACCGGCTCCACCCTGACCACCGGTCTTCAGTTCTGCCGCTCCACCATTTTTATATGGTCCGGAATAGGTAGTCCCACTATTATGCCCGGACACGCCTCCATTCTTTCCGTTTCCGCCCGACGACATTTCGTCAGCTGAAACGCTCATTGATCCTGCCGGATTTGCATTGCCCGGTTCCACCTTGGCGAACGCTCCCTGACCACCGGCACCGCCGCCGGCTCCACCGGCACCGCCGCCACCGATATTCGAAGCCGCTCCGCCTCCGATTCCATAGCCTCCGATTCCGCCCGGACCTGCACAATAAAAGTTTGCCCAATAGGTTGTCTCTGTTGTCCGGCAGGCAAAATTCGCCATACCGGAGTTGTACGTGTCCGAGTTGCTTAAATAGAAATTACATACAGATGTACCCTTGGTCGCTGCACTTCCGTTTGATCCGGCAGCACCACCTGTAGCAGTTACCGACATACTTCCGCAGATATATACGGATCCCGATGCCGAACCATTCGTTCCGTCTCCGCCATTGCCTCCGGCTGAACCATTCACACGATCACTATCCCTACGTGACGTAGTGGCCGCACAGGTACCGCCAGCTCCACCGTTTCCACCCGTACCACCGATTCCTGCTCCGGCTCCGCCACCGCCGGCTCCGCCGGCTCCACCGGTTCCGGCACGATAAAAGCCATCTCTGCAACCGTTAGAATCATAACCATAGAATAACGCATCTTTTTTGTTCTGACCACCGTTTTGACCGTTCTCTGCCGCACCGCCTGTCGCCACTAAAGAACCCTCGCCAAGAAGATACAGGGTTGCGCCGGAAGGTACCTTGATGCCGGCACCCGCGCCAGTCGTTCCGCCGGCATCTCCACCCTTGACCGTCAGTGTGACGTCACTCGGGATATACAGATACACAGGATTACCGGTTGCTACATTGAGTGCACTCTGGCCGGCTGTAGTGGATGTAATCACCGTGCTCGCTCTGAGATAGTAAAAACATCCTGCCGAAAGCGTCGAACCGGCGGTAACCGGCAAAGCACTCACGCCCGCACCATATTGAGTCGGTGCCGATGAAGAACCACTGTCGAGGTTTCCATTTTTATCCAGCACCGTAACCGTTATCGTACCATCATTATTCGTACTGCCTGTCCTCGTCGGTGTGATGATAATATGGTTCCGTACGCAATCCTGCGCCTCTGCCATACTGACAAGCGGGCTGAATTCGAGAACCTTTGATGCCTCATCGTAGGTTGCGCCGGCCGGAAGATCCTTTGCTTCTATTTTTTCAATATTGGTTCCGCCGAAGATCACATAGCGGATCGACTCATCGCTCTGATCAAAGCCGCTGATCACAAGGTTTCCGAGACGATATGCCACATCCGAACCGGCGGTATTAACCGTACCGTCCGCGTTGGTGCGAACGATGCCGTTGATCTTGACCGTCGGCGGAAGGTAATGCGGATACAACGTCACATCACGGGTGATCGCCGCCGTAAAATCAAATGCCGTATACGGATCGGTCGTAGGCTTGTTGTTTCCGTCCGTCCACGGTGTCTCCGACCAGCCGTCAAAGGTGTAGCCGGACAGGTAGATCTCGGTGCCCTTTCCCTTGGCGCCGTCGATCACATAGTTCTTGATTCCGCTGTCAGAAGCGGTGTATGTTGTATTGTCAGATGACGGTGTGTATTTCTGGAAGTTGATCGTATGTACCGTGAGGTTCACGGTTTTCTGATCGTCCTTAATCTGAAGTGAAGCCTCCACACCCTCCGTACTGATTCCGGTAGTCACGATCTGATAATCCGGTCCACTGAGTACATGCTGAACCGTGTACGGAACCGTGTCACCGCTCACCGTTCCCTTTTTAAAGGCATAGGTTCGTCCGGCGCCCTTCATCGTCGCCTGCATCGGAAGATTCGACGCATCCGAACAGGTGACATTGATCGTCGCGGTATAGAAGGTCAGCTCCACGTTGTTATCATCGGTCGCTCCGACCGTGATCCGCGCTCCCGTATCGATACCACCGACATCTACCTTGCACTCCGTATTCGACTTCTGCAGAATCTTGGAATAGGTTGTGACATTTCCTGCCGTCGAAACATACGGAAGATTTGCCACCGCCTTTCCCGATGCGTCACGCAACGTCACTGTCGCGGTCGTCCACGGCTCATCATCCGTCAGCTTAACGGAAACCGTGTAGAACTCGATCGTCTGCTCGGGATTCGATGTCGTGATATCCAATCCGGTATCGACGCCGCCGACATAGATATCAAAAGATGTATTTCGCCCGGCGATGATACCGGTTTTCCAGATGCCGTCCTCACCGGCCGCTGTTCTGAGCGTGCCGACAACCTTGCCGTTCTGGCAAAGCGTTACCGTACCGGGCACATTGCTGAGCGTGCCGTCAAGCTTGGTATTGACCTTTGCCTGTGTCAGTCGGACATTAACCTCTACGGTCTTTCCGACCGGGTCGGATGCCGTCGTTGCCACAACCACCTTATCTCCGGTCAGTACACCGTCAACGGCCACATCATAGGTTCCGTTTGCGACACGGTCAACCTTATAGGCCCCGTTGGGATTGCCTCCCTCGTCGGCACCCTCGGTAAGGTTGTGCTTTACTCTGCCATCCTGATAAAGCTGTACGGTCTGGCCGGTAAACTTATCGGCCCCCATGTACAGATTCACATTTACCGTGCTGATGATCGCTCTCCAGTGTGCGTAAAGTGTCACGTTGGATTCGGTGTGATACTGTGCGCCACCGGCTCCGATCAATGTGCCGCCTGCTGCCTGATTGTACCAGCCTTCAAAAACATATCCATTTCTGGTCAGGGTAGGAAGGGTGATGTTGTTGTTGTCATCCGTTGCTGTTCTTCCCCCGGAAGGAATGCCTCGGACAGTGCTGTCACCGCCGGCGTTTGCATCCCAGGTAACCGCTGCCGGTGCTGCTGCTGTCTTGATCTCGGCCGGGTCATCACCGGCAGTCACATCGCCCACACCCCAGTAGCAATACTTGGTAACCGTGCTGCCTGCCGGTACGCTGACGCTCTTCCATAGCCAGTTCATACAGGAATCGTAGGTTCCGTCTGCACTTCTAAGGTTCGGATCCTTTCCTCTGACACCGGCCGCCTTCTGGATGAAGGAGGCGAACGTGCTGTTGTTTACTTCGCTCGAGGTCCACCTTCCATACCAGTAATCACCATCCGTAGAGAAGGACAGATACTCACCGCCTCTGGCTGTACTGATGAGACCAACGTTGCTTCCGTTCTGGAAGTTTTCGATCTTCGCATAATCATCACCGGCGATGTCGGTATCCACGGTTCCGCCGACGGTTACGGTCTGTGCGCTGCTGCCCGCATTTTTAATAACATAACCAACGCGGATAATGTTTGCATTTTTCATACCGGTGAAGTTCATCGATACCGTAACGTTGCTGCCGAGCTTATTCTCCTTGGTGATGTCGAGTGCTGTTCCGCCGCTGACGCTTGCGCCAAGCTTCGCAGCCGATCCATACATTCCCCAGTACGAGGTCATAATGGAGTTGCTCTTTTTATTTTTCAGCTTGAAATCATAGGCATACACGCCGCCGTAGTAGCTGGAGTTCTTCGCGCGCTTCAAGCCGATCGCCGTGCGGGAGACATCTCCGTGATACGCAAGGCTGTCCCCCGGCGTCATCGCCTCTTCCGGGATTGACTCTGCCGCGCTCGCCACAGTGGTGGAAACAAAAGGCCCCCACGTAAACATCCCCAGCACCATTGCCAGAGTCAACAGGAAGCTGAGTCCTTTTCTCATAATCTTCCTCATAACCATCACCAGTCCTTTCCATGCCTTACCAATCCATACCATTACCCATACCAAATCCGTTTTATCAATCCAAAAAACGTTCTATCCCACCTTATACAATAGAAGGTAATCCCACTTTAACATATGCTCCATGACAACACTATGACAAATTTCGAAGTTTTTCGAAAATTTTTTTCGTGTTTTTTCGTTTTGGGCAAAAAAAGAGAAAAGACCGTCGGATCAACCGACAGTCTCTTCCTCAACCACATCATTTTTATCAGGTAAAACTGTTTATCATACTTGCGAGTCGCATCTCTCCCCAGGAGTATTGCGACATATATTCGCCCTGGAATCTGGCAATACCCGCAGGGTCCTGCTCTAACGCCAGATAGTAATCACACTCGATTCGCTCCGGCCGGATCGCGTAGGAATCCCGGCTCTGCTCGTAGATGTCCTCGCACCCCAACTCTTTCAACTTGGTACGGAGATCCTTGGTGATCTGAGCGAAGTAACCGCGCTGCTTGTCCGAGTCACTCGCGTCATCGCCCCACAAAACAGCGCGCAGCTCGGCATTTGTCGCCGAGGCTCCTCTCCGATCGATCAGGTACGCGAACATCTCCTTGGTTTTGGCCCGACTGAACCGAACCGGCTCGCCGTCGTAGAATACTTCGAAGTTTCCGAAGCACTTGACATAAAGCCCCTTCGTCTCCTGCTTGACCGGATTGCGAAGATTCGACAGAACTTCCTGTACCTCATCCTTCATCGCCGGCTTCAGGATATACGCGCTGGCATACAAGCGAAACGCATCCAGCGCATACTGTTGGTACGCCGAGACGACTACGATGTTTACCATAGGTCGGATCTCCCGGATCTCCTTAGCCAAGGTCAGTCCGTCCTTCCCGGGCATCTGAATATCCAGGAATACGACATCGAATTCCTGTTCCTTGCACACAGCTAGTGCCCTTTTTGCGCTGTCCGCTGTTTCGATCTCCGCATCCGGCACGATCGACTGCAGAACATTTTTCAAATCGGCAGCCGCTGTCTGCTCATCATCAACGATCAATAGCTGCATAAAACCCTCTCCCTTTTGTATCCGGTAACCAGGTTTCCGATACAATACATGTTTACCTTACCATAACAACTATGACAGCACTATGACAAATCTGTTTTGGTTCTTTTACTTTCCCTCGCGCGGGATGCGTACCCACGCCTGCGTTCCCTTGCCGAGGAAGCTTTCGATCATCAGGGTTCCTCCGCACATCATCTCCAGTCTGTTTTTCAGATTGATGAGGCCAACCGGCTGATGCGGCGCCTCGTTGGGATCGGACGAGCTCACGATCGTCGTTTCCTTTTCCCGTAAGCTTCCGTTTTCCGTCGCACGGCTTTCCTCCTGCAGTAGCTCCGCCGGCGACTTCTTGCCCATCAGAAAACTCGGATCAAAGCCCACGCCGTCATCTTTGACCTCGATCACATCGACCTCCTTCGTCTGGTAGGTTGCGATGCTCACTGTGCCGCTTCCGTCTTCTTTTTCGCGGATCCCATGACGGATTGCGTTCTCAACCAGCAGCTGGATCGTGAAGGCCGGCAGAAGGAAGTCGCGGTTTCGGATATCCATGTCCACCTTCAGCTTGTCGCCGAATCTCGTCTGCTCGAGAAAGAGATAGTGCTCGACGGTCTTTAATTCCTGCTCCGCCGTGATGCAGCCGGTCTCGCTCATCACATCGATGGTCCCGCGAAGGAAACCGGTAAAGTGGTTCAGCGTTTCGACGGCCGGTGAGTCCGGCGGGAGCTGCGAACGGATTGCCGTCAGACTATTGTATATGAAGTGAGGCTGAATCTGACTCTGATAGGTATGGATCCTCGCCAGCGATAACTGGCGTTCCGCACGCACCGTGTCACTGGAATATTCGAGCTCATGCATCAGGACGACAATCAGAAGCGCAACGGAGTTGTTGATATTGAAGAAGGATATCTCGGTGACGGCAAGCTGCAGGACGCCACCGATTCCCGTCAGTATGCAGAACACTAAGAATCCAATGAATTCTCGTCTTCGAAGTGTCTTTCTATTTTTCAGAACCATGATCAGTATCGGAACGAGTCCCAGCTCGCAGACAGCGATAAAGATCGGGTACGTCGGCAGGTGATGATATCGGTTCGCGTCGTCGTAGGTGTAATAGAAATGGAAGAAGCGCGACGCAATGACGCCGGCCAGGTTGGCAAGAGCGATAACATTGGCCAGGATGACTTCACGTCGCACCTTGCCACCGCGCACCTCGATCACTCTCCCGAAGTGTGACGCCACCATCATTGTCAGGATACATATATAGGCGAACACGAGAATGCGGGACGCGCGGACTACGATGTATGCCACGCCGGCCCCGCTGCCGTCAAAGACAAATCCCAGCACCTCGGCGATATTGATCAAGCAGTCTGTCGACAGCACGCCGATCATCGTCCAGGACGCTTTCGGCTCCAGAGAGCGGTTGAAGAATATTATGATACCGCCTACAAGACAGATAATAGCCGTCCATGTGTCAAAGGCGATTTGGAAGTACTGTACGGTTGTCATAGGGAGTGGTTTCTCCTCTTTTCGGTGTTCGGTGGTTTCAATATAACGCTACTTAACCTTCCCCTTAAACGTCGCACTGAGGCTCTGGCCATTGGTGAGTTTGAGGATAATCTTGACAGCGACGGCTCCCTTTTTCTTTCCTTTAAAGGAAAGTGCCGTATACGGAAACCCATCCTCGTCATCGTATTCAAGTTTGTAGTTGTGGACACTCTTGACACGTGACTTTCCGGTCGTAAACTTGTAGGTCACCTTTTTGATCACCTCATCCATCCCCTTCTCGATGATGAGAAAAATGTCCTGGCGCTTGTTCTTCTTTACGGAGAATTTTCCGTTACTCGGCCACTTGTCTTCCACTATATCGCTCAGTTTATACTTTGTTTCTTCCGGCTCCGGATCGGCCATCCCTTCAGCCGTGCTACCGACAGTGATCGTCTTGTTCTCATCATCCATCATCGTCGGATTGAAGGCGTTCGTCGCAATCGGGAACAATTTCGCGAACTTTCCGGTTCGATACGGCTTATCCAACGTGTGTACCTGATCCGGATCGTATGCATCAAAGTCCTTGCTTCCCTTCAGAAAGTAATCATAAGACGGTTGTTCATCCGGGTCTTCGGGATCATCCCAGGTGGCGTCAAGACAGTACCAACGATCACCGAGCGCCACAATATTCCAAGCGTGCCCTCCGGAATCTCTGCCGGTCCCGGCCACACCTCCGACATACTTACACGGAACGCCGGCCTCCACCAACAACTTATACATACAAAGCGCATACGCATTGCAGACACCCTCGCCGTTCTTTACGGCACCATACATCGAAAAATAATCAACGCTTTCACCAGCCTTGTATGTGATTAGGTCACATACATAGTCATGGATAGTCTTCACCTTTTCGTAATTACTCATGCCGTCCACATCAAGCTCAGCGAGGATCTCCGGTACTCTTTCATTAACATACACTGTCTGTGCGAGGGTCTCCATATACACCGGCTTGATCACCAGTTTATTCCCTTCCGCATAAAAGTCATGTTTTTTTGTCGACCAATCCAGAGAACCTGTCACATAGTCCGCATCATCCGATGTCGCCGGATCATCCTCAAGTGCCATATCACTGAAAAAGAATGACAAGTCATTATTCTCAGTTACATATTTCAAATCTTTTTTCGGTCCGGTATAATTCACTTCAATTTTATTTGACTTATTCACACACTCCTGATTGACGATCTTCGCCAGTTCCGGAAGTGACGACGCGGTCTGCGCCGCGTACGCCACCGTCGGACCGGAAAAAATAAGCCCGAGAATCATCACCGTTACTGTTGCTCGTTTCCACACTCTGTTCATAAAATCCCTCCTTTAGTTTACATGTGACTATTTCTTTGTTATCTTCTGAACCATAACAGACATATCAACCATCCCACACTGCGTAAAGTGTCAGATTACTGCTGATCCCACTGATCTCCTGCCCCGGCTGATATAGGGTGCTATACCCGGCGATGCTCCAACCGCAAAATCTATGCCCCTCCCAGGACGGCACGATCGAAGATATCGTAAGTGTACCGCCATATGGCACGATAACACCATTGATAACACCTCGTATTTCCGGATGTAATTGCGCACCGGTGTCATATTGAATAATGTATCCGGATGTATCACGTCTAAAATACGCTTTGATCGTCATATCTTTATCGACAGTAACTACCCTTCCCGGATTGTATCTGTAATCGTTCAAATAAATCCACGAATCAAAATAATATCCTAAGCAACTCGGTGCCGGTGGGAGCGTAAGTTTATGATCTCCATCCTTTGGTATCTTTACCACCAAAGGATCCGGCATACCGGTAACCACCTTATCACTACCAAGATTATGTGTATATGTTACCGTATAATTATACGGATCCGGCGTTGGCGTAGGAACCGGAGTCGGTGTCGGTGCAAGAGTCGGCGTCGCGCTTGGTGAAGAACTCGGCGTCGCGCTTGGTGTCACGAAAGGTGACGCGCTTGCCGAAGCCGTTGGCGTTGGCGTCACCGTCGGACCGGCGGAAGCAGATGCCGACGGACTGGCTGTCGGTGTCGGACTCGGAGTATTTGTCGGTGTTGCGGAAGGAGTCGGACTCGGACTCGGTTTATCTTCCGTATACGCATGAAACCTCAGATCAAACTCCTTATTTCCTTTGACTTTTCTCTTCAATTTGACGTGAATCGCTATGATAGAATACCCGGCCGCCTTACCTTTTAACGTAAACGACGCCGGATTGTCTTTTTTCAACGTCTTTTTTACTTTCTTTACGCCGCAAAAATAAGGATTCAGCGATTTTACACTAATCTTTCCCGGAATACTGCATTTTACCTTTATAGTTTTCGTTTTCCCTACAAAAAATGTAGCCTTGCTTTTCGATAGTTTCGGTTTTGATGCCGCTTCGGAAACCATGGATATCGGTGCAACAAGTGACAACAACATCGCGCACAGTAATAATAACGCTACTCTCTTTTTAACTCTTTTCATGGCACCCCCCTTCACCCGTTACCATCTGGTCCATACATAGTCAATAGGATCACTTTTAGGGATCTTTCTTCCCCACATTATTACACTATCGATAAAGTAGCCATTATAATCATACAGTTGAATATTACCCTCCGCTACGGTAAACTGATCACCGTCTGTTCCGATAACAATTACCGAATGGGTATTATTATTGACACGAAGAATATCTCCTACTCGTATCGAACTCGCGGCGGGGTTGTCAATTTGTATTGCCGATGCGTTTGCTCCAAACGCGGCATTACTGAGAATACACGCTATTCCTACGCAGCCTCTGCAAGTCATATCATTATAGGTAACACCATCATGAGTCAATATATTATACCAATGATAAATGTCATTATTATCCCAATGCGTATTATCAGGGAAATAAGATTTCATGGCAATAATCCGACTATACGCTTCACTCTCGTCTTGTGCCGGTGTTGACGGAAACGTTATGGTGACCGTCGTAGTCGTAGGTTCAGGTGCTGACGACGCTGTTGGCGTCGGCGATGCCGACGGCGTTGCGGACGCGCTTGGCGTCGGTGTTAATGTCGGTGTAGCCGATGCACTCGGCGTCGGCGATGCCGATGGCGAACCGCTCGGGCTGGCTGACGCCGAAGCCGAAGCGGTGGGCGATGGTGATAGACTTGGGCTCGCACTCGGACTTGCTGAAGGTGGCGGCGTCGCTGTTTCCGTTTTCGGCTTGACATATATAGTCAGTTTTAGTTTATATGTCTTAGTTTTCTTTTTTGTTTTCTTAACTTTTATTTTGGCGGTGATCTTAGTCTTTCCTTGATAGTAGGAATAAACTCTGATCTTAGTCTTTGATAACGCAGCCGCCGATGCTACTATTTCATTTGAAGATGAAACACTTATACTTTTGATCTTTTTTGCTTTGACATTTCTGACTGTGAAATCTTTGGTCGCCGAAGTCTTCGTAAAGGTATACGAAGTCTTCGACAACTTCGGTTTACCGGCAGCATATGAAACATTCTGATCTGTCTGCACCGGAAACAATGACAGAACCAAGCTTAGAACCAGAATTATGCTTTGTGTACTCTTCTTCATAGCCAACCCTCTCCTTAGGCGTATAAATGGGTAATTTATAGTATACCTCAAAACAGGAGGGAAGTCAATGGAAGTTCGGCATCCCAATAGGACAAACGAATCTTTTTTGAATTAATGCCATGGTGATGGACGTTTGGGGTGATTTAGAAGATTGGATTCGCACATAATTCGATATCGTCGAGACTGGATGCGTAGTAGCGGGATTCGGTCGTTGACTTTTCGGACTTGATATCAGTTATTGTTTTGATGCAACAGATAAAAGCCTTGAGACCTTTCCAACTGGCCACATTTTTGCGTTTGCTGGGACGGACGAGATAGTACTGGCGATGTTCAATCTTTCCATGGGCTTTTTCTTTGGTCTCATAGAAATCATCCTTTTTCTTATAGTGTTCAAACTTGACGCATCGTAGATGTGCAAGGTCTGAAGATTGCGTACTTTCTCATCCGTTTCATATTTTCTTCCGGTACCGCGCTGTTCTTTTCCGTCCACGCAGATCTGGCGCATTTCTTACTTGCTTACAGGCAGTGCCCTTTTAATCGCATCCATGTTTTCTACTAAAAAGGATACGGTGGCCTTCTGCAGCTGTTCGGTATCAATGAGAGCGAACACTCTCCGGAAAGTGTCATGGGAAGGTATTCCGTTCTTGAGCTTGATGAATTTTTTGAGCCAGTGTTCCTTGGCACGGCCGAATTCTTCTATCTCCATCCAGGTGGACGCATTACCAAGGATGGCCAGGAAAGCAATCAGGATGATCTCGACTAGGGGATAGCTGATCATCCCTTCACACCGTGCATCATCG
>JAEEGL010394831.1_pt1 | contig 43837 bp, 29 predicted proteins | sample 9134231 | NCBI WGS metagenome assembly JAEEGL01 (sample SAMN16246548, study PRJNA631951) | gut metagenome | biome: gut microbiome; feature: rumen; material: fiber-attached | host: Bos | place: Iran: Karaj | collected 2018-10
GAGTCGAGGTTATCGTCGCAGAAATCATCGGTCACGATGACGTAGCCGGTCGCGTATCGTGCGGGGATACCTGCCATTCTCGCGAGCATTACTCCCGATGTGGCGAAATGTGTGCAGTAGCCCTTGTGATTCTCGAGCAGGAAGTAGTTGACGAAATCGCGGTTGCCGGGAGTGCGTCCGGGGTCGAGCGAATACTGTACCTGCGAAGCTACAGCCTCGCGGAGCGCGTCCATTACGTTGAGCTTTTCCGTGGCGGTCAGGTCGCGGCAGCTTTTGCCATTATGCCTGATGAATTCAGCCGCTTCCGCACTTGCCGGGTCGGAGCGCTTTTCAAGCAGTGACGCCATTTTGTCACGCACTTCTTTGAGCTCCGGAGTATCCGGATAATCAAGATAGTGTGCGTAGACGTAGTCCTCGTAATCCTCCTGTATCATTGCTGTAAGGAGCGCGTCGGGGGCGTTCATCTCTATAGTCGCGCTGAGCGGGAGCTCGCTGTCGAATGTGAAGTATGAAGCCTCTGTATCATAGCCGTGGGCATCGCAGTATTCAGTTATTCTTTCACGCGCCTTTTTGTCGTATATCGAGGTGAGGTTTATCATTGTCCTCGATTCGTCTGTGAGCGTCTTTGCTGCGTTGCGGCAGTTGACCGGACTGAACGTGTAGACGTACTCGTTATCCTTTTTCTTCTTCGAGACAACGTCGCTGTCGTGCTTGTATTCACTGATGCCGCTGTTGTTCGTTCCGTATGGCGCGAATGAGCGGTTGGTGTTTTTCAGCTTTGAATCTATCCATATCTTGTTTTCATACGAATAGGTGCTGCTGCTGTCGATAGTATTGAACGTATACGGGAAAAGCTGAGGATATACGCTGTATTTCCTGAAATCGTCAAATACCGGAGCGCTGTAGTCGGTCTCGGGGAAGGAGTCCCACTTGTTGTTGCTGTAGACCGAGCCGGTATAGTCCTTGAGGTAGACTGCCGTGTCGATCCTCTTCTCGAATGTTACTACGAGGTCGGTGGTGTCTTTGTATTTGAGCTTATCGACATTTCCGAGGTCGTGAGTGTCAAACTCGAAGTCGATCCCGAATGCATTCGTGATATTCGATATGCTTCCGGCAAAATCATCTATCGAGAACGAATTAACGGCGTCGCGGACTGCTGTTCTCTTGCGGTTGAGTTCGTCGCTTCGCTGGTAGTGGGTAACTCTCAGGAAAACTGTCGATATCAGAGCAACTGCGAATACCTCGCCGATTATGAGAAGTCCGCATTTTTCCGTTACCTTCAGCCTCATGTGCCGCTTTGGGAAGAAGAGGTTGTTCTTCCGGACGAATCCGCTGTTTCCGCCGGAGTATTCTCCTATATCCGTTGCGGTCATCGCAAAGAGCGCAAGCCAGTATGCAACGAGAAGTATGCCCCAGAATATCGAGATGTCGATACCGTTGTAGAGTCCTATCTCGACCATGGGGAAGGTGACAATGAGGGGAGGTATCGCGTTCGGGCGGTAGACTGTGAAGATGAATATCACTATCGCGAGCACCCACATCACGAATACGAAAAATGCCGTTACCGATACCTTTTCAAGGTCGGGCTTGAGGTGCTTATAGTACGATATCTGCGTGTGGAATGACGTTTTGTATATGACGTTGTACATATACTTGTATCCAAGCGAGATATAGTCAATGATGCGTACCGCGAAGAGCATTCCCGGGATAGTCGTGCCGGCGGCTATCCATGCTCCCTTTTTGCCGATGAGCGCAAGGGTTATATATACAGATGCGAACGCAAATGCTGACAGCAGAAGCGCGATGCGGCTGTAGTTGAAATCGAACATCGTCAGAAACGCCATTGCTGACGAAATATAGCCTACAAGTGCAATTGCAACTGCCTCCATGCTCCGCAGGTCGGGACGTTTCTTCTTTACAGACATCACTATGCTGTCACATATGACGATGCCGTTGGTGTTCTTGGTGACCTTTTTTTTCATAGCTGTTCCTTTTTATAGTTCTATATCTTTTACCGACGATGTAACTCTTCCGACAACGACCGGTATCGTCCTCAGCTCGGCAAATCCGGAGCGGTATCTCTCAGCCGCGGCGTTGGAGGTCACGGTGATGAGAGCGTTCTTTATGTCGGCGTCTACGTTTTCGTCGATGTATTCAAGCACCTGCGTATCCGGCAGGGCGGAGATGAACGTGAATGACGCGAGCTCGATCTGTCCCTTTTCCGCGAAATATAGGTCCGGAGGCTGACAGAATAGGTCGTCGCGCACCGAGAGCACAAGCTCCTGTATCGTGAGCGCGAGCGCATCGGAATCGGTTATCGAGCGCTCGACGAATTTTTCCTTTTTTGCGTTGTAGTACGCTATCGTGTGGATACGCTCGTTTTCAAGCATGAACTGCGATAACGAGACGAGCGATTCGATGAGTGTGTCAAATATCGCAAGAGTAAAGCGTGAATTCTCAGGCTCGTAGTTTTTCAGGTTAAGGAAGAGCGTGCAGGGGATATCCACAGGCAGGCTGTAGTCCTTGACGATGAATTCGCTTCGCTTCGAGCTGAGCTTCCAGTGTATGCGGTTCAGCTTGTCGCCGGGGTGATAGCCGCGCAGGTCGAATACCTCTGAGGGGTCATCGCCGGGCTTGAATTCGGAAAAGACCTCGCTCTCCTCTGCAGCTCTGTCAACGTATGAGACCTCGCCGCCGATAGCCTGTCCCTCGGGGAGCACCGCGACAGAGGTGCTCTTGTGCTTTCCGACGCGGAAGCGGAATATCCTCAGCGGGTCGGTTATCGTGATATAGGCACAGCTTACGTTGACTATGCCGCAGTAGCGCGAGCTCAGCTGGAACATTGCGCTCTGGTCGTTGAGCGGCTGTATCGGCATTTGCAGGTCGAACGAATTTATCGCGTTGTTGAATACGTTGTAGTATTCGATGTGCGCATTTGCCTTTCCGACAGGAAAGGGGCTCTTGTTGCTTATCCTGAGCTGGAGCGGGAAATTCTCGTGCTTTGAGGCTGTATTGTGTACGGGTACGAGCTCGACTCTTATCAGAAGCTTGGTGATGAGCGTGGTGATGAACATCAGTACCGGCACGGCTGCTATGACAATGAGCAGCACGAGGGCAAAATCCCACAGATACATTACGTAGAATACCGCGCAGATGATTATCAGCACGGCAAAGAATATCTTCATTGCGAGCATGATTCAGACCTTGTTTTCGGATACTGCCGGAGCAGGTGTGTTCTTGATGATGTCGCTGATGATGTCGCCGGCGCTTACCTCCGAGAGCTTTGCCTTCGAGCTGAGGATTATACGGTGCTCGAAAACGTCTTTGCATATGTAGATGATGTCGTCGGGGATCACGTAGTCTCTGCCCACTGCGGCGGCGATTCCCTTGGATATCTGCATGAGCGCGAGAGTTCCTCGGGGACTGATTCCCAGCTTTATCATCGGGTGATTTCTGGTCGCTACCGAGAGGCTTACAATATATTCGTATATGCTGTCGTCAACGTGGATATTCGAGATGTACTCCTGAAGCTCGATTATCATGCGGGCATTTACCACAGGCTGAACGTTGTCGAGCGGGTTGGAGTTGAACTTCGATTTGAGTATCGCTACCTCGCCTCCGAAATCTGGGTAGCCCATGCTGAGCTTTATCATGAAGCGGTCAAGCTGCGAGTCGGGGAGGTTGTGAGTTCCTGCTGAGCCTATGGGGTTCTGCGTTGCGATAACGGTGTAAGGCTCGGGGAGCTTGTATGTGTTGCCGTCAACGGTAATGCTCTTTTCCTCCATGAGCTCGAGCAGCGCCGACTGAGTTTTGCTCGAGGTACGGTTTATCTCGTCCGCGAGAAAGAGATTGCAGAATGCAACGCCCGGACGGAACTCGAATGCGTTCTTGACCTTATTATATACCGAGAAGCCGGTAACGTCCGAGGGGAGCACGTCCGGAGTGAACTGCATACGGTTGTGCTCGAGCGAGAGAGCCTTCGAGAATGCGAGGGCGAGAGTTGTCTTTCCCACGCCGGGGATATCCTCGATGAGGATATGTCCCTTGCTGAGTATGGCGAGCAGGGTCTTGATGACAATGGTATCCTTGCCGATAACAGCCTTTTTGACCTCGGCTACGATATCGTTTATCTGTTTAGCGTAAATTGAATTATTCATATTGCTATCTCCTGTAATTTAGTAATACTTTCTTATTATATCACGGACTGTAATAAAAATCAACCCAAAAAGTGCGGTTTTTATGTTGAATCTGTTTTGAAAACCTATCTTTTGTTTGGAGTTCCACTTGATTAATCCTGCGGAGTATGGTATAATATGCGTATTATATTATGTACGGAGGTGCTCGTATGAGGACTAAAAACATCATTGCGGCGGCGCTTGCGGTGTCGCTCTTGTGCGGAGCTTCTGCTCAGCCGGTGAGATATGCCGGTCTCAGCCTTATAACTGCTGACGCCGCGGATATCGCTGCGAGCGGAAGCTGCGGAAGATCACTCACATGGACGCTCGATTCCGAGGGAACTCTCACTGTTGCCGGTACGGGAGCTATGTACGACCGCAATTCAAATTATACCGTCCCATGGGCTGAATACAAGGACAAAATCACCTCCGTTATTGTCAGGGAGGGCGTCACAAGCATCGGCGGACAGGCTTTCGAGAGCTGTACTGCTCTCACATCTGTCAGCCTTCCGTCCACGCTGCAAAGGATAAATACCTACGCTTTTTCCGGCTGTAAGGAACTCACTTCGCTAGTTATCCCCGACGGCGTCACGAATATCGGTTCAAGCTCGTTTGCGATGTGTAAGAAGCTCAGCGAGGTAAGTATTCCGAAGTCGGTCACGTATATTGGCGACCTCGCATTCGCGAGTACAAAGTGGCTTGACAAGCAGCGCAGTGCCGAGAACCCCTTCGTTATCGTGAACGGACTGCTGATAAACGGAAATCTCAGCTCCGGCGATGTGGCGATACCATACGGAGTTACCGAGATATGCGGAAATTCCTTCTATTACTGCCAGAGCATGAAGTCCCTCACTATACCGAAGTCTGTTGTAAAGATTCACGACAACGCCTTTAACGAATGCTCGGGGCTGACTTCCGTTACGCTTCCCAGCTCGGTGAAAAGCATCGGTATGCAGGCGTTTGTCAAATGCTCGGGACTGAAGTCAGTGACCATTCTCGACCCCGAGTGCGAGATATTCGACCGTCCCACCACCTTTGCAAACGACACCAAGACCTATACAGGCGTGATAAAGGGCTATGACGGCTCCACAGCCGAAAAGTATGCGGAAAAGTACGGGTATACCTTCGTTTCACTCGGAGCTGTTCCTGTTACGACTACAACTACCACGACTACTACGTCTGCAAAAACTACCTCCACATCAACCAAGACCACGGCGGCTTCAACTTCTTCCACAGCTCCGACTCCGACAAAGAAGTACACGCTCGGAGACCCCACAGGCGATATGAAAGTCGATTCCAAGGACGCGACATTCGTCCTCAACGTCTACGCCTCCGAAGCGACCGGCGGCAAGCCGGATATAAGTGCTGAGGTGCGCTATGCCGCTGATATCAACAGCGATAAAGCTATTGATTCAAAGGACGCTTCATATATGCTCGTTTACTATTCCTACCGCTCGACAGGCGGAAAACTGACTGTTGAGGAGTATTTCAAAAAATGATGTTTCCGGAATATTCAGCCTGTACGCTCTGTCCGCGAAAATGCGGTGCTGACCGCTATACCGGCACCGGCTTCTGCGGCATGGGAGCTGTCACCGCGGCGGCTAAGGCTTCGCTTCACAAGTGGGAGGAGCCCTGCATATCATATAAAAACGGCGCGGGAACTGTCTTTTTCAGCGGGTGCAGTCTACGGTGCGTGTATTGTCAGAATCATGAGATAAGCTCTGAACGCTTCGGAAAGGAGCTGCCGGAAAGCTCCCTCGCCGACGTTTTCCTCCGCTTGCAGGATATCGGCGCGGACAATATCGAGCTCGTTACGCCCACTCATTTCGTGCCGCACATAGTATATACACTCGAAAAGATACGTCATAAGCTGACAATTCCCGTCGTTTACAATACCGGAGGATATGAGCTCGTTTCTACGCTGAAAATGCTCGACGGGCTTGTGGATATCTACCTGCCTGACATAAAGTATTTCTCTCCGGAGCTCGCTTCGCGGTATTCTGCCGCTCCGGATTATTTCGAGCACGCCGCGGAGGCTGTCCGCGAGATGATTCGTCAGGCGGGAGAGCTCCGCTTCAACGATGAGGGCGGGCTCGTGCGCGGTACGGTGATACGTCACCTCGTTCTGCCGGGCTGCCGTCACGACAGCATGAGGATAATGGAATGGATTGCGGAAAATACCTCCCCTGAGCAGGTACTCGTCAGCATAATGAACCAGTACACACCGTTTGATTTCGTTCCCGAAAGCTTCCCCGAGCTTAAACGCCGCGTGACAAAAATGGAGTACAACAGCGTCGTCCGCCGCGCATCTGAGCTCGGTCTTGAGGGCTTCACGCAGGAAAAGTCCTCCGCTGATGCGGGATATGTCCCTGATTTCGACCTCTCGGGACTGTAAATTTTATATTATTTTTGAAAAAAGCTTTACAAATCCATTTTAATGGAGTATAATGTTTGCGTAAGTAGACACTATATCATATGCGATATGGAGATGATGAAATGGAGAAAAAGTTTCTGAAAGGTGCAGTTTTCGCTGCGGCTATGGCTTATCTTTTCACAGCTTCAGCCTGCGGAAGAACTGTTCCTCCTGCAAGCGGAGGCGCAGAGCCGACTACTGAAATGAAAGTCGCCGGAGGTGCTGTTACTGCCGCTTCCGGAACTACGGCTTCGACTTCCGAGACCGAAACGACTACTGCTGCCGGCGTTGAGATAGGCGACAAGCACGTAAGCGGTCTTACACTCAGCTATACATCTGCGGATATTATCGTCGGTCAGACGCTGAAATATCCCTTGGTATCAGAGGACGTCCCCGAGGTGTGGACAAGCTCGAATGAGAGCATCGCAACTGTTGACAGCGTCGGAAATATCACCGGCAAGAGCGAGGGCTCATGCATCGTCAGGGTCGTTTCAAGCGAGGATACGTCTCTCGGCGCGGAGGTGAAGGTCACTGTGAAAAAAGCCGAGGGAACTCAGCAGATAGACGGCATCACCTACATCGACGGCATTCTTGTCGCAAATAAGAGCTATCCCGTGCCGCAGAGCTACGCTCCGGGCGGGCTTACTTCGGAAACATATAACGCTTTTCAGGAGCTTGCAAATGACGCGGCGGCTGAGGGCCTTACTATGAGCGTTATATCGGGTTATCGCTCCTATGACTACCAGAGCGAGCTGTATAACAACTACGTTAACACATACGGTCAGGCGGCGGCTGATACGTTCTCTGCCAGACCGGGATATTCAGAGCATCAGACCGGTCTTGCAATAGATGTCAACTGCGCTGATGATTCGTTCACCGGAACTCCCGAGGCGGTCTGGCTTGCGGCTCACTGCAATGACTACGGCTTCATTCTGCGCTATCCGCAGGGCAAAGAAGGCGTTACCGGCTACAAGTACGAATCGTGGCATATCCGCTACGTCGGCAAGGACGTTGCTAAGAAGATACGCGAGGCTGCAAATGCTGCCGGCGACCCGAATCTCACCCTTGAGGAATATCTGCATATCGACTCATACTATCACTGATACAACGGACTGCAAGGAAATTTCACCTTGCAGTCTTTTTTAGTGTTGCGTTTTTCGTGAGATTGTGTTATAATATAAGTTAATGTTTTTTAAGAGGTGCTTTTTATGGAACTCAAAGATATGCTTTTCAGCCTTTCAGAGGCGTCAGGCGCTTCGGGAAGCGAATCTGCGGCGGCTGAGCTTGCTCTGTCGCTCCTGCGCGGATATTGTCCCGATGCGGAGATAAAATGCGGCAACGTCATCGGCTTCTTCGGTGAGCGCTCGGACGACAAGCCGCTTCTTGTGCTCGATGCACACATAGACCAGATAGGCTTCGTCGTGACTGATATCACCGACGAGGGCTTTATCAAGTTCGACAAGCTCGGAGGCATCGACCGACGTCTGCTTCCGGCTCAGCCTGTTATCATTCACGGAAAAAATGATATCCCGGGAGTTATCTGCTCTGTGCCGCCTCATCTCAGCGACGGCTCGGAGGTGCTCAAATTCGAGGACGCCTCTATCGACGCCGGTATGAGCCGTGAGGAGCTCACTGAAATAGTCTCGCAGGGCGACAGTATCACCTTCGACGTGAAGTGCCGTTCGCTCCTCGGCGAGCGCGTTACAGGCGGAGCTCTCGACGACCGCTGCGGAGTTGCGGCTATACTGCTCGCACTTGATAAGCTCAGGGGCGAAAAGCTCAGATATAACGTTGCTGTGAACTTCTCGACGCAGGAGGAGCTCGGCGAGCGCGGCGCCAAAATCGGCGCGTATACCCTTGACGCGGACATTGCTCTTGCAGTTGATGTAAGCTTTGCTATGGCTCAGGGCGAGAACGAGAAGAAGTGCGGCTTCCTCGGAAAAGGTCCGATGATAGGCGTTTCTCCCTCTCTGTCACGCGATGTAACGAATGAACTCATGAGAGCGGCTGAAAGTAGCAGCATATCCTATCAGACAGAGGTCATGAACGGTCTGACTTCGACCAATGCCGACCGCTACTCAGTCAGCCGCGGCGGGGCTGAGACCTGCACTGTCTCTATCCCGCTCAGGAATATGCACACGCCGGTCGAGGTCATTGACCTTGACGACGTGAGACTTACCGCCGACCTCATCGCGGCGTACATCAAGGAGGTGCAGTGATGAAAGAGCTTCTTAGAGAGCTTTGCCTTGCTGACGGCGTTTCCGGCGGAGAATCCGCTGTCCGCGAGCTCATTATCAGCAAGATAGCTCCGTACTGCGAGTATAAAGTCGCCCCCCTCGGCAGCCTTATCTGCTTCCGCAAGGGCAGAAAGTCCGCGGATAAAAAGCTCATGATATGCGCTCATATGGACGAGGTCGGATTCATAGTCACCTACATAAACAGCGACGGTACTCTCGCATTTGCTCCCGTCGGAGGCATAAACGCAGGAGTTGTCCTCGCCCGTCAGGTCAGAGTCGGAATAGACCGCCTCCCGGGTGTTATCGGCTCGACTGCGGTGCATAATCTCTCAAAGGAGCAGCGCGAAAAGGCTCCTAAGATAGACGATATGTACATCGACATCGGCGCCCGCGACCGCGAGGAAGCCATGAAGTATGTCTCCCTCGGCGACAGCGTTTACTTCGATTCCGAGTTCACTCAGCTCGGCGCGAATATAAAGTCTAAGGCGATAGACGACCGTGTCGGCTGCGCTATGATGATAAGACTCATTCAGGAGCAGCCCGAATACGACACTTACTTCGTTTTCAATGTTCAGGAGGAGATAGGTCTCCGCGGCTCGCAGGCTTCTGCATTCAGCGTAGCTCCCGATTTCGCCATAGTCCTCGAAGCTACGACCGCTGCCGATATCGACGGCGTGACCGGTGCTAAGAGAGTGTGCTGGCTGGGAGACGGTCCCGTTATCAGCTTCATGGACAGGAGCACCGTCTACGACAAGAGGCTGTATCAGCTCGCTATGGATTCTGCCCGCGACTTGCAGATATGCTGTCAGACCAAGACCATGATCGCCGGCGGAAATGATGCCGGAGCTATCCATACGAGCTGCGGCGGAGTACGTACTATAGCCGTTTCGCTGCCGTGCAGATACCTCCACAGCGCGTCCTGTGTTATCGCCGAGGCAGACCTCGAGCCCTCGTATCAGCTCGTGAAAACACTTGCCGAGAGGATAAACAGCCTATGATATCTCTGATAAAAAGTGACAGCGAGCTCGACCGCGACCTGCTGTTGAAAACACTGTCGGGGCGGAAGATGCTCGCCTACATGAAAGCATACGGTGCAGGGTACGATTTCTGCCGCTTTTACAAGGTGGCAGGGGAGTACGGCGCTGTCGGCACGGCTTATATGTTCATCATCAACTCTACCCTCATAATCTGCGGCGACGGTCAGCTCGAGGCGACTGAGGAGCTTCAGATGTTCGTGGATATGAATCAGCCATTCCGCATCGAGGGCGACCAGAAAATACTCGCCGGACTTGAGACGGGCTCCCGATATCAGAGGCTCAACCGCACCGTTTTCGAGCTCGTTCCCGACGAGAACAGCTACAAGTTCGCGGAGGAGTTCGTCGATTTCGACCCGGCTCTGCCCGATGTATATACGATTTTAAGCGAGGGATTCCCGAATATCGCGGATTTTTCCCTCTGGTACACGGATACCTCCCACCGGTGCCGCCACGGCATAAGCCGTGTGCTCACATATCGCGGCTCGACGACGGCTTCAGTCGTTTTCGATATCGGCAATGTTGCTCTTATCGGTCAGGTTGCAACTAAGGTGTCCGCCCGCGGCAGCGGCTATGCCCGCGAGTTTTTGAAATGGCTCGCGCTCTTCCTCAATAATAACGGCAAGAGAGCTTACCTGCTCGCGCTCGACGTAAGAGTGAGCTTTTACCGCGAGATAGGCTTCCGCGAGGTCGAGCACGAGATAGTCCTCGAGCGTATCGACGTCGAGAAGGACAGCGTATCAAAGGGACGCATGGCATAATTTTGGGTGAACAGGTTTAAAATATATTAAAGAAGGTTTACAATGAATAAGGATATTTCAAGGATTTACGGCTTTGACCCCAAGCTCATGGAGCTTGCGGAAAAGGCTGAGGCAAATTGTCAGGAGGCTTTCCGCAAGATTGAGGAAACTGCCGAATACTGCGGTGCAAAGGTGCTGAAGGCGTTCGCGGATAACCGCGTCAGCGAGCAGTGCTTTTACGGCTCCACCGGCTACGGCTACGGCGATATCGGAAGAGATGTCATCGACAAGGTATTCGCTCAGGTGCTCGGCACCGAGGACGCGCTTGTACGTGCCAATTTCGTATCAGGCACTCACGCCCTCTCGACTGCTCTGTTCGGAGTTCTCCGCACCGGCGACAAGATAGTTTCCGTTACCGGCAAGCCCTACGATACGCTTGAAGAGGTCATAGGCATTGCCGGCGAAAAGGGTAACGGCTCGCTCATGGATTACGGCGTTGAGTACGGACAGGTAGACCTCCTCGCTGACGGAACTCCCGACTATGAGGGCATAACTTCCGCTGTTAAGGGTGCTAAAGTTGCGTATATACAGCGTTCGCGCGGATATTCGCTCCGTCCGGCGTTTACTGTAGATGATATCGAAAAAATGGTAAAGGCTATCAAAAAAGGTGAGCCCGACGCTATCGTCATGGTCGACAACTGCTACGGCGAGTTCGTTGACGTGCGTGAGCCCTCCGATGCGGGAGCTGATATCTTCGTCGGCTCGCTCATCAAGAACGCCGGAGGCGGTATCGCCCGCACCGGCGGATATATCGCCGGAAGAGCTGACCTCGTCGAGAAGTGCTCGTACCGTCTTACCTGCGTTGGCATGGGCAAGGAGGTAGGCTGCACCCTCGGTATGAACCGCGAGATACTGCTCGGTTGGTTCATGGCTCCGGACGTTGTTGCTGCTGCGCTCAAGACCTCCGCATTCGCCAGTGAGCTCTTCACCATGCTCGGCTACCAGTGCTCGCCCCGCAAGGACGACCCCAGAGGTGACATCATCACCGCTATACAGCTCGGTACGCCGGAGAAGCTCTGCGCTTTCTGCCGCGGTATCCAGAGCGGAGCTCCCGTTGATGCGTTTGTGTCTCCCGAGCCGTGGGATATGCCCGGCTACACCGACCCGGTCATCATGGCAGCGGGAGCTTTCACTATGGGAGCTTCTATCGAGCTCTCCGCTGACGCTCCGCTCCGTGAGCCCTACGCAGTATGGATGCAGGGAGGCATAACCTACACGAGCGGAAAACTCGGCGTCATGCTCGCTGCTCAGGAGCTTCTCAAGAGCTGAACGCCTGTTATCTTAATGTCAAATATTACAATTTAAGTACACCGGCAGTCCTAATTATTACAAAAGTAATACAATTTCGCTCCGGCAGGTGGATAATTCAATTTTTTGGTTGACATTTTACTAAAATGCTGATAAAATAGATATGATACCGTTATCAGGTATCATTATCTTTGTTACGTAAAGGAGGAACTGCTTTGGGAGAACGTAGATTCTGTTACAGATGTATGGAAAAGTTCGATTCCGACCTGCATATCTGCCCCCACTGCGGATTCGACGATAATACTCCCCATGACCCCATGTATATAATCCCCGGTACTGTCCTCCGCGACAGATACCTCGTTGGCATACTTTTAAGCTCCAACGGCGAGGGCGCTACATATATCGGTCATGATATCTCCACCGGCTGCAAGGTCATGCTGAGGGAGTATATGCCTGTTACTCTCTGTACAAGAGTTAGAAACAGGGCTACTATAAGCGTTAATTATAACAATCTCGCTAAGTATAAGGCTTTCATGGCTGAATATACCGAGCTCAATAAGTCTATTGCAAGACTCAGGAACAACTCGAATATAAATCCTGTGCTCGATATGTTTGCTGAGAATAATACTACATATACCGTTTTCGAGAATATCGACGGCGTGAAGATGCTCGACTATCTCAAGGACAATGCCGGCGAGCTGAGCTGGGAACAGGTCTCGAAGATTTTCCCGCCGCTCTTCACTACTATCGGTATCCTTCACAACGCTGGCATTATCCACCGTGCTATCAGTCCTGATACCGTTTATATCAACGACAAGGGCGAGCTGAAGCTCTCGGGCTTCTGCGTTTCAGCCGTTAGAACTGCTAATGCCGGACTCGAGTATGAGCTCTTCAAGGGCTATGCAGCTCCCGAGCAGTACTCGGCAAGCAGCTCGAGCCGTCAGGGCTCATGGACTGACGTTTATGGCGTCTGTGCTCTGCTCTACAGAACTCTCACCGGCTGTATGCCTGCTGATTCCGTTGACAGAATGAAGCACGACGACCTCTGCGAGCCCGCAATGCTCAATAACAGCATACCTCCTCACGTTTCGCGCGTTATCATGGAGGGTATGCACCTCAACGGCAGAGACCGTATACAGACTATCACCGAGCTCGTTACACGCCTCTTCGAGCAGCCCTCTCCCGTAAGAGCGGCATATGCTCCGGAGCCGCCGCGCCAGGAGATGAACCACTCGTATAATGAGCCTCCGCAGCAGGCTCCGTATCCGCGTGAGCCTCAGCCGCAGAATTATTACAACGAGCCATATCCGCCTCAGCAGCCTCCGCGTCAGCCGTATTACTACGACGAGCCGCAGGACGGATATGAGGAGGAATACAACTACGAGAAGGTCAACACCGTTGACCGCATTAAGATACCGATAATAATCGGTATCCTCTTCCTCGCGATATTGCTCATAATCGGCGTTTTCATCATGAAGGCGTTCTCAAATTCAGATGAAGATGATAGCGATTTCTCGCGCTCGTCGTCGTCCCTTTCCGAGAATATCGTTACGAGCGAGACCGAAACTGCTCCGACTACAGAGGCAAAACCCGATACGGAAATGCCGGAGCTTGTCGGCAAGTTCTTCAGTCTCACTGAGGAGAAGTACAAGGATTACTTCAAATTTGAGGTAACTTACGATTACAACGACGAAAAAGAAGCCGATGTTATCCTTGAGCAGGATATCGCTCCCGGTACCGAAGTGTCTCAGGGCTGTCTTGTAAAGCTCAAGGTAAGCAAGGGCAAGGAGGGCGCGAATATCCCTGATTACAACGGTCTGACTGTTTCACAGTACGAAAACAGACTTAAAGAAGCGGGTATCTCCAACTTCTCACTTGTTGTTTCAAATAATACCTGGGGCTATCCCAATACTATAACTCAGCTTCAGGTCGACGGAAAGACTGTCGCTCCCGGAACCTACTACAGCAATAAGGACGGTAAGAAGCTCATCGTTTACTACCTTCCCGAGAATGCCAATGTAGCTCCGCCCGAGACTCAGGCTCCGACTCAGGCTGAAACTCAGGCTCCTACGGAAGCTCCTCAGCAGCAGACTGAGGCTCCGCAGCAGACCGAGGCTCCCCAGCAGCAGACGGAAGCTCCTCAGCAGACTGAGGCTCCGCAGCAGACTGAGCCCAATGAGTTCGGTCATATAGACGAATAAAAATAAGCGGTCAACATTAAGTTGACCGCTTTTCTTATTTTTTATCGGCATTGTAAATGTCCTCGAGCCACTTGACCATTTCGTCAAACCCTTCCTGTGAGAGCTCGAACTCCTTTTCGTGCTCGATGTTTGCCTTTTCTGAGCAGAGACGCCCGTGCCATGCGAGGGCTGTGAGCTTCTCGCCGTTCTTTATCTTGTAAGCGAAGTCGCCGACACTGCCGGAGTAATCGTTCTTGCTCTCGAAATAGTAGAATTTAGGTATCTCGAATATCCTTGAAACGCTCGTTTTACTTGGCAATTCAGACCCTCCCTTCAAAGTAGCTTATCGCCTGTGCGAGGTCGGGGTAGACTGCGCTCAGCAGGGGAGTTATCTCCTCGTCGGGCGGAGTCATATCCGGTATCATTATCGCGTGACAGCCGGCGGCATGAGCCGCTTTTATGCCGTTTGGCGAGTCCTCGAAGGCGGCGCACTGCTCCGGCGGAATGCCGAGCTCTCGAGCTGCCGTGAGGTAAATGTCGGGGGCGGGCTTACCGTTAGCTATCATGTCGCCGCATATTATCGCGTCAAACATATCGAATGCGCCTATCTTTGTGAGGTAGAGCACCGCTCGCTCGCGCGGAGTCGCTGTTGCAACTGCGAGCTTTATCCCGTGCTCCCTCAGCCAGTTGAGCAGCTCGAAAAGTCCCTTTTTCAGCTCTATGCCGTTTTTTTCAACATGAGCATTTATCAGCTCTGTCCTGCGGGCACGGACTTCCTCAGTTGGAAAATCCTCGCCGAAAAAGCTTTTGAGCTTGGGGATTGAGTATTTGCGGGCGAGACTTCTTATCGCGAATACGTGCTCGTCCTTCATATCGTAGCCAAAGTCTGCGGCAGCCTTTTTCCAGTAGAGCAGATAGAGCTTTTCGGTGTCTATCATAAGTCCGTCCATGTCAAAGACTGCGCCTTTTATTGTGTTCTTTGCGTTCATTTACCAGTTTATCATCCAGCTGTACATACCCTCGTACTGACGTGCGGAACTGTTCCACGAGAAGTCAGCTTCCATGCCGCGAATGACCATTTTATCCCATTCTGCGCGGTGGTCGTAGTATACAGCCTTCGAGTAGTTGATAGCTCCGAGCATTTCGTCGCCGTTGTAGTTAGCAAACGAGAAGCCCGTACCTGAGCCGTCGAATTCATTGTAGGGCACAACGGTATCCTTCAGACCGCCTGTTTCACGGACTATCGGGATCGTTCCGTAGCGGAGCGCGATGAGCTGAGTAAGTCCGCAGGGCTCGAAGAGTGATGGCATGAGCATTGTGTCAGCTGCCGCATAGAGCTTGTGTGCGAGCTCGTCTGAGTAGCAGATATTCGCGGAAACTCTGTCGGGGTATTTCCACTGATAATGTCTGAACATATTCTCGTATCTCTGCTCGCCAGTACCGATGATGACGAACTGAGTGTTCTCGTCGCAGATTCGCTCTATAGCGTAGTTTACGAGGTCGAGACCCTTCTGGTCGGTCAGGCGCGAGATGATAGCTATCATGTATTTGTCCTTATCGACCGGCAGTCCGAGCTCTGCCTGAAGCTTTTCCTTGTTGATAGCTTTCTGCTTCTTTGCGCTCTTGGCGTCGAACTGTGCGAATATCTTCTTGTCGGTTGACGGGTCAAAGACCTTGTAGTCGATGCCGTTGACGATTCCGCGAAGCGATGCCGAACGTGCACGGAGAAGTCCGTCGAGCTGTTCGCCGAAGAAGGGATATTTTATCTCCTCAGCGTAGGTCTCGGAAACTGTTGTGATGTAGTCCGAGTAAACGAGACCTCCCTTGAGCATATTTGCGTCCTTGTGGAATTCGAGCTTGTCTGACGTGAACATATAGTCCGGCAGAGCTGTATTATACTTGAATGTGTCGATATCGAACACGCCCTGAAATTTCAGGTTGTGTATTGTCATTATGGTCTTGGTCGAGCTGTAGAACGGGTTCGTTGCAAATGTGGAGTGCATGAACACGGGGATAAGCGCACTCTGCCAGTCGTGACAGTGGATTATGTCCGGACGGAAGCCGATAACAGGCAGAATGGCGAGTACAGCCTTGCAGAAGAAGGTGAAGCGTTCGATGTCCCATTTGATATCGGACGAGTAGGGCTGGTCGCATTTGAAATAGAACTCGTTATCGACGAAATAGAACTTTATTCCGTTGTATTCATACTCCATTATTCCGACATGAACGCCGTCGGGACGGAGACCGTAGTCCATATAAAAGTGAGTGACATATTTGAAGTTGTCACGGAATTTAGCGGGAATGCAGGTATAATAGGGGAGTATCACTCTTACGTCAAATTCGTCTTTGTTGAGATATTGCGGAAGTGCGCCGACTACGTCAGCAAGACCGCCTGTTTTGATGAATGGTACACATTCTGATGCAGCGAAAAGAATATTATTCATGCTGTCAACTCCGTTCTTCATATATTTCTGCATTTTTTATGCAGCTTTACATGATATATTATACACCATATGGTGCCCGCAGTCAATAGAAAATATTAAAAATACACAAATAATTAACATTTGGGCGCGGTGTCCGCGCTGCCGATCCACGATGTCACTCGCTTCGCTCGTTTACTCCGTACAAAAGTGATAGTCTGCTTTCGCTCGACGGCAGAAATTCGGGGCGGAGATTCAATAATAATGCGGTGTCCGCGCTGCCGATCCATGATGTCATGCTATCAGTAAAATGTGAGCCTTTTACAATATATGAATTTGAAATTATATATTGATATTTTTTTACAGATGTGCTATAATTGTATTAAGTTTTGAATGCTTAGGCAGCATTTACGGAAATTGAGATATCAGAAAACCACAGGGATGACATCCGCAAAACATGATAATTCATTATTAGGGAGAATATCTATGGATAAGGAATCTTTCATGAAACTGAGACAGGCGGCGCTCGAGAAGTATTTCAGCCGCATGAACGACAGACAGCGTGAGGCTGTTTTTACGGTCAACGGACCCGTCCTCGTGCTCGCGGGCGCCGGAAGCGGTAAAACTACCGTTATCGTAAACCGTATCGCAAATATGATAAACTTCGGCAACGCTTACTACGCCGAGCCGAAGGAGATAAACGACATGGACGCTTCCGTTCTCAGGGATTACGCCGAGGGCAGAGAGGACGACATCGAATTTATCCGTTCCATTATTGCGAGCGAACCCGTAAAGCCGTGGAATATCCTCGCGATAACCTTTACCAACAAGGCGGCCGGTGAGCTCAAAGAGCGCCTTGCGGCTATGCTCGGCGAGGAAGCAGGTTTGATACACGCTTCGACCTTCCATTCTGCCTGCGTAAGGATACTCCGCAGTGAGATAGAGGCTCTCGGCTACGGCAGAGACTTCACTATATACGATTCCGACGACAGCCAGCGCCTTATGAAAAATGTCATGGCTGAGCTCGATGTTTCGGAAAAACAGCTTGCTCCGAAATCGGTACTCGCTGAGATAAGCAGCGCCAAGGACAAGATGATATCCCCTGCGCAGCTCCGCGAGGAAGCTGGTATGGACTACCGCAAAAAGACTATTGCCAAGCTATATAAGCTCTATAATGAGCGCTTACAGGCTGCAAATGCTCTCGATTTCGACGATATCCTCTGCAAGACAGTCGAGCTCTTCAAGAGCTTCCCTGACGTGCTTGAAAAGTACCGCAATAAGTACAAATACATAATGGTCGACGAGTATCAGGATACAAACCATGTGCAGTTCCTGCTCGTGTCCATGCTCTCGGCGGGACACCGCAATCTCTGCGTAGTCGGCGACGATGACCAGAGCATTTACAAGTTCCGCGGTGCGAATATTGAGAATATACTCGGCTTTGAGGCTCAGTTCGAGGGTGCAAAGGTCATTCGCCTCGAGCAGAATTACCGCTCGACTCAGACTATCCTCGATGCTGCTAACTCAGTTATATCCAACAATGCAAGCCGCAAGGAGAAAAAGCTCTGGACAGACGGCAAGAAGGGCGACCAGATTTACTGGTACAAGGCTTATGACGAGAACGACGAGGCTCAGTTCATAGCGGATACCATAAAGAAAGACCATGCTGAAACAGGCTCTTATTCGCGTAATGCAGTGCTTTACAGAATGAATGCACAGTCGAATATCATCGAGCGTGCGCTGGTCAAGGCGAATATCCCTTACAGAGTTTACGGCGGTATGCGTTTCTATGACCGCAAGGAGATAAAGGATATCATCTCGTACCTTGCATTTATCAACAATCCGAATGATATGCTCCGTTTCAGACGTATTATAAACGAGCCCAAGAGGGGAATAGGCGACTCGACTATCGCCCTCATCGACGATATCAGCCGTGACCTCAAGCTCAATGCTTATGAAGTGATTACTCACTGCGAGGACTATGCTCCGCTTGCGAAAAAGACTTCGGCTCTTAAAACTGCGGCGGCGATGTTCACATCGCTCATGGAAAAGGCGGAGACCCTCCCGCTTGATGAGCTGCTTGATGCGGTCCTTGATGAGACCGGCTACCTCGCGAGCCTGAAAGCTCTCGAAAACGGTGATACCAAGGCTGAGAACGTTGAAGAACTGCGTACCTCTATCGTGCAGTATATGGAGCAGGCTGAGGAACCCTCGCTCGGCGGATTTCTTGAGGAGGTCGCTCTCTACACTGAGGCTGACCGTGATGACGGCTCCGACGACAGGGTAACACTCATGACTATCCATTCTGCAAAGGGTCTTGAATACGATAATGTTTTCGTTACCGGTCTCGAGGACGGTATTTTCCCGAGCTCCCGCTCCCTCGACAGTGAAGAGGATACCGAGGAGGAACGCCGTCTTGCTTATGTTGCGATAACCCGTGCAAAAAAGCAGCTCTATATCACCAGTGCGAGCCGCAGAATGCTCTTCGGTCAGACCCAGCATAACGTTACTTCCCGCTTTATCCGCGAGATAGGCAGGGATATGATATACAAGAACGACAACGCCGCGGCAGTCCGCAGCCGTATCGAGGAGAAGGATAACTCCGTTACGGAGGTGCGTTCATCATCGCTCCAGCAGCATCTTGCCCGCGAAAAGCGGAGCTCCGGTGCTGCTAAGGAGGTCGTGACTTATACGGTCGGCGAAAAGGTCGCTCACAGCATTTTCGGCGAGGGAACTATCCTTTCCGTGAAGCCGATGTCGAACGATTCTATGCTTGAGATTGCTTTTGAAAAGGTCGGCACTAAAAAAATTATGGCAAATTACGCCAAGCTCAGAAAGCTTGACGAATAAGGAGATACACATACATGAGAAAAACCAAGATAGTATGCACTATAGGTCCTGCTACAGATGACGAAAATATTATGCGCGAGCTCATGCTCGCAGGCATGAACGTTGCTCGCTTTAACTTCTCCCACGGCGACTACGAGACCCATGAGAAGCGCTTCCGCCAGATAGAGCGCCTCAGAAAGGAGCTCGACCTCCCTGTTGCGACTCTGCTCGATACAAAGGGCCCGGAGATACGTCTCGGCAAATTTGTCGATGATAAGCCTGTTGAGATTCATGACGGCGACACATATACTCTCACTACCGAGGACGTTCCCTGCACTGCCGAGGTCGGAAGCATCAGCTTCAGCAAGCTCCCGCGCGACGTCAGCATCGGTACTCGTATACTCATCAACGACGGTGTTATTGAGCTCGTTGCAGAAAAGGTCACCAAGACCGATATCATCTGCCGCGTCATCCACGGCGGAAAGCTCTCCAACAACAAGGGTATCAACGTTCCCGGAGTTCAGCTCTCGATGCCCTATCTCAGCGAGAGAGACATGGACGACCTCGAGTTCGGCTCTAAAATGGGATTCGACTTCATCGCCGCAAGCTTTGTCCGTTCGGCGGCTGATATAAACTACCTCAGAAAATTCACTCAGAGCCTCGGCTGGTTCGATGTCCGTATTATCGCAAAGATAGAGAATTCCGACGGCGTTGAGAACATCGACGAGATCCTCGAAGCCGCTGACGGCATAATGGTCGCTCGCGGTGACATGGGCGTTGAGATCCCCTTCGAGCAGATACCGGCTATCCAGAAGCGCCTTATCCACAAGGGCTACAACGCCGGAAAACAGGTCGTTACGGCTACTCAGATGCTCGAATCCATGATCACTAATCCTCGTCCGACACGAGCTGAGATAACTGACGTTGCAAATGCTATCTACGACGGCACGAGCGCTATTATGCTCTCCGGCGAGACCGCAGCAGGTGCTTATCCTGTTGAAGCTGTAAAGACTATGGCTCTCATCGCTGAAACGACTGAGAACAACATTGACTACAAGGGCAGATTCTCGAAGCGCAGTTCAAATCCGGACGGCAGTATCGCTGAGGCTATCGCTCATGCGACTGTAACTACTGCTCACGACCTTGACGCGAGAGCTATCATCACTGTTTCGCTCGGCGGACAGACTGCTCGTCTTATCTCGAAATACCGTCCGCTCTGCCCGATAATAAGCTGCACTATGAGCGAGGTCGTATGCCGTCAGATGAATATGAGCTGGGGCGTTATTCCCTACATCATCGACGAGAAAAACAGTACCGATGAGCTCTTTGCGGCGGCTGTTCACGAAGCTGAAGAGCACAGGCTTGTCGAGGACGGCGACCTTGTCGCTATCACGGCAGGAGTTCCGCTCGGCGTATCAGGTACCACTAACCTCATGAAGGTCGAACGAATCGGTAAATAAACAAAAAAGGACGGCTCGAAGCCGTCCTTGATTTTTTATCAATAGAATGTGTATGAATCGTAGTTGTAGCTGTAAGCTGAATCCTTATCGTCTACCTTGCGCTTTGCGTCCTTGTAAAGCTCGTTCATAGATACTTTTGTTCTGGTACTGGGATGATAATTGTCGTAGTAAGTAGGACCGTCTACTGTTCCGCCGGGATATGTGCCGACTATTTTTTTGTTGTCCCAGCTTTCGGAATCTGCTGCGTATGTAGCGGTATATCCTTCTACAACGACAAACCAGTCGACTTTGTCATTGTCTGCGAAGAAATTGTCCATTTTACCATAGAAATCATCAACGTTAACGGTTGACGGTACATTGAAGTTCTTCTTTTCGTCTGATGAGATTATGTAATAGCCGTATATCTTTGTGCCTTCTTCATCTAATTCGGTGAGTGCAGAATTAGAAGCTTTATAAATACTGCTTGCGGCGCTGTTCATTGATGAGAGCTTAGCCTTTTGTGTATATCCGAGCATTGCTGGAACAAGTATTGCTGCCAGTATGGCGACAATAATAAGAACAACTAATATTATGGGAAGGATTATGAGCCATATCCACCATAAGCTCTGCTTTTTGGGCTGTTGCTGCTGCTGATAAGCCATGTTGTTGTACATGGGCTGACCCATTGGCGGCGGTGGCGGTGTATTCTGTGTGGGAGCTCCGTTTGGAGCAGGATTAGCTGTTGAGTTAGTGCAGCTGCATACCTCGCCCTCGGCGAGAAGCTTGCCGCAGTTCTGACAAAATGGCATTGTGTATCACTCCTATTATAATGTTTGCGGAGAAACTCCGATATTTCCATTATAATATCTAATTTTCAAAATTACAAGCATTAAAGGAAATGTTTTACGTTTGTGTTAATATGATACATATTATAATGACGAATTTGTGCATAAAGTATACAATGTGATAGTTGGCAAAAAATCGGCAAAAGCTACTTGATTTTTGCACATTGATGTGATATAATTAATCTGTTAAATTTTATCCAAAAAGGAATGATAACAGTGAAAATCAGTTTTTCGACTCTTGCCTGCCCCGATTTTTCATGGGCTGACATCTACTCCATGGCTAAGGACTTTAATTTTGACGGAATCGAGATAAGAGGTCTCGGCAACGAAATTTTCTCCGTGAACGCACAGCCTTTCAAGGAGGAGAACCTACCTAAGACGATCGAAAAACTAAGAACTCTCGGACTTGAGATCCCGTGCCTTACTTCGGGCGCCTGCCTTAAATTCAAGGACAAGTTCGACGCTGTAAAGGAAGAAATAACCGCATATGCCAAGCTCGCAAACAAGCTCGGCACATCTTATATAAGAATCCTCGGCGACCTTGAGCCCGCTCCCGGCGGAGACGTTGACGACGCTTACGTTGCTGACTGCCTCAGAGAACTCGTTCCCGTGGCTGAGGATTACAATGTTACTCTCCTTGTTGAGACTAACGGCGTATACAGCGATTCTGCGCGCCTTGCTGACCTTCTCAGAGCAGTCGGAAGCCGCAAGGTAGCTGCTCTGTGGGATATGCATCACCCCTACCGCTTCAACGGCGAGTCTCCTGAGACTACTGTCACTAACCTCGGCGAGTACATCAAGTATATCCAGGTCAAGGACTCCGTTATGGGCGCTGACGGCAAGGTAGAGTACCGTATCATGGGCACAGGTGATATTCCTGTCAATGCTATGATAGAAGCCCTTGACACTATCAACTATAACGGCTATATCTCGCTTGAATGGGTAAAGCGCTGGGCTCCCGACCTCAGTGACGCAGGTATCGTTATCCCGCAGTTTGCTGAGTATATGGCTCCCTACAAGAGAAAGCACAAGCACCCGCTCCAGACTAATATGCGCGGCGACGGTCAGTATCCGTGGCCTAAGGAGCGTATCCTCAACTATACCTTCCCCGATATCCTCGACCGCATCTGCGACCAGTTCCCGAATCAGTATGCATTCCGCTATACCGAGCTCGACTATACTCGTACATATCCCGAGTTCCGCGACGACGTTGACAGCTTTGCACGCGCTCTCATTGCAATGGGCGTAAAGAAGGGCGACCACGTTGCTATCTGGGCTACAAACGTTCCCCAGTGGTATATCACTTTCTGGGCAACTACCAAGATAGGCGCTGTACTCGTTACCATGAACACTGAGTACCGTATCCACGAGGCTGAGTACCTCCTCCGTCAGTCGGATACGATGACTCTCGTTATGATAGACGGTATCAAGAATATCAAGTACGTTGACATCATCAAGGAGCTCTGTCCTGAGCTCGAGACCTGCGAGCCGGGTAATCTTCACTCTGCAAGACTGCCATTCCTCCGCAATGTTATCACTATAGATTCCGAGAATCACGGCTGCTTCACATGGGAATCCGCACTTGCTGAATCGCGCAAGGTAGCTTACAGCGAGGTCGAGGCTGTCCGCAAGACTATAAATATCCACGATGTCTGCAATATGCAGTACACATCGGGCACAACAGGCTTCCCCAAGGGAGTTATGCTCACCCATTACAACGTTGTCAACAACGGTAAGGCTATCGGCGACTGCATGGACCTCTCCACAGCCGACCGCATGATGATTCAGGTGCCGATGTTCCACTGCTTCGGCATGGTCCTCGCAATGACTGCTTCTGTTACCCACGGCGTTACAATGTCGCCTATCACAAGATTCAGCCCGAGAAAGGGTCTCGACTGCATCAACCGCGAGAAGATAACCTGCTTCCACGGCGTTCCGACTATGTTTATCGCTATGCTCGGACATGAGAATTTCCCGAATACTGACTTCTCTCACATGAGAACAGGTATTATGGCTGGCTCTCCTTGTCCGATAAAGACTATGGAGGAGGTCGTTGAGAAGATGCATATGAGCGAGATATGCATCACCTACGGTCAGACCGAGGCTTCTCCTGCTACTACCATGAGCAAGACGACTGATACTCTCGAACAGCGCGTAAATACAGTCGGTGGACCTATCTTCGGCGTTGAGTGCAAGATTGTTGACCCTGAGACGAATCAGGAGCTCCCCGACGATACAGACGGCGAATTCGTAGCTCGCGGCTATAATATAATGAAGGGCTACTATAAGATGCCCGAGGCAACTGCTAACGCTATCGACAGCGAGGGCTGGCTCCACACCGGAGACCTCGCGAGACGCCGCTCATCAGACGGATATTTCAAGATAACCGGACGTATCAAGGATATGATAATCCGCGGCGGCGAGAATATCTACCCCAAGGAGATAGAGGACTTCCTCTACACATATCCCAAGATAAAGGACGTTCAGGTCATCGGCGTGCCCGATGAGGACTACGGCGAGGAGATAATGGCGTGCATTATCCTCAAAGAGGGCGAAACTGCTACCGAGCAGGAAATAAAGGACTTCTGCCTTGAGAGAATGGCAAAGCACAAGTGCCCGAGATATATCGACTTCGTTGACGGCTTCCCGATGAATGCCGCAGGAAAGATACTCAAGTACAAGATGAGAGAGCAGGCTGTTGAAAAGCTCAAGCTCCACAATGCGGACAGCATAGTAACTGCATAACGTAAAAAACACCAAGGGAATTTCCCTTGGTGTTCTTTTTTAGAATAATATATCCTTGAAGCAGAGCTGAGGCTCGTTTTTGTCGAAGTCCCAGCTGTGGTAGGAATCTCCGTGACAGCGGCATTTCTCGCTGCAGGCTGAGCACTTCTCGTTGAGGTCGCTGAGGTTGCGGCGGAATATCTGGAATTTGTTGTCCCATACGTCCTTGAAGCGGTCGCGTAGGATATTTCCCTGTATGAACTCGGGACGGCGTTCAATGTCAAGACAGGCTGTGATATCGCCGTTTGCCATGATGCTTGCGATGTATGTACCCGCAGTGCAGATGTAGTACCAGTCGCGGACTTCACGCTCGTATTCGAGTCCGAGATAGTGGCTGCAGCCGTAGGTCACAGGCTCGCCCTTGATACGCATATTGCGGATATACTCGAACATATAGCGGTAATCGTCCGGAGTGAGCAGGAGCTCGGGGTGGTCTTTAGCACGTCCGATAGGCTCGATATTGATGATACGCCATGAATCGAGGTCCATTTCGTTGAATATCTTGAAGAGCTCGTCGAGCTGACCGATATTCTGGTGAGTAACTACTGTAGTTGCCTGTACTGCGTCAAATGTTCCGACGCGCAGTAGGCTCTCGATGCCCGCCATAGCCTTTTTCCAGCCGCCTGGAGTGCGGCGGAAGGCGTCGTGAGTGTCCTCGAGGCCGTCAATGCTGACGGAGATAGTATTCATGCCGACTTTTTTCAGGTCCTTGGCAACGCTGTCGCTGATGAGAGTTGCGTTGCTGGTCATGCCCCATTTGAAGCCGAGCTTATGTGCGCAGTCCATGATATCGAAGAAGTCCGAACGCAGGAGCGGCTCGCCGCCGGTGATACAGAGCATTTTCTTATCCGTTCCGAAATCGCCCTTTATCTCGGCGAGAAATTTCTGATACTGGGTTAGAGTGAGCTCCTCGCTTTTTACGTCGCCGCAGCTGCTTCCGCAGTGCAGACAGCGCTCGTTGCAGCGCAGTGTGAGCTCGAGAAAGAGGTTGCGCAGTGTGGGCTTTATCATGAGTCCCGCGCGGTAAGCCTCGAGGGACTTCATATTTTCGAGTTTGATGTTTTCGTCAAGCATTTCAGTCTGCCTTTCCGTTTAACATTGACGGAGGTCCGTAAACAGTTGTATAGTGAGTTGTCAAGCTTGCTACAGGGTCTTCATCAGTATTAATTGCTGTGGTTTGTGTAGTTTGGGTAGTTGTTTCAGGTTCAGTATAATCCCAGCCGAGACCCTTTGCTGCTCCGAGCAGATACCTGCTGAGTGCAACAAGGTCTGCTACAGAGAGCTGACCGTCGGCGTTCACATCGGCTGATTCCATATACATCTTTGTATAGTCATTGTTGGAATATAGCTTTCTGAGCTCTACGAGGTCGAATGTATCGACTTTGTAGTCGCCGTTGATGTCGCCGAACATCACGGGAGGTCCGTATGCCGGCTGCGGAAGCGGCTCTGTGGTAGTTGTTGATGATGTGCTTGTGAGCTCAGGGTAGATGCTCCAGATGACCCACGGAGGTCCGTAGAGGGGCTCCATACTTGTCTGGGTAGGAGTAGTTGTTGTTGTTGTAAATGTCAGTGCATTGGTGTTGGTAGTGAGCTGAGACTGCTGGTCGGTTGTTTCCTCGAAGAACGACGGAGGACCGTAAACGTCCTGTATCGGCTCTTCGGCAGGGTCGTAAGCGGCGGCACCCATAGGCACTGCATTCAGTGCGGCAGCAAAGATCGCAGCGGTAAGAGCAGTCTTGTCTGTTTTTTTCATGCTGATAACTCCCTTCTGTCATGTAATATAAAATATAGTTTAGTCTATGCTGTTAGGCGGACCGTAGACTACCTGCATATTCTGAGGTGCGGTCTCGGTCGGCTCTGTTGTTTCTGCTGTAGAAGCTGTAGTTTCTTCCGATGTCGGAGGAGGTCCGTATACCTCCTGCATTTCCTCGGAGGAGGGCTCGTAAGACGTCGGAGGAGGACCGTAAACGGTCTGCATATCCTCATCGCCGCCGGTGCAGGATACAAGGCTCATTGCGGCAGTCAGTACAGCGGCGGTCAAAGCTGTTTTTTTGGTATGTTTCACATTATCACGCGCCTTATTGAGTAATTACTATAAATTATATCACCTGACGGATAAAAAGTCAACTTATTTATTGCGGTTTTAAATATTTTTTGAGATATTTTCCCGTGTAGGATTTTTCGCACATCGCGACTTCCTCGGGAGTTCCCTCGGCAACGATAGTTCCGCCGCCGTCGCCGCCCTCGGGACCGAGGTCGATGATGTGGTCGGCTACCTTTATGACGTTGAGGTTGTGCTCGATGACGAGGACGGTATTGCCCTGATCGGTGAGCTCCTGTAATACTTCTATGAGCCTGTGGACATCGGCAGTATGCAGACCTGTAGTCGGTTCGTCGAGGATATAGATAGTGCGTCCGGTAGCGCGCTTGGAGAGCTCGGTCGAGAGCTTCACACGCTGAGCCTCACCGCCGGAGAGCGTAGTTGCCGGCTGACCTATCTTGATATAGCCGAGACCTACCTGCTGGAGCGTTTTAAGCTTCTTTGAGATCTTGGGGATATGCTCGAAGAATTCGGCTCCCTCGTCTACGGTCATTTCGAGTATGTCGTATATCGACTTGCCCTTGTAGTGGACCTCGAGAGTTTCGCGGTTGTAGCGTTTGCCTTTGCAGACCTCGCACGGAACGTATATGTCCGGCAGGAAATGCATCTCTATCTTGATTATGCCGTCGCCCTCGCAGGCTTCACATCTTCCGCCCCTGACGTTGAAGCTGAAGCGTCCGCCCGAGTAGCCTCTTGCCTTGGCGTCGGGAGTCTGGGCGAAGAGGTCGCGTATATCGGTGAATACGCCGGTATATGTTGCCGGATTCGAGCGCGGAGTGCGTCCGATAGGTGACTGGTCGATGCAGATCACCTTGTCGAGCTCCTCGATACCCTCAATTTCGGCAAATGCGCCCGGACGTATCCTTGCACGGTTGAGCTTTGCGGCAAGGTGCTTGTAGAGTATCTCATTCACAAGGCTGGATTTGCCGCTTCCTGAGACTCCTGTAACGCATATCAGCTTGCCGAGCGGGATAGTAACGTCGATGTTTTTGAGGTTGTGCTCGGCGGCTCCGCGGATAGTGAGGAACTTTCCGTTGCCCTCGCGTCGCTTGGCGGGGAGGGGTATCATCTTCTTTCCGCTGAGATACAGACCGGTTATTGACTTCCTGCATTTCAGGAGCTTGTCAACAGTTCCCGCGAATACGACGTTTCCGCCGTTCACGCCGGCTCCGGGACCGATGTCGACGATGTAGTCGGCGGCGAGCATGGTGTCGTCGTCGTGCTCGACAACTATGAGCGTGTTTCCGAGGTCGCGCAGACGTTTCAGCGTTGCGATGAGTTTGTCGTTGTCGCGCTGATGGAGTCCGATGCTCGGCTCGTCGAGTATATAGAGCACTCCAACGAGCGACGAGCCTATCTGCGTTGCAAGGCGTATACGCTGGCTCTCGCCTCCGGAGAGAGTACCCGATGAACGCGAAAGTGTGAGGTATTCAAGTCCTACGCTTGAAAGGAATCCGAGACGCTCTTTTATCTCCTTGATGATGCGTTCGCCGATGAAGCCCTCATGCTCGGTGAGCTTGAGGCTGTTGAAAAAATCAAGTCCTGTTTTTACTGAGAAGTTGGTAACTTCGCTGATGTTCTTACCTCCGACGGTCACGGCGAGATACTCGTCGCGGAGCCTTTTTCCCTTGCAGACCGGACACTTTACCTCGCTCATGCATTCCTCGATATCATTGCGTGAGTAATCACTGCTGGTCTCGCGGTAGCGGCGCTCGAGGTTGTTGATAACTCCCTCGAAAGGCGTCTTGTATTTTCCTCCGCCGAGCGATGCCGGACGTGTTAGCTCGAGGGATTCTTCGCCCGTGCCGTAGAGGAAATAGCCGAGCTGTTTATCGCTGAGCTCCTTTACCGGAACATCGAGCGGAACACCGTACTTTTTGGAAATTGCACGGTAGTACATCATCGCGATAGAGGTCTCGTCGAGGCTGTTCCAGCCGGAAGCCTTGATAGCTCCGCCCTCGATAGTAAGGTCCTTGTTCGGAACTATCAGCTCGGGGTCGATATGCCTGAATACGCCGAGACCCGTACACTTGGGGCAGGCTCCGACGGGATTGTTGAACGAGAACATCACAGGCTCAAGCTCGCCGATGCTTATGTTATGCTCGGGACAGGCATAATTCTGTGAAAAGAGCATCTCCTCGCCGCCGATAACGTCCACGAGAGCAAGTCCCTCGGTGAGCTTGAACACGGTCTCGAGACTGTCCGTCACGCGGGATTCGATGCCCTCCTTGATGACGATACGGTCAACGACTATCTCGATGTTGTGCTTTTTGTTTTTGTCGAGCTTTATTTCCTCGGTGAGCTCGTACATGATGCCGTCAACGCGCACGCGGACGAATCCCGAGCGGCGTGCGGAATCAAGCTCCTTTGCGTACTGACCCTTTCGGTTGCGGACGATAGGCGCGAGGAGCTGGAGCTTTGTGCCCTGCGGCAGAGCCATTATCGTATCAACTATCTGGTCGATGCTCTGCTGGGATATCTCGCGTCCGCAGACAGGACAGTGGGGGACACCGATACGCGCGTAGAGAAGTCGGAGGTAGTCGTATATCTCGGTCACTGTTCCTACGGTCGAGCGGGGATTCTTTGAAGTCGTTTTCTGGTCGATAGAGATAGCGGGAGAGAGTCCTTCGATGCTGTCAACATCGGGCTTTTCCATTTGTCCGAGGAACATTCTCGCATATGAGGAAAGGCTCTCGACGTATCGGCGCTGACCGTCAGCGTAGATAGTGTCGAACGCGAGCGAGGATTTTCCCGAGCCGGAAAGTCCCGTCATGACGATGAGCTTGTCTCGCGGTATCTCGAGGTCGATGTTTTTGAGGTTGTTGGCGCGGGCGCCTTTGATTATAATTTTATCTATCATAGCGGTTTCCTTTTAAATTGAGAGTTGAGAATCATAGTATCGCCTTCAGCGATATATTTTAAATCTCGTCTGCGTCAGCAGACCCTTTCATTCTCAATTCTCAATTTTGTATTTTATTCCTGAAGTTCCTTTATCTTGTCGCGGAGGAATGCGGCGTGCTCGAATTCAAGCAGTTTCGCTGCATTCTTCATCTCTGCGGTGAGCTTGTCTATCATGTGCTGCTTCTCCGAGGCTGAGAGCTTCTTCTTGTTCAGCTTCTTTTCGAGCTTCGGCTTGGAGGTTATCTCGAGAACGTCGCGGACGTCCTTGATGATAGTCTTGGGGACTATGCCGTGCTCCTCGTTGAACTTTGTCTGGATAGCGCGGCGGCGCTCGGTCTCGGTGATAGCGCGCTCCATAGAGCCGGTGACGGTATCAGCGTACATTATTACCTGTCCGGAGGCGTTACGTGCGGCACGTCCGATAGTCTGTATCAGCGAGGTCTCGCTTCGCAGGAAGCCCTCCTTGTCGGCGTCGAGTATAGCGATGAGGCTTACCTCGGGGATATCAAGTCCCTCACGCAGGAGGTTGATTCCGACAAGGACGTCAAATACTCCGTTTCGGAGGTCTTTTATCAGCTCCATACGCTCGATTGTGTCGATGTCGTGGTGCAGATAGCGCACCTTCACGCCGAGGTTTTCATAGTACGAGCTGAGGTCCTCAGCCATTTTTTTCGTGAGTGTCGTCACAAGCACTCGCTCATGCCGCTCGACGCGGGTGTTTATCTCAGAGAGCAGGTCGTCTACCTGTCCCTGCGTCGGCTTGACGATTATCTCAGGGTCGACAAGTCCGGTCGGACGAATGAGCTGCTCGACTATTGTACCGGTCTTTTCGCGCTCTATCTGTCCCGGAGTTGCGCTGACGTATATCGCCTGATGAATATGGGCGTTGAACTCGTCAAAATTGAGCGGTCGGTTGTCCATAGCGCTCGGCAGACGGAATCCGTAATCGACGAGAGTCGTCTTGCGGGCGCGGTCTCCGGCGTACATAGCCCTTACCTGCGGGAGCGTCACATGGCTCTCATCGACGATGAGGAGGAAGTCCTCGGGGAAGTGGTCCATGAGCGTGAGGGGAGTGCTTCCCGGCGGACGTCCCGCGAGAATGCGCGAGTAGTTCTCGACTCCGGAGCAGTAGCCGACTTCGCGTATCATCTCCATATCGTAGTGTGTGCGCTGTTCGATGCGCTGTGCCTCGATGAGCTTGTTCTCTTTCTGGAAGTAGTCTATCCGCTCGGCGAGCTCGCGGTCTATCTCTTTGAGAGCGGATTCGAGCTTGTCATCGCCGACAACATAGTGCGAAGCCGGAAAAATAGCCGCATGAGAGACTGTCGCCTTGACTTCTCCGGTTACGACGTTTATCTCGGAGATGCGGTCTATCTCGTCGCCGAAGTATTCGACTCTGACCGCGGTATCGCTCGACATGGCGGGGAATATCTCCACAACATCGCCCCTCACACGGAAGCGGTTACGCTCGAATGCAATATCGTTGCGCTCGTAGCGTATGCGGACGAGCTCCTCGATGAGCTGGTCGCGTGGCTTTTCGGCTCCCTGACGGATAGAGACGCACATTGAGCGGTACTCATCAGGGCTTCCGAGAGAGTATATGCACGAGACGCTGGCAACGATGATAACGTCACTTCGCTCGGCGAGAGCCGTTGTCGCGGAGTGGCGGAGCTTGTCTATCTCGTCGTTTATAGACGAGTCCTTTTCGATGTAGCTGTCGGTGCTCGGGACGTAAGCCTCGGGCTGGTAGTAATCGTAGTATGAGACGAAGTATTCGACTGCGTTGTCGGGGAAAAACTCGCGAAACTCCGAGCAGAGCTGTGCCGCGAGTATCTTATTGTGGGCGAGGACGAGAGTTGGCTTGTTCACGCGGGCTATGACATTCGCCATTGTGAAGGTCTTTCCCGAGCCGGTAACGCCGAGGAGTATCTGCTCCTTCTCGCCTGACTCTATACCCTTAACGAGCCTGTCTATAGCCTCCGGCTGGTCGCCGGCGGGCGCGTAATCAGAGTGAAGAACAAAATGGTCCATAATAACCTCCGTTGCAAACTGAGATACAACTATTATACCACAATAGTTTTAAAATAGCAAGAACAAAATTTCGATTTATTTGCTCTTTTTGTGGCAGAGCTGATAAAATGCCACCGCTGATGCCGCCGCTACGTTGAGAGAATCCACCTCATGTGACATCGGTATGCAGACAGTATAGTCGCACGCAGAGATAGTTTCCGCCGCGAGACCGTCACCCTCGGCTCCGAGGATAATTGCGAGCTTTTCCTCGTCGTTGAGCTTTTCGTCGTCGATGTCCACTGAATCTGCTTCGAGAGCCATTGCCGCAGTCCTGAATCCGAGCTCATGCAGAAGCGGGATATCAGCGGTCTGAGTGCTCATGTAAGTCCACGGCACCTGAAAGACAGTCCCCATGCTCACGCGCGAGGAGCGTCTGTACAGCGGGTCGGAGCAGGTATCGCTCAGCAGGACTGCATCAACTCCGAGAGCCGCCGCCGAGCGGAAGATAGCTCCTACGTTTGTGGGATTGACAACGTTTTCGAGGACTGCTATACGCCGTGCGTCCCTGCACAGCTCAGCGGGCGAGGGGAGCGCTCTGCGGCGCATTGCACATATAGCTCCGCGAATGAGCCTGAAGCCGGTCACTTCCACTATTACGGCGCTGTCTCCGGTGTATACGGGGACCTTTGCCTCAGCTATCACTCCGGCGGCTTCACCCTCTATATCAGACCGCTCGCAGAGTATGGATATCGGCTCGTAGCCTCCGCGGAGCGCCCTTTCGATGACCTTGGGGCTCTCGGCGAGGAAAACTCCATCGTCGGGCTCGTAAAAATGCAGGAGCTGAGCCTCGTGCATCTGCCGGTACATATCGAGCTCCGGCGCATTTATGTCATTTATCTCGATTATTTCAGCCATATTATCACCTTCCTTTGAAATTATACCATATTTTTTCATGTTTAGCAACGGCGCCGCGGATATTTCAGACCCGGCGTCCTTGTCTCAATAAGAATTGAGACAGAGTTGAGGTTGAGTTGAGGTTAGGGGAATATAATGACATTGTAAAATCTTCCAAGGAGGAAAGTATATGCTCGAACTGAAAGGCATCAAAAAGGATTACCTTGCCGGCGAGAACACTGTTCATGCGCTGAAAGGTATCGACCTCAGCTTCAGAAAATCAGAATTTGTCGCAATACTCGGACCTTCCGGCTGCGGCAAGACTACAATGCTCAACATCATCGGCGGACTCGACCAGTATACCGAGGGCGACCTCGTCATCAACGGACGTTCCACCAAGGAGTACAAGGACAGAGACTGGGACGCTTACAGAAACCACTCTATCGGCTTTGTTTTCCAGAGCTATAACCTTATCCCGCATCAGACCGTTCTTCAGAACGTCGAGCTCGCACTGACGCTCTCAGGCGTTTCAAAGTCTGAACGCCGCGAACGCGCTAAGAAGGCTCTCGAGCAGGTAGGGCTCGGAAATCAGTTCCACAAGCGCCCGTCAGAGATGTCCGGCGGTCAGATGCAGCGTGTCGCTATCGCGCGTGCTATCGTTAACGACCCCGATATTATCCTCGCTGATGAGCCTACAGGCGCTCTCGATACCAAGACCAGTGAGCAGGTAATGGATATCCTCAAGGATATCTCCAAAGACCGTCTCGTTATCATGGTAACTCACAACCCTGAGCTCGCAGAGCAGTATTCCACTCGTATCGTCCGTATGCTCGACGGCGTTATTCAGGAGGATTCCTCTCCGCTCACCGAGAAGGAGATTCAAATGGAGGAGGTCCGCGACAAGAACGCTCAGGACGAAGCGGCTTCCAACAAGAAGAAAAAGCCTTCGATGTCGTTTGCTACATCGCTCGGACTTTCTATGAAGAATCTCTTCACCAAGAAGGGCAGAACTATGCTCACTTCCTTTGCCGGAAGTATCGGTATCATCGGTATTGCCCTTATCTACGCGGTATCTCAGGGCTTCCAGAACTACATCGATGCGATACAGGAGGAAACTCTTTCCTCATATCCGCTCTCTATCATGCAGACGAATACCGACCTCTCTGCTATCATGGAGACATTCATGAAGCTCGGCAACGGCGATATCGACCACGACAAGGACGCCGTTTACAAGCGCTCTGCTGTTTATGAGATAGTAAATGCTTTCAACGACAAGGAGCATTCACAGAACGACCTCAAGTCCTTCAAGGCTTTCATTGACGAGCAGGACGCTGATGTGAATTCAAAGCTCCACGGTGCTCTCAACGGCGTACAGTATGCATACGATTACGATATGCTCGTCTATACCAAAAATGCTGACGGAGACATAATCATATCCGACGCTCAGCAGCTTATGACAGAGCTCATGGCTGAGAGCATGAATGTTGATATGTCTGCAATGTCCGGAGCAGGAAGCGGCTCTATGATGGGCTCAATGATGGGCGACAGCATGCAGATGAAGCTGTGGCAGGAAATGCTCGCCGGCGACGACGGAAAGCTCGTGAGCCCGCTCATCGAGAAGCAGTACGACGTCGTTTACGGTTCGTGGCCTAACAGCTACGATGAGGTAGTGCTCGTTCTCGACTCCAACAACGAGCTCAATGACGTTGCACTCTACGCTCTCGGACTTGAAAAGAAGGAAGAGATCGACCAGATCATGAAAGCTGCTATGGACGGCGAAACAAAGGTCGAATTCAAGCAGACTTCATGGAGCTATGAGGATATCTGCAAATCAACATACCGTGTTGTACTCAATTCCGACTGCTATCAGCTTGACAAGGCTACCGGCAATTATACCGACCTCCGCGATACAGAGGCCGGTCTCACATACCTCTACGACAACGGTATCGACATCAAGGTAAGCGGAATTATCCGTCCGAACAAGGATTCCAAGGCGGCAATGCTCACAGGTGCTATCGGCTATACCAAGGACCTCACAGAGTATATCATCAACAATTCACACGATGCTGACGTTATAAAGGCTCAGCTCGCCAACGAGGACAAGGACGTTGTATCCGGTCTTCCTTTCAAGCCCGCCGCAGGAACTCTCACAGACGAGGAAAAAGAAAAACTCTTCCGCACATATATCAGCTCAATGAATGACACTGAAAAGGCTTCGTTCTATGTTCAGCTCATGTCTACTCCCGACGGGGATATGCTCGAGCAGATGACCTCAGAGGCTATGAAGGACATCAAGCGCGAGGACATGGAAACAGCACTTATCCAGATGCTCTCACAGCAGATGGGCGTAGGCGAGGACGAGATAAAGGGATATCTCTCCAAGATGAGCGACGAGGACCTCAGGTCTGCTTATACAAGCGGCGTTCAGGAGCAGATAAAGGCTCAGTATGCACAGCAGGTAATGGGTCAGATAGGTTCTATGACGCCCGAGCAGATGCTTGCCGCACTTGATATGCTCCTTGATACTCTCACTCCCAAGCAGTTTGCATATTTCTATGACGAAACTGTCGAGTTCTCGACCTCAACATACGAGGACAATCTCAGAAAAATGGGCTATATCGACCTTGCTGAGCCTTCGATGATAAATCTCTTTGCAAATTCATTCGAGAACAAGGACGTCATCGAGGACGTTATCTCCGAATATAATGAGGGCAAGGACGAGCTCGCACAGATAAAGTATACTGACTACATCGGTCTCATGATGAGCAGTATCACTACTATCATCAATGCTATCACTTATGTTCTCATCGCGTTTGTAAGTATCTCACTTATCGTTTCCTCGATAATGATTGGCGTTATCACGCTCATATCCGTTCAGGAGCGTACTAAGGAGATAGGTATCCTCCGTGCTATCGGAGCTTCAAAGCGCAATGTAAGCAATATGTTCAACGCAGAGACGATGCTCATCGGCTTCACGTCAGGACTTCTCGGAGTTATCGTGTCGTGGCTGACTACATTCCCGATAAATGCGATAATCAAGGCTCTCACCGGTATCACGAACCTGAAATCGGTTCTCCCGATACCTGCCGCGCTGATACTCATAACGATAAGCGTGCTCCTCACACTTATCTCAGGCATTATCCCTTCAAGAAGCGCCGCAAAGAAAGACCCCGTAGTTGCACTCAGAACTGAATAATAAGCATAACGGACCAGCCCCCGGAAAGATATCTTCCCGGGGGCTGGTCTTTAGATTAGGAGTGTATGATGATAGCGTGATTTATCATCTCGCGGCTTTTACCGCGCCGATGGGGTGTTGAAGCTTCCTCCTGTGGGAGTCGAGTATCCTGTAGAATGCTGCCATATTCATCAGGAGAGCTCCCGACCATGCGAATACCTCAGCGTAGGCTGTCGCTTTGAAGCCTACAGTGCCGATGAACAGGGCAATAACGGATATCCTCAGTACCATTTCAGCTATTCCTGAGCACATCGGTATAAAAGGTGAACCCATGCCCTGTACGCCGCTTCTGAATACGAAGAGGAAGTCGACGGCAAATATCATTGCTCCGCATATCGGGAGAAACTGTGCCGCAAGACCTGTCTGCTCGCTTCCGCTGAGCATGAGCGAGGCAAGCTGTCGGGGGATAAACATCATAAGCGAGCCGAATATTACATATGCTGTAAGAGCTATCATGAGGCAGACCTTCAGTCCCTCACTGATGCGGTCATATTTGCCTGCGCCGTAGTTCTGGCTTGTGAATGATGACATTGTATGTCCGGCGGTAAATGCAGGACACATGAAGATGTTTATGAATTTGCTGCAAGCTGAATATGCCGATGTGTAGGCAACTCCGAGGCTGTTTACGAAATACTGCACTACCATGCAGCCGACTGCTGTTATCGAGTTCATTATCGCCATAGGAATACCGTTTTTCAGCAGTGATATGTACATGGAGCGTTCTGTTGAGAAGTCATCTCTGCTGAACTGCATGATGTCTATGCTGCGGAGCTTCTTTATGCACACCGCCGACGAGAAGACCTGCGATGCAACAGTTGCTATCGCCGCTCCTTCAACTCCGGTATGGAGTACGAATATGCAGAATATATCAAGTACGATATTCACTGTGGTCGATATGATTATAGCCGTAAGGGGAGTGCGGCTGTCTCCGAGTGCGCGGAGCATTCCCGCTGAGAGATTGTATGCTATCGCTGCAAAAAGACCTGCGAAGATGATGTAGCCGTATTTAAGACTGTCGCCGAGGATTATTTCCGATGTGTTGAGCGTTACGAGGATAGCTCTGAGGAAAATGATGCTGAGGACGGTCAGGACTGCCGTTATTGCTCCCGCAAGCTTTATCGAAGCGGCTGCGGCTTTTCTCATGGAGGAGTAGTCCTTTGCTCCGAAAGCCTGAGCTATAAGCACGCAGAAGCCGTTGGAGAGTCCCATTGAGAAGCCAACTATCAGAAACGACAGCGAACCCATATTTCCGACTGCACCGAGCGCGTTATCGCCGAGACCTTTTCCGACTATTGCCGTATCTGCAAGAGAATACATCTGCTGAAGCATATTTGTGAAAAGCATCGGGAAGAAAAATCCGAGAATAAGCTTTGAGACATTGCCCTGAGTAAGGTCAGAAGTTTTAGCCATATTTACCTCCTTTTCAGTCGTGCGTATCCTTTATCTTGATTTCATGATATCATATAAATATGAAGTTTTATATCAGATCTATTGCATTTTTTACAAATTTGTGGTATACTATCATTTGTATGCGTGTATCTATGTCCGTTAAAGGAGGCGTATGCCTTGAATACAAACCGTGACCTCAACTACAGACTCTTTATACAGAAGGAACTCGATTTCACACGCACTGACATTCACAGCGAATTCGAGAAATACTACGTTATTAGAAGCGGAAACGTTCAGCGCGTGAAGGAGAATTTCGCGGCTGTGCGAAAGGACTTCAACAAGGGCAAGGGTCAGCTTTCGGACGACCCGCTAAGAAACAATATCTATCATCTTGTAGTGTGTGCGGCGATAGTTGCGCGTATCTGCGTTGACGGCGGTATGGAGCACAATGTTGCATATACCCTCAGTGATATCTATATCCGCAGAGCTGATAAGTGCCGCGACCCAGAAGAGGTGCTTGACCTGCTCGGCGAATTGCAGGTCGATTTTGCACAGCGTATGCGCGAGGTGAAAAAAACGGGAACTGTTTCGGTACACGTCCGCCGTACTATCGACTACATCTACGATAATCTCCACGAGAGCCTCACGCTCGAGCTTCTTGCCTCACGCGAGGGACTTCATCCGAGCTCGCTCTCGAAGCTTTTTGCTAAGGAGACCGGCGTTACGCTCAAGGACTATATTATCCGTGCAAAGGTGACTACGGCTGAGAATATGCTGAAATTCTCGGATTTTTCGCTCTCTGATATTTCTCTCTCACTCGGATTCTCGTCGCAGAGCGCGTTTACGTCTACTTTTAAAAAGATAACCGGCATTACTCCGAAGCAGTACCGGAGTATGTACTATTCAGAGAATATAAACCAGCTATAGATAAAGGCTCATTGCCTTACAGATAAAAACATACAGATAAACATGAGGTGAATTATTTTGGCGATTCGTGATTTCGATGATATCGACGAAAAATATTACTACGGAGGCAAGCTCGGCGCGGTTTATTCTCCCGAGCAGACCGAGTTCAAGGTCTGGTCGCCCTGTGCCGACAGCGTTGTTCTGAATCTCTATCCCGACGGCGATGAGAGCAAGGCTATCACATCCGTAAAAATGAAGCTGAAAGGCGGAGTGTGGCGTGCGACGGTCTGTGACGACCTCAACGGTATGTACTACACCTATACCGTCACTATCGACGGCGAGACACGCGAAACTATCGACATCTACGCCGTTTCAGCCGGTGTTAACGGCAAGCGCGGCATGATACTCGACCTTGCTGACGCTGAGCCCGACGGCTGGGAGGATACAGCTCCGGTCGAGCTTGAAAAATATACCGATGCCGTCATTTACGAGCTTCATGTGCGCGATTTTTCCATTGACAAAAGCGGAAATTTCCGCAACAGGGGACACTTCCTTGCTTTTGCCGAGAACGACGTAACAAACATATCAGGTGACACGATAGGTCTTGATTATATAGAGTCGCTCGGAGTCACTCATATACACCTTCTCCCCGTATTTGACTACGCAACAGTTGATGAAAGCTCCAACGAGCCGCAGTTCAACTGGGGCTATGACCCGCTCAACTACAACGTGCCCGAGGGCTCGTACAGCTCCGACCCGTATAACGGTGCAGCACGAGTTCGCGAGTTCCGCGAGCTTGTGATGGCTTGCCATAAAAAGGGACTTGGCGTCATCATGGACGTTGTGTACAATCACACCTACTACACGGAGGATTCCTCGTTCACGAAGATATTCCCGTACTACTACTACCGTCTCTGGGAGGGCAACTACTCCAACGGCTCAGGCTGCGGAAATGAGTTCGCATCCGAGAGAAAAATGGCTCGCAAGTATATCATCGACAGCCTTTGCTACCTCGCTGAAACCTACAAGCTCGACGGCTTCCGCTTTGACCTCATGGGACTTCTCGACATCGACACTCTCAATAAGGCGGCTGAGAAGCTTCGCATCATAAACCCTGATATTATCCTCTACGGCGAGGGCTGGACAGGCGGAGGCTCTCCTCTTGACGAGGGCAGGCGTGCGATGAAGTTCAATATCCGCAGACTTCCGGAGTTTGCCGTATTCTCAGACGAGTTCCGCGACAGCGTCAAGGGCAGCGTTTTCAGCGACGAAGCTCAGGGCTATGTCAACGGCGGAAGCTCCTATGACAAGGCTCAGATGATAAAGGCTTCGCTCTGCGGCTGGGTTGGACATCCGCAGCTAATGCTCGGTTCAATTTGTGATTCTCCGAGCCAGATAGTCAATTACGTTGAGGCTCACGACAACCTCACGTTCTACGATAAGCTCCTGCTCTCCATGCGCGGAGCCCGTGACTGGGATTTCATAGCTGCCGACAAGCTCGGAGCTGCGCTCATCTTCTTATCTCAGGGCATACCCTTTATCGAGGCGGGACAGGAGTTCCTCCGCAGCAAGCCGCTTGTCGGCGGAGGCTTCGACCACAACAGCTATCACTCTCCGGATTCGGTAAACAGCATCAAATGGGACAGACTTACCATGTACCGCGAGCCTATGGAATACTACAAGGGACTTATTGCGATACGTCACAAGTTCAGTGAATTCCGCATGGGCTATGCCGAGGAGATAAGGGCGAGGATAAACTTCCACGACCTTGAAAACGGTGCATTCTCCGCTAATATCGGAGATTTCATGCTCGTTGTGAATCCGCTCGGATATGAGCTGCGCATACACGTTTTCGGAGACGTATATGTCGATTGCAGCCGTGCTTCCGACCAGCCGCTGTATACGGTCAACGGTGACGCAGTATGCGGCAGACGAAGCGTTCTGCTTGTAAAGATAAAATAACGCCAAAAAAGCGGAAGAGTTATGCTCTTCCGCTTTTATAATTCACTTTCTACTTTTCTACATTCTGTCTTTATTTACTGCATTTTGAATTTGTCTTTGCGAGGAATTTTTCTCCGTAAACGAGAAAACGCTTGTGAGTGCCCTTGCCGATGAGTCCGGCTTCATCGCTGGCTGTAACATCGAACGAGAATTCTCTGCCGTTTACCGCTGTGAGAACTGCTTCTGCGCGTACCTTCATTCCAGCGGGAGTAGCAGATGTATGTGCGATATTGAGCTCAGTGCCTACGGTAGTCTCATCACCTTCAAGGTATTCAGCGAGAGCTCCTGCGGCGGCGTTTTCCATAAGTGCGACCATTGCGGGAGTTGCGAAAACGTCGAGAGCGCCGCTTCCCATGCTTGACGCGAGCTTATCCTTTTCAGCCGATGTTTCGGCAATGCCGGTTATTCCGGTTTTAATATCCTTCATTATTCGTCTCCTTCGTCGTTATCGTCTACAGTTGCTGTAAGGACTTCTTCAGGTATCGGGCAGGGCGACATTACATCACCGATAACTCTGTCGTATGTGAGGACGTCGAGCTCTTCGTTGTCGGGAGTGCCGTCGTTGTAGTCTACAGAGTAAACAGGTACGGTCTTCATGAAGCTGTCCATTTTCTCGATGAATGCATCGTGGGGAGCGTCTATGATATCAATGAGGACATAGGGCATATAGAAGAATGAAACAGGCTTCTCGGGAACCTTGCTGTAGTCAGCGCCGTAGTTGTCCCAGATGAAGTATTCCTGCTCGTAGAGGATACTGCAATTCTCGCCGGTGAGATTGAGCTGGTTGTATACGCTTGTCTCTCCGCGGAGCGACGGGAAGTGGTCTCCCACAAAGAATACGAGTGTGGGCTCGTCGAATTTCTTGAGCTTTTCGAGGAAATCTGTAAGTCCTTCATTGCTGTGCTGTATCCACTGGAGGTAGTTGCCGAACTCATCGTTGGGGTCTTCACCCTGATTGTAGGGCTGATGGTTCTGCATCGTAGTGGTGTGGATGTACATGGGCTCGTCGGTCTCTTTTATGAGCTGGTAGAGCTGGTCGTAAACGGTCTTGTCATCGACATAGGTGCCGTAGTGCTCTACCGGAACAGTGAAATCGGTAACTCCGTCGATATCATCGTGGAAGATGAGCTGGTCGAAGCCGAAACGCTGGTATTTCTTGGATCTGCCGTAGAATGAGCCGAGGAATGGGTGTACATAAGCTGTGCTGTAGCCCCAGCTCTTGTAATACTGAGCGAGAGCAGGCTGCTCGCGGGCTGCAAGGACTCTCTGAGGCATATTCGGAGCGTTGATTCCTCTTACCGGCAGTCCAAACAGGAGCTCGAACTCTGAGCGTACTGTATAGCTCGCATATGTAGGAGTGATAGCAACTCCGGCATAGCCCTCCTTGCGGGCTTTGTCGAAGCCCTCATAGTATTTGTCATCTACGCCGAGCTGGTCGAATACACGGAAATCAGCGTAGGATTCGCTCATTATAACGATGACGTTAGGCTTTTTGCCGCCGTTGAAATCATCAGTATTTGTAACGTTGAGATTTGTGATGTCGTCAACGAATTCCTCGTTGTAGTTTTCAGGCTCGACAAGGCGGTTGGCAAAGCTTTCGGAAGCAGTTTCAAGCAGGAATGCTATGAAGCTGTTGTTGTCGAATTTCTCGTTGAGAATGAATGCATTCGTTGCAGTGGTTGTGTCGAGTCCGAAGAGCTTGTACACTGGGTTATAGAAGCCCGGGAGAACGATTATCGCCGCTCCGATAACTACACATGAAGCTGTGACTATTGCGCGCCTGACAGGGATATGCCTCGGGAGCCTGGGATTGAGCTCGAAGATGAGCAGTATCGCCGCAGCTACTATGATGCAGTAGATTATAAGCGCGGGAGTTATCTTTATATATGCGAAGGATTTGAGGCTCTTGGCGCTGCGTATCAGCTTCATATCCGAGAGGATAAGGTGATTTCCGTTAGTGCCGTATTTAAAGAGCTCGGTGATGCTGAGCGCCATGTAGACGAATCCCTGTATCAGAGCAGCTATCCAGCCCTTGCGGAAAATGCAGAGCAGTCCTGCGAAGATGACTTCGGCAACGACGATGTCGAAGAGGAGCACATTTGGTCTGTCAACTACGAAGCCCAAAAAAGCTCCGACCTTTTTGAACTGGTTTATCTCAGCCATGCAGGTGATGAATATCGGAAATATCACCATTATCGCTATGTTGAGCCATTTGAACTTCTCGGAATTCTTCTCGCGGTGTTCGTTGTATTTTTTTATAAAGTTAGATTTTTTTTCAGCAGCAGGCGCTGAGGACTTGATATCTGTTTCAGTCATTTTCATTCCCCCATCTCTGTCGAATTTACAATATATAGATGAAAAAACGGATATCGCAATAGATGTGGTATCCATGATACTAATATAATATCATATTGAAAAGGAAGTTTCAATATTATTTCTGAAATATCATTATTCTGTCATTATTTTCAGCGTTTTAGTAATTGCGCATGAAATGAGTATGCGTTTTTTATGCACATCGTACAATGTTATATTACCATTCCGCCGTTGACCGCGAGAACCTGTCCTGTGATGTATTCAGCAGCAGGGGAGCTCAGAAATGCTACGGCATCGGCGATGTGACGCGGTTCTCCGAAGATGCCGAGAGGTATATCCTCGCGTATGAGCTCGAGGTCTTCCGGAGAGAAACGGCTGTTCATCTCTGTCATGATGAAGCCGGGCGACACGCAGTTGACGCGGATACCGGAGGGAGCGACCTCCTTTGCAAGTGCCTTTGTAAATCCGATTATACCGGCTTTTGCGGCAGAATAGTCGACCTCGCATGAAGCTCCGACCTGTCCCCACATGGACGAGATATTGACGATACAGCCGGATTTGCGGCTTATCATGCCCTTGACGAATGTGCGGGAGCATTCCATAGTCCCCGCGAAGTCGACCGCGAGTATGCGGCTGCTCTTTTCCGGAGATATGGACGTGAAGAGGTCGATTTCAGAAACTCCGGCATTGTTGATGAGAAGGTCGATATTTCCGCATATGTCAGCGGCTTTTGCGATGTCGGCAGAAGATGTGACATCGAGCTTTACGGCTTTGCCGCCGATTTTCTCCGCGAGAGCTGAGGCTTTCGTCTCCGACGAGGAATAGCCGATGTATACGAAATAACCTGCTGATGCGAGTTTGAGGCATATAGCCTCGCCGATGCCGCCGGCTCCGCCGGTCACGAGTGCAGTTTGCTGCATAAGTTCACTCCTTTTATAACATTGTCAATATTATAACATAAATCGAGAAAAATGTCTATTCAGTTCTTGCTATTTTTTCTGGAATATGTTAGAATAATTAAAAGGGGAGTGGTAAAATGAAATTTATATCATGGAATGTAAACGGTTTCCGCGCTTGTCTGACCAAGGGCTTCGGCGACTTTTTCTCGCAGGCTGACGCGGATATCTTCTGCATACAGGAAACTAAAATGCAGCCCGATCAGGCGGATTTTGCGCCCGAGGGCTACCATGTCTACTTCAACAGCGCGATAAAGAAGGGATACTCCGGAACTGCCGTGTTTACCAAAAAGGAGCCGCTTTCCGTGGCATATGGTCTCAACGGTGAGCACAACGACGAGGGCAGGGTCATTACCTGCGAGTACGAGGATTTCTACTTTGTCTGCTGCTATGTGCCGAATGCTCAGCCCGAGCTGAAACGCATCGGCTACCGCATGGAATTTGAGGACGCGATGCGTGCTTATCTCTCGGAGCTCGACAGCAAAAAGCCTGTTGTATACTGCGGCGACCTCAACGTCGCTCACAACGAGATAGACCTGAAAAATCCCAAGTCCAACGCCGGAAATGCCGGATTCTCGGACGAGGAGCGCGGCAAATTCACTGAGCTTCTCGCTGCCGGATTTGCTGATACGTTCCGCAGGCTCTATCCCGATACCGTGGGAGCGTATTCGTGGTGGTCATACAGGTTCAAAGCCCGAGAGAAGAATGCAGGATGGCGTATCGACTA
>JAEEGL016909496.1_pt1 | contig 43831 bp, 42 predicted proteins | sample 9134231 | NCBI WGS metagenome assembly JAEEGL01 (sample SAMN16246548, study PRJNA631951) | gut metagenome | biome: gut microbiome; feature: rumen; material: fiber-attached | host: Bos | place: Iran: Karaj | collected 2018-10
AGCAGCTGGGAAAATCCGCAGAAGCTCAGGCAAAGGCAGATTTTGAGAATGCTGTTATGAATGCCCTTGTAGAAAAGGTAACAGCGCCTATTCCTGAGTGTATGTTTGAGCAGAGACTGGATGCCATACTTCAGTCCTTCGAAGCAGATATCGCAAAACAGGGCATGAACATGGAGCTTTACTTTAAGTATACCGGAACCAACGAAGCCGAATTCAGAGAGAGCTTCAGAGAGCGCGCCAAGAGCGAAGTAAAACTCAGCCTGGCATTTGAAAAGATTGCCGAACTTGAGAACCTGACGGTTTCCGAAGACGAACTGGAAACCGCTCTCGGAAGACTTGCAATCACCAACAACATTGAAGTAAAGGATATACGCAATTACGTTCCGGCGGAAGAATTCAGGGAAGAACTCAGACTCCAGAAGGCTGCAGAGATCGTATTAAAGAATGCTTCCGTTTTGTAAGAATCTGCTCAGGATATTCAGAATGTCCTCAAAGACCTGCCGGGTGGCACTATCAAAGAAATAATGAAAACAGAAATAGACTATGCCGTTACGTAACCTGGGTACAGGTTTATAGAGAAAAAACAAGGGCTGAAAGCTCATCAACGAGCCTTCAGCCCCAATCATTATCATAGAAGATCAGTATTTACAGACTTTTATTCACACATACTCTAGTGTACTCTTATCGTTCGGTATCTACATAATCCATACTTCAAGATAACAGACACCTCTAAATAAATTATTAGTCTAGTCTCTATGGATTACAGTTTTGACACGGATCATATCCCTGTTGAATAACCTCTTCTCTTGTTCCATGAAACTCTTTCTTGTTCTTCTCCTTCATCTTATATACACTTTTACAGGAAGGATAATGAAATTTATGCGTATTGGTATTCAGTATATAATCATACTGAGCAACCGCCTCTGTTGTGGCTTCTGTTGTTATTTCTTCTGTAGTCGCTTCAGTTGTTGCTTCTGTTGTTATCTCTTCCGTCGTTGCTTCCGTAGTCAACTCTGTCGTTACCTCAGTTGTAACTTCTTCAGTAGTTGCCTCGGTTGTTACAACAGCCATCTGCTCTGTTGTTAATTCCGTCGTAATCTCATCCGCTGTCTCCGGCGTTTTATCTTCTACGGATTCCTCTGGTATAGATCTATCTACAGATTCTTCCTGAACTGACACTGCAGCTGCCGCCTGCATAGTATTATCATCATCTTTATTCTTTGTATCTATCGTAAATCCCATCACAAACAATACAAAACACCCAAGAAGTACTATTGCCGTATTCATCTTCGGCTCTTTTTTGAAAGCCTTAACACATAGGATAACTAAAGCAACTATCATCCCGAAAAATCCGGTCAATCCTAAAAACGCACCCATAACCTAATCCCTCCTCAAAATATTAAAAGCACCTGAACCAGGCTGTTAGCCTATTCAGATGCTTAAATTTCTACTAGTGCAACTGGCTGCCATAAACATCTTCTAAGGCCCTTTAGCTTTGCGTCACAGCGTTTCCACTGCTTTGCCAAATAATATTATGTTAGATAAGATAATTATATTCTCTGCGTAATTATGCGTCAACATATAAATCAACTTTACGCTACCATGAAAACAATCCCCGTATATCTGACCTTCGCATTTACAGGCACATATCCTAATAGCTTGTGCTTGTTTATATGTGTACAATTATCCTCAATATAATTATTTCAAAGTATCTTTATCTATTCAAAAATATCTTTCTCAAGTTGCTTATATACTTCCAAATCTGGAGAAAACAATGGTGTGATTGTATCTCTAATAAAACTATCTGCACTATTTCCACATCTCGATAACCCTAAAATGCTTTTTATCGAATTATATATTTCCCCTCGTGCTGATTTAATATCATCTGCTGGTTTCCCTTGTTTTATTACATTATTTATTGCTTCTTTCTTTTTTTCAATACACTGTTCGAATAGATTTGATTTATTCTCTTTTTCACATAATTTTCTTATCACTTCATCATCTAATAAATATGATTCTAAATGCCTCCTAGAAAGCGTCTTCACTCCGCTTTTTTTGAGCTCCTCTACTTCTGTTACACTTCTATCATCTCTATCTATAACCTTAAATATTTTTGACTTTGATAATATGCTACTCATAACATCACCCATTCTATTATCAATATTCTCAATTTCACTGCATGATCCACCTGACAAAAAAAGCACATCCGGATGAGTTTTTTCAAAAATCATTGTATATATATTTTTATCGAAATTTCTTCTTTTCTTTCCTTGTGTATCTCCCTCACAAAAAACTATAGTTTCCGGTAATAATAATTTAGAATAATCTCCTAACGCTAATTCATAAAACTTATTAAGCACAGTTCTGCTAATCTTTGTAGGTCTTATAATTTGATTTTCATCATAATCTCTATCACCGAAATCTAAAAACACAACCGTTCCTGGATTTGCTTTTTCCAATTCTTGTGCCTCTTGTAGCATACCTATAGAATGTGTAGAAATCCACATTTGAGATTTTTCTGGGATTAATGAATAAAGCTCTCGTAATACTTTCCCCTGAAGTTTCGTATGCATATGCAGCTCTGGCTCATCGATACAATATACCGCATTTGAATAATACTGTGATTGAATTACCATATCTAATATTAAATCAAATGCCGCCTTCTCTCCAGCAGACAGATTACGATAATGAAAATCCTTTATCTCCCCTTTTGTAAAATAAAAATTCCCATTACTTAATGGATTGCCAACTGAAGTAAATTTTAAATCATCAAATACCCTTTCCATAGACTTTTGTATTATTCCAATCAGCTCATTTCTAAGCATATCTACAGTAATATTATCATAAGATTCATCAAAAACTTTTGATATAGTATTTGAAATAAGCCGTTGATAATTTGATGATACAGTCATATCGTTATGTATAAGAGATACTAAACGATATGAATTTCTAGGATCGTCTTGTTTATGCATTTGTTCTACTTTAAAATCCGGTTCATTTCTATATGCACTTCTAAAATAAAAACTCCCCCTAAATTTACTCCTATCATATCCTACATCATCAAAAAAGGATATATTAACCATTTTAGAAGATATATCATGCCATTTTTCATATGATTCCATTCTATCTATTCCTGCTTTATATAGATAATTGTATTCACCTATAATATTAAAGACTTTCATTTGATAAAAATGGTTAAATGCCTCAAAAAAAGATGTTTTTCCCGACCCATTAGGTCCAACCATAACAACCATCTTTGCTGATTCCGGTATATCTGCGATTTCCAGATCAGTAAATCTTTTAAATCCTCTTAATCTTACGTTCTTTATTCTCATATTTCCCCCCTAACATAGTTTTATTCACTATAATAAAAATACTAATTTTTTTACCTTTTCCTATTAAATCTATCTAAATCTTTTTCTACTTCTATATATTTTATTGGCTTCCCCGTTCCGTATGCTACCTTATATCCATAGCTCAATATTCCTACACCTACCGTTCTATAACCTATATATGTTTTAAACACTTTCAGCCTTTTTGATGCAGCTTTCACAATTATCTTCTGGGTATCGACATCCATATTATGTCCTATGATAATCCCACATAAACTGTGATTTACATCAAAATATTCTTGTTTTACAGCTTTCAACAATCTCCACTCTTTTTCATATGACCATCCATTCAATTTTTTAAAAAATGATTCTTCAACGTATTTTTTTATTACATTCTTACCACCTTCAATTCGAATATCAATTTTATCTTCATAATAATCTACTTTCTTCAGTTTTTTAAATCTATCATCCACCTGAAAGCATAAACAAACACCTTTATAATCATCAGCATAATGAGCCCACATCAGAGGATCATTATTTTTCTCCCCAAGCGAAAGAATTCTATATTTTTCCTTTTGTTCTTTAACATAATTATCTTCAACATCTGCAGCCATAGATATTCCACTTCCCGCATATCCTGATAACCACAAACACATTACACTTCCCTCAAGCGGATCATTTAGCTGACCGTATTGGGGCAAATAAATACGTTTTGATTCAATTATATCTAACACCCTCATTAAATCCGTTTTATTGCTTACTGATTTATATTTATACACATATCTCGGTTTGTTTTCTTGATAATACATTGATCAATACCCTTTCTTAATAATCTATTATCTTTATACATTTTACCGGTACATATTTTGAGTAAAAAGCTTTCTTTTTGTTGATTTCTTCTGGTTCTTCTTTAGCATACTTAAAAATACGTATTTCTTTTATATTTTCACACTTCGATAAAATGCTATTCAAATAGAATTCATCTGACTGTATACTATGACCAATATTAACTATTGTTTCTACCGCTTCAAAATCTATTTTATTTAATTGATATAATTCACTTGTTGAAAAATCATTCTTATTATCCATAAAATCTTTGATATAAGCTCCATATCTTAACCCATCAAAATCAGATTCTTCACATCCCCTTCCTCCAGTATTTTGTATTTTCAAAATATTATCAAATTCTTCTAGTGCTAAAGAAATATCTATACCTATATTCTTTTTCTCCATGGCTCTTACAAACTCTATTCGATCTCTTCGATAATCTTTTAACCACATTCTATGTTCATAAAAAAAGTGATGCATAGATCCATCATCATATCCATCATAGCCAATGATGATATTATTCTCTTTTAACGATCCATGCACATAATAAACATCACAATCATACATAGAAATAGTGTCAGTATAATTGAAATCTATGGCTATCGTATTCTCATCTAATTCTTTATTTATAGATTCTTTTATATTCTTCTTACCATCGACTTCCTTTTTAAGATATTCCTTTAAGTAATCACTTAAACTAAGAACAAGTTGATTGAACTCATCTGCATTATGACTATTATCCTGGCCTATCATACTTATATTCTCATGATTTGGAACCATACGCTTAATCTGATTTTCAAAATCATACCAGTGATGTACATCATCAACAAGGTTGTATTTTTTCAATATTTCAATAAATCTATTTATCTTTTCACTTTTATCTTTTTCCACTAAAATACTGTTTGCGAATTCCTTATACATCGTTTTATATCCATGAGCTATATCAAACCCATTCCCGATAAATGCTATCTTTTTATAAACATCTTTCACTATAATCTCCTCCCCATAAATACAAAACAAAGCACCCGAACAAGCCCACTCAGCTCATTCAGATGCTTCAATCTCTTAACTTGCAGCTGACTACCATAAATTACTTCTTAGGCTCTGGAGCTTTGTGCCACCGCGTTTCCACGATTTTACTAAATTATGAAAATATAATAACCGTTCTGCTAAAATTCCCTTTATTAGCTATACTACCAGTATAAAAGTGCAAAAATATCACGTCAAGCTAAAACACATAATTAAAAGACCCAACGTGGTCCGCATCATTGAGAGGCGTGTTGGGTTCTGTTGAAATACATTATATGCATATACAAATCAAAAATCAAATAAACCTTTCGAATAAAAGTCACTTAGAAAATGAACCTTTCTATCATTCTACATTTATTCTTGCCTGATATAATAAATCATCATAGTCTACTCTATCAATTTTGATCTTGTAAATGAGCAATTGCTCTATCGACTTTTTGACGAGATAAACCTAGTTCTTCTTCAATCTCTCTTTTGGTAACTTCAAGATTATCCTTAATTATTGCCTTAATATCTTTATAATGCTGAAGCATTTCATCTGATTTTTTACTACTCGGTTTTCTACTCAAATTTCTACTCGATTTGCATTCTTCACGGTGACAGGCACCACTGTCGGCAAAGAAAAGCAGTGCAAAAAAATAGGACGCCGTCGTAACGTCGCCCTTACAAAACCTCTTGGTTTTGGTTCCTGTGTATATTATAGGTACTTCTGAATCCATAGTCAACCGTTTTTATAGGAATCCCTGAATGATTTTTATAGAGAACTCATAAGTTGTTCTTAATAGATCATTACTTACAAAGAACTCTTTTTTATCTAGCATTCTCTTATAAAAGAGATCATCTAGTTGCTTTACTCTATGTTCACGTACTTTATCACGAACTAAGTGATCATATTCATAAATAAGTGCAACAAACTCTAGCACCGATCTGCATGATAACTTTTTACGTCTCTGTGAATTTGTAACAGTTCCCAATTGTGATACAGCGTTTGATAGAACTTGTGGAGCTATTGTACTTCCGCTTCTAAGATCTGCTAGAAGGCAATTATTGTGTGCCGCCGCATTCCTAAGGCTTCTAACAAGATGTAACACTTCCGTTGGTTCCGTTTGAACATTCCTACTCTGAAAATATTCTTTATAAAAATGAATAATGTCACCGAATGTCATTACTTCTGTCAATATCCACACCGGACAATCATCAAACGCTGTAATCCTATTACTAATAATTCCCGTCTGCGCATCACGTGATGTTTGAACAGTAAAGTATTTTTTAATCAGATTACCTGTATGTGGCGATGATATTGCCTTCTCAATAGTAGCAACTGTATTGGGACGTGCACTTAAATAATTGTATACGATATCATATCCATCTGTTGTTGAGTCATTAGAAACTAATGAATTAATCTTAACACATAAGCTATGTTCTATATCAGAACACATCTGTTCAACAAGAAAACGATAATGCATATCAATAATAGATAATTCTTTAAGATGCCCAAAATCCAATCCAATATATTTTCCAGCATTCTGTCCCATAGTATACTTTTCATATGCCTTCCTATAAGAAGCTGTTCTTATATAATTGTTTCTTTCCGCCAAAAAAGTTTCTGCATCCTCTTCGCTGATATGTTTAAATGTAATACCTTTTTCATCCCTCATCTTGTCAATCAATTGATGAGGTGATAATTTGGGTTTATTTGTTTTATTACTCATTCACAGAATCCTTCTTCATATAGTTTTGATATACGGAACGGATGTGCTGTTTGACCAGAATATACAATCTACATAATTCTCGTATGTTCTATATTACCACGTGCTAAATCATCTGTTTCTCTTATTACTCTATGATAAATCCTTACATTGCTTTCATATCTCGCGTTAAGAATACAACCTATAATATGAATAAATGCACACACTACTAATATCTTCCCTTTAATATAAACTTCTCCACCACTAAGCAGCAAAAAAACTAAGCAAAATGAAAACACACCATAAAATGTAGTCCATATTATCAATACCACGTCATGTATCATTCCCATGATTCCGCCACAAATAACTTGACTCTCTTCTCGTTTACAAAAATAGAATGGTAATCCTGTAAAATATGTTCCTGAAGCTAAAGAACAAGCTAATGAAATAATAATAAACCACGTAAATGATTTATTATTATAAAAAATCGTGAATTGTCCAAACAAATTTGAAACATTATAAATAACCTTTGGTAAATGAAATTTATAATATGAAACAACCTTCACCGATACTATCATAGATGAGAATAATACTCTTATCATTCTCATTACAAAGAAAAACGTTCTCTTACTCAACTCAGATAATTTATCTGAAATAAACTCTCCAAACATAATATTTGTTTCTCCCCCTCTATCACGGCAGATACATATCATCTTCCTTCATGTCTTTCTGGATAAGCAGCTCCTGCTCTGCATGAGATATTTTACTTTCAACAAACAAACGGTATTGTTCTCGCGAATCACCCATAAATGCTGATAATACTCGTGATGTATCAACCAAATCCTCAATCATCTTTTCTGATTTCTTCGTCTTTTCATCATCCGGCGAAACAAACTGACGGTAACTGCTATATTCATACGCTAAAGGGTCACTTACCATAGCCGCCTTCACGGGATTCAGATGAATATATCTGCTCACTTCAAGAAAATATCGTTCATCTTCTATTATGCATGCATTGTAGCAGCTCTCAAAAAGATGTCCCGTAAAATGATATCTATGGTTGAAATCCATACTGCAAGGATGAAGTATTTTCTGCATTATCCTCCACAATTCAACTTCGCCTGTTTCCCCTGCTCATAACATGATATGTTGCTCCTGGGTACCATAGCCTTCTCTTTCTGCTCATAATTATCCTACTTTACGGATTTCTGGATTATAAAACAAACTCCCACTTATGTACATTATTCCTTTGGTTTTTTACCATTTTCATAAATATCCATTGCCATTTTCATTGCCTGTACATAACCTAAAAGCCTGGCCTGTGCTTCAGCACTAAATGAATTATATGAACTGACTATCTGTCCAACTTCTGTGTCCGCATCCACTGCAAACCACTTATCCGGATTACTTCTGTTTCCCCTCGTTTCCACTCCAGAAAGCAGCCACTCCGGCGTAACATTAAGCACCTTACAGATGATCATAATCTTCTCTGCAGTTGGATTGGTCTTCTTCTTTTTCCAATCACTAACTGTGGTTTGTGGAATCCCCGTTTTTTCAGAAAACTCCTTTTGAGTCATATTATATTCTTCAAGCTTTGCAATTATTCTATCTCTAATCGTCATATCTCATTCCTTATTATGAGTTTAATCCGTCTATATGTCCAAAAAGACTCGGTTTGATCTTATTCCACATTAGATAAAAAAATATATAATTTATCCTACTATACGGATTATATATCCTATATAATTGCCTGTCAACTGCAAAGGTGATGTTCACACATTCTTCACGGTGACAGGCACCTATATACGGTTTCTCCTGAACCGCATATGAAAGATTGATTCCAAATGAACTGCCATCTCCCAACAGCTGCTCTATTCTTGGAGTATCCTCCGGAGTAGATATAATAAGAATATCCCTTATCCCGCCAACATAAGTGTTGATAATGGATAATAAATCATCGGCTTATTATATACCGGCAGTAACTGCTTTGATGTAACTAACGTAAGCGGATATAATCTCGTGCCGCTTCCCCCTGCTAATACTATTCCCTTCATAGGCAACTACCTCCACTTTTTCTGCCCAAGAAAAATCCTGAGTCTTAAAAGCTTCATACCTCTAATTTCTATGGAAATGCAATACTCTCAGAACTCCCTTTGTGCTAGAGCTCTCATTATCCTGCACAGATTCTTTCGTTATACCTGCTTCAGCAAATAATCCCTTCTTATGTGTTTCCATGAAGTATCCATGATTATCTCAAAACATCTGAAGTCTGATAATCATAGCACCAGAAAGTTTTGTTTTTTCAAATGTGAATACCCTTTGTATATTCTCCATTTATTTATACTGGAATTTAATTATATTAACGTATTTTAATACTTTGCTGTTTTTAAATGCTCTCCTATATATCCTATAAAACAATTATTATGTTCTATATCTGGAAAGAAATGTATTCTACCTGCGGAATACTTTGGACTCGATAGACTAATGTGATCAAAAAAGTATTTCTCCTCACCTGATGGTAACCTAAACTTACGCATATCGCGAAGCTCTGGCGTGTTTTGTACGCTATCAGACTCCGGTCTTGCATTATATCCCAATTCAATCGGATCATACCTATCATGTTTTTGTGAAAAATAATCTTGCAATATTCTTAATCTATCTATCACTCTTATAATATGATATCTTTCAGGATTATCATATAATTGTTTTTTCACAGAATCACAAAACGTCAAATTGGGAAATAACTCATCTCTTCTATCCCACAAATCAATCCCTGATGATATTGTACTATAAAGCTCACATATAGCTTCATTTTTATATTTCGCTATCTCCCCTGTTCGAGTTATATTATGCAATATCCTTTCTTCTTCACTTATTTCTGAATCATCATCTATAAATCTATAGTTGCCCTTTATCTCTTCTTGATTCCAACATTCATCATAAACAACACTTATAACTATCGGCTTATCAAAACTCTCTAAAGCATAAGTTGCACCCAATCCAACAAACTCATCTCCTTTAGCCTTTAATACACATTCTCCGTCAATTTTATCCTTACTGATAAATATTGCATTTTGTAATTTAATTCTTAATATCCTTGTATGATCACGGTTGATGGTTTTATCTTGCAACCAATCATTTACTGAATAATCGGCAGCAATATACTTGGAATAAAAATCATCAGTTACAAATAATCCACTTACTATTTTTTCTTTACTTAATTCTATAATCAATTTCAAAAAATCATCAAATCTTGATAAATTTTCGTTTTTCGAGGAATTTATTACAAACTTTTCATCCATCGATATTTCATTTATAGATACATCTATCAAAACAGCTCCTCCAAAGCCTTATCCCATTCATCAAAGAATCCATCCGGCCAATCTGATAAACTACCATCATTCATAATTACAGGCGAACACTTCGTATGTTTTATCTTTTTCTCAAGTTTATTACTATTATCTGTAATACAGAAAAAATAATTTAATCCAACCTTTTGTCTATCTATGTATTCTTTCTTAACCGATATGCGTATTCCATTAAGTAGATGATCACTGTGTGTTTCTAATACTATCTGAACCCCACCTGCTGCTGCACGTGCAATCAATTCACCCATTATACGTTGTCCTCTCGGATGCAAGTGTGCCTCTGGATTTTCTAAAATAACTAAATCTCCTTTTTTTGCTTTTAACAACGCCAATACTATCGGTGCAACATAACTTAATCCAAAACCTACATTCATAGGCGAATACTCTTCATTTTGAACAGAATAACCGAGATTCACTATTCCTGCCTCTATATATTTTGAAGGCTTTAAGTTTATTCCCGGACTAATCTCACTCATCCATTGTTCCATCTGATAAATAAGCAAATCACTTTTAATTTTTTTGTGGAGTACTTTAGAATTAACTACCTTATCTGTCATTCCTCTTTCCGCAATATATCCAGGAAAAAACTCCCCATGTACACCTACTTGATTTTTTACAAAAATATCACGATATGAATTAATATAGTATTTTTGAGGCCCCTGCCTTTCAGCTGATATATAAGTAAAATTCTCGCAGAAAATACCCTCTCCTTTCATCTCTAATTCTCTATTTGTTGTATCGATAAGTTTAAGAAAATCAGATTCCCTTGAATATTCATATATATTCTTTAAATCATCCTCTCCCATAACTAACTCTATTAATATCTTATCTGTTTGACTGTCTCTATAAAGTAAATCATAACCTGTTCCAACATTTGTAAGATTACCATTCAAATAAAGCCCTTCATTAATTGAATTCATTTCAAACGCTTGCCTTAATAATAGTATTGCTTGAATTGCTGTAGATTTTCCCATACTATTAATTCCTGCAAAAACATTTAAATTCGTCATTTCAATATTTAATCGTTCAAAACATTTAAAATTTTCAACTATCAATCTATCAATCATCATTCAAAACCCCATACACTATTTTCTCAAGAGCATTTACTCTTGCTTTTATAGATGTTTTATCTGCAGATCTAATATAATTTAAAAATGTATAATTTCCTAATAAATCTATATACTTATTGATCAATACGTCTTTTTTTTCAATCAACATCTTTATTTGTTCATCAGATATATCATTAATTATCATACTCCATGCTTCAAAAAGCGCCTTATTAACAGGACCTCTCTTTCCTTCATCGTTTATCTTCCTAAACGCATATCTTCCAAATATTTCTTTACATGCATTCATGGTTCTGGCAAACTCATTTTGAATCACTTCAAGTTGTTCATGTGATAATTTAGAAATATACTCCATTCCTAAATTCAAAAACTCATCCAATAAACCATTATATTCATTATTAAACAGATGTGTAAATGTAATATATCTTAAACAAAATTCTCTATCTAGCATTCTATCCGATTTAACACTATGGTCTGTCGCAACAATAAATTCTTTCATCTGAGACATTTTTAGTAAAAAATCAGCTGCTTGCCCTTGATATAATGCATTTCTTATCTCTTGTGATTCAAGTACTAAACCTCCCGTATTAATTCTCTTGAAAATATTAAATTTCACATTTTTAGGCGTTGATGGGTTTACTAAATATGCATTTAAATTTGTTTCTTCTATTCTCCTCTGTAAAGATCTGGGTAACTCATCATAACTCAATTTATTTAAATCACTTAGAAATTCCATTCCTACAAGAGTAAAACTTTTATCAACAACATATTCTTTAATAGTTGTAATACGTTGTAATCCATCTATAATCTGCCATCTATCATCATCAGATGCATCAAAATAAAACGCTGGAAGTGGTATTTTCAAAATAATTGATTCAATCAACTGACTCTTTTGTTCTATCCTCCAAAGACCATGCTTTCTTTGGAACGACGAATCAAACTCTAATTCATCATTTTTTATACGTTTAATTATTGAATCAATAGTTATTTTATCCATTTTTATATCAATTTTAGTTGGATCAAACGGGATCACTCTATTATTTATATCATTATCATTCGTACCATCTGGTTCAACATCTTCTGAAATAACTTCAATATTTCTTTCTTCCAAATAATTAATTATTTCACTAATCTCATCTATATCGCACTTAAGAACAATTAGTATTGTTGAAAGATTAATCTTATTTCCCTGGTTTTGAGCAATCTCTTCAATTTGCTTTAAATCCTTTTCTAATCTTTTATTTTCCATAACAAACCCTATGACATATAAAATACATCATATATCCTTTCATAATACTCTTATAAACAATGTATATTCCTTAAAAATTTTGAATTACACATTCTTCAGAATGACAGGCACCTATGTTTTGAATCATCACACAACATAACTAAAATAACAGCTTGATACATGCCTATTATCATATATCCTACACAAGATAATGTCTATATGGAATTATCTCATACCAGTAAAATACGCCCCTTATCGACGGTTATTGCTCAATCATATGAGCGTCATTTTGCAAATTTCGGCTGACCTGATTGCTTGTTTCACTAACGGCAGACCAGCTCTTTCGATAAAACTGACCAAGCATTTCGCTTGCTGACCACCTTTGATATATTAGTCTTAGCAGCAGTTCTGCTGACTAATACTAAGGAGGTAACGAAATGCAAAGTTACACAACAATCATTGGTGTCTTAGATATGAGAAATAACAGCTTCTCATATCGTGACATCCGTGCCCGTTACGGCATAGGTCAAGGCACAATCAAGCTAATCCTCGATAGATTCGAGGAGTTCGGACTTCCGTTATCTGATATCAAACAAATGGAGCCCCATAAGGTCGAGGAGGCATTCTATCCTCCGGAAAACATTCGGAGAAAAGATGTTCCTTTACCTGATTACCAACTGACATATGATAAGCTCACTGCAAAAGGCAGCAAAGCTAATCTTTTTTATCAGTGGGTGGATTACAAAAAAGATAATCCTGATGGTTACCAGTACACCCAGTTCGTACATTACTTTCATGAATTCGTTGAACGTACTTATGGTAGTGAAAAAGTATCAATGCCCGTAGAACGTATTCCTGGCGAACGAATCTATATCGATTTGGTGGGTGACAAACCTGAACTTATTGTTGATCAGGAAACTGGGGAAATAATCAAAGTACATGTGTTTGTTACTACTGTTGGGGTGAGTAACTGCATATATGCAGAAATCTTTCCAGATGAACGTATGGCAAACTTCATAGCCGGCACAGAACATGCTATAGATTATTATAAAGCAGTTCCTAAATATCTTGTTCCTGACAACTGCAAAACAGCTGTTACTAAACATACAAAAGATGAGATTGTAATCAATGCATCATATCAGGATCTTGAAAGCTTTTATGATGTGGTCATCTTGCCGCCACCAGCACGAAAGCCCAAAGGAAAACCGACCGTTGAAAAGTATGTTCAATACTTAGAGACATGGTTGTTGGAAGAATTAAAGAAAAACATCTATCCAAACTTTGAGGCAATCAATCGCAAATGTCGAGAAATAATAGAGGCCATCAATAGAGATGTTCCAAAGGGTTGGAAGTATTCTCGCATGGACACATTTCTCAGGCACGATAAACCACAGATGAAGACTCTTTCCGACGGATCCTTCACGCTGTGTGATTACAAACCATTTATGCACATACCGAATAACTATCATCTTCTCTACGATGACCACTATTATTCAGTATTGTACACTTATTATAATCAGCCTGCAATTCTCAAGGCTACGCCCACCGAGATTCGTATATGTGACAAAAACAACAGGCTGATATGCACTCATAAAAGAAGCTATAATGAGTACCCTAAATACATAACTGACGATTCTCATATGCCGCCAGGTCATCTTTACTACAAAGAAATCAATAGCAAAGATTGCGATTACTATAGAAGCCACGCAAAAACAATCGGTCCATATATGCATAAATTAATTGATGCCGTATTGCATTCAGCTGTTCATGAAGAGCAAACTTACAACAGCTGTAACGGTATAATTCATTGTTGCGATGGTATTTCAAAACTTGTAGCTGAAGAAGCTGCAAAAACATGTGTTATCAGTAACGTATGTAGATATTCATACTTTAAAAGAGTCCTGAAGGATATGCTTAATCATAAAGCAGGTTCCTGCGGAGAAAAACTACCGGAACATTCAAATATCAAAGAAAAGGACTTTTATAAATGATGAAAACTAAAAATGTAAATTTAAACGATTTATGTAACAAGCTACGTTCCATGAAACTGTCTGGAATGGCAGACTCTTTAGAAAAACAAATAAAAGATCCTAACAATGATCTAAGATCTGCCTCTGACAGAATAGCTGAAATCATCACTGCTGAATGAAATTTGAGATACAACAAAAAGTTTAATCGTTATCTCAAAAAAGCTACACTGAAGTATCCTGCTGCAGATATAGATGATTCGATATATGATGCGGACCGATTGCTTGATACTGGAACTATCGAGAGCTTAACATCATGTGCATGGATTGAAGACGGAAGAAATCTTCTTATTACAGGTAGTACAGGTTCTGGCAAAACATATATATCCAATGCCCTTTGTATAAGTGCATTGAGACAGTTTCTTTCGGTCAAATATATCAAAGCCAGCACATTAATCTATGAGCTTGAACAGGCTCAATTCAAAGGAGAATACTTGAATTATACACAGAAGATTGCAGCCTTTGATTTACTGGTAATAGATGACTTTGGATTAATGGAATTAGATATCGACAAATATCGTAACCTGTTCGAGGTAATCGATATCAGAGACTGTCGTAATTCAACCATGGTCATCTCACAAATACCAGTCAGTAACTGGTATGATATGTTCAAGGATAACACCTACGCCGATGCTTGTATGGATAGAATTATTCATAATGCTTATCGGCTTGAATTCAACAGAAGGAATATGAGAAATCCTACCATGTAACTCGTAAACAAGACCTATAATGGTCAGATTAAGCGAACACGCGGTCAGCTCATCCGAGTTGACCGGTCAGTTCGACCGAATTTAGCAATTGTATTAATATCATCAAAATTTATCATTAATCTAACCTATATAATAATATATTGTATATTCCTCTAAAACTGCATATCGGTCTCGTATGCACTAAATGTTAAATTGATCGACCTGAGCAAGAAGAGGCTTTTGCCTCTTAATCACCTTACATCAGAATCAGATTATCCTGTCAAGGGGCTTAAAAGCTGCATTTTACCCTTGATGGGATAATCAGATACTGATACGCAGTTCGACCGGATTATGCATCCCTAACTTACCACTGTACTTATAATTTGCAATATAGCTCCTATAATAATCATTCCACACCCTATTATCACACGCTTTTTTCTTTCGGGAATTCATCCTTTCTCTTTGCCAGTTCTCCCCATGTCCCAGCATCTTTTGTAATAAATACTGTCCAAAGCGTCAGTATAGTTCCCATAGTAGAAAATATAATTCCAATTATATTATAGAACATACCTGCTTCCTCCTATATTTACCAACAGGGTCCGGAAATCTGATAGCAAAATATAGAAATCAGCAAAACTATTACCTCAGTTCAAGCTACATTATCAGATTTTACATTCTCTTAAAACAAATTTTATATTACCAATAATCTAGATACAAAAATAGATAAATCTATCCTCTACCTCTTAAAAACTTATGATTATGAAAAAACTTATTATACATCGTTTTAAATTGAATTCTCAAAAATGTTCTTCATAGCTCCTTTTCGGATACTAAGTATAGTTACTCTTCATTAACATATTCTTTTAATATTTCGACATTTTTCTTACACTCTTCATTGTCGGGAGAAATTGTTAAAGCTTCATTGTATTCTGCAAGAGAATCCTCATATTTACCTAACTTAAATAAATTATATCCATATAAAGTATGGAATTCGGTATCGTTTTTAAATAGATCATTTTCCGAATACCTATTACATTCTAAATATGCACCATAATACATTTCTGTATCGGTTAACTGCTTTATTAATCCATAAATCAATGTATAATCATTTCCATCCGATTTATCACATCTCTTTTTATCCACACATATGGTTATGTAGACATCAACAGAAGAATCATTCGGATCTAATTCCTGTGCAAGCTTGAAATATTTTAATGCATTATCGATTTCACCATATTCAAAATTTGCTTTTCCCAATTCAAGGTATTGTGATACGTTTTCAATCCCATTCTCAATGTTTATATTCCCAGAAATCAATCGTCCCAAAATAATATATCGTGGTTTAGGATCAATCTCTATTGCTTTATCATTATACTCTTTCGCATCGTTAAATTCGCCTAAACGATAACAACAATATGCCACATTGTTATTTAACACAGCATTGTCCTCGTCATAAGATAATGCTTCAATATGATATTCTTTGGCATCTAAATACCATCCAATTTTTACATATGCACATCCCAGTTCATTCAAGCTAGTACGATTTCTATCAGACAAAACATCTTTGTATTTATTTATTACATCTAAAAAATTGACATAATCTGTATTCGAATCATCTATTGAAAGCGCATTTTTTATGGCAATTTCTGATTCTCTATAATTTCCTATTCTATATAAACATATAGCCTGCTTATAATATACTTTTCCAGTTTTAACTTCAGAATCTATTAATTCTTTACATATAGCATTTGCTTGTTCATAATCTTTATTCTGTATAAGCATTTCAATCTTAAAAATTTTACACTCCACTGAGTCATTTTGCATTTCACAAGCTTTAGATATTGCCTCTAATGCCTCATCGTATCTCTGTAAATTATTTAAGATATATGCCTTCTTTTGATAATAGTTATAATATGAATCATCTAATGAAATAGCTTTATCATACATTTCAAGAGCTTCTTCAAATTTTAACTGACCATGATAAGTTAATCCTTTTAAATAATAATATCTTGAATTTCCTGGATCTAACTCAATTAGTTTATCCCATTTAGCATGAGCTTCTCCATATTTGTTGTTTTCTAACAATTCATTTCCTTCATCATATAATCTTTGGATTTCCTGTTGTTTTTCAGAATAATCAGAAACGCTTGCTAATAATAATGGAATAACCACAACAGAAAGCAATAAATATAATATTGTTAATACATTACTGGTCTTTTTGTACTGAGCCTTTTTATCGTTTGGATTTGATGATTTTGAATAGACTTTAATCAGAATTAAAACCAATACTGAAACAATAAGTGTCCACAAAGAAATAACTTTAGAATTTAAACGTACTAAATTATACACTGTTTGTAATACATTATTTATCCAATTCATCATCTTAGTCATTCCTTTCTCGTTATTAAGTAGCACTTGAATTATCATAATTGGGGTGTAGAAATATTATAACTTTATTCCTCTATACGAACAATAGTATATTAAAAATATTCGATTAACTCTAACCGAACATCCCTTCTGTATATTCCGGTCAAACAGCACATCCGTTCTGGAAGAACGGCATGCTGTTCTGGTAAAACGGCGTAATAACAAAAGTTATAAGTCACTAAGATTTTCGCTATTATAAACGTGAGCCACTTTCAAGTTATTAACATACAAACAGGGCCCGGAAATCTCCGGACCCTGCCATAACATAACACTATTAACTTCCCTATTATCTCCACTTCTCCGCCCATGAAAAGTCCTGCGTCTTAAATGCCTCATGCTGCTCATCCTTCTCACTCGTCTTATAAGGAACATCCAGCTTCGGCCAATAAATCGCTATCGTCTCATCATTCCACGGAATGCCACCCTCGCTTGTCGGATCATACACATCGGTGCATTTATATACAAACTCTGCTGTATCAGAAAGAACGAGAAATCCATGAGCAAATCCTTCCGGAACATAGAACATATTCTTCTTCTCAGAAGACAGCTTCACTCCAACCCACTGTCCAAAGGTTTCGCTACCCGGTCTGACATCCACTGCAACATCAAATACCTCGCCATGAGTAACTCTCACAAGCTTTCCCTGAGTATGATTCTTCTGAAAATGCAATCCTCGAAGAACACCCTTTGTACTAGAACTTTCATTATCCTGTACAAATTCCTTTGTTATACCTACCTCAGCAAATATCTCCTTCTTAAATGTTTCCATGAAGTATCCACGATTATCTCCAAATACTTGTGGTGTAATAATCATTACACCAAGAAGTGTTGTTTTTCAAATTCGAATGTTCACACATTCTTCGCGGTGACAGACACCCTTATCTCATGTATACTATTTATGTTTTGTAATAATTTTTTTACTCAAATTATCAACAACCTGTTCATATAAATCCTTATTTCTATCCTTGCCTGGTAAAGCTTCTACAGATAGAATTTCAAAATCATTAATATTTAAAAAATGGGAATCTTTTGATTGTAGCATAAAAACTTTACTGTTTTTATATTTCAAATATGAAGGATGAGAATTAAAAATAGTATAATTAATTCCTGTTTTATCGTAAAAACTCTTATAAGCTACACCATCATAACCTGCTTTCCTAATATAATCAGAGAGAAATTGAGGAATTTTATATAATTCTTCATCATTTATAGGAACCGTGTATGAGGACATTATGTAAGAAAAAAGTAACGAAAGCTTAACACGTTCATCCATATCCTTATCAGATAAACTACTTGTATCCACGTTGCTAAAATCTATTATTCTGAGAATACGTTTTGTCTCAAAAGTAGCCACAGAAATGATATCATAAAAAGAAGGTTTCACCTCTGTACAAGCAGTTCCAATATTATTAGCCAAATATAAGTATGACATTCCTGAAACATTATTTCTACCAGCTGGAATTTTCAAACCTAATGGAGCTTCTCTAGAATTAGCCTCATCAAATCCTAAAAACTCTCCATTTTTAAGATTTACACTAAATCCATTATCTCCAATAATATCATCATCACTAGCTATACGCGCTCTATAAAAACATGTATTCTTTTCTATTTTTTTTATAAAAATATTATTCTTTTTAGGTTTTAAAACATATCTATCAACTAACGCCAATAAATGATTCGAACCATCAAGTTTAATCTTACCTATTTTAACATCATTACAAAATGAATTATAATAACCAATTGCAGTGATTCTATTAGTTATCCGATAAAAATCTTCAAGTTGTTCTTTACTAATTGATTTTTCCATCTATTGCACCTTCCCCCATATATAAAGCATTAAAAATCAAATAATATAAACACTTTATTCAAAAAAATACCATCCTATAAATTTGTTATTATACAGACATATCTTGATAAGCAAAAGCATTTAATGTATGTTTAAAGATGTTCATTTTATATCCACCACTGCCGGCGTGGATTGAATAAATCTAATTAATCTATCTTCTCCCCCTGTCATTCTAATCAAATTCTCTTCTCCAATGACTTTTATTAGATTGCTTATTTGTTTTGCCATTGAATCCTTATTATGGTAAAAAATAGTTGTTGTTGTATTCTCCATTAATAATATCCTTGAGAGAACATCCTTATCTGTCACATCAAGAGAATGACCATATATATAAACTTCAGTAGATGCTGCTTTAGCTTTTCCACATCTTTTGTTAAAGTTTTCTACATGTTTTATCCAATCAAGATATTCTGATCCTGTTTCTTTATATATCCTTTGATAAAACTTTTTAAACCACACAAACTCATTATCTGAATTTATACGTTCTTGTGGCAAATATTCATCGATTCCTAATACAAGGTTGCAAGTTCCATCAGATATCTCCTTCGTTTTTCCATGAATAAAACAATACTTAGCCTCGCCTATAGAATCGTAATATTTCTTATATGTATCTGTATAGTTAAAACTAAATACATGGTCTATACCCAAACTATCTAAATCCTTAATCCGATAATGACACTCAATCTTTTCGACATATTCATGGAGATATATTTCAAGAAGCGATATTGTCTTATTTAATGCCTCTAAAATAACACCAGCTAAATGGTCAAAAAACTGTGGGGCATAACAATGTTCTCCAGTTTGATTATCACTAATATATGTAATAAACGGCTCTAATATTTTTGCACTTCCTCTATCAATCTTTATTGGCCGTAAGCTGATTGAATACTTCGATTCTACATCTTTCTTTACTTCATCCAGTCTCTGAATAATATTCGATACTTCACCTTCGAAATCAATCCATCCATTCTTACCTGCCTTACATCTTTCTTGGTATATAGACAAGAAATAATCTAGCAAAACATTAGATTTTATCAATCCTGCTATCTTTAAATAAAGAGGTCTATTATTATTCTTGATATCTAGAATAAAAACTTCGTAATCATCTACACTTCCTTCTTTGAATGCCTTAACAAAATCAAGAAAATCACTGTATTGTGTTGGTAAGTAATGTGCGAGATCAAATCCATTACCAATTATAAGAATCTTCACATTTTTCTCCTTTCCCCTAGAGTATTACCGTGGTAAGTATTCAGAATTCCGACGACCATAAAGTAAACATAGTTCCATAACAGCAGTCTGACACCTAGTCATGATTTTGATAGCCACACTCTTTTTTTCTGCCTTTTGAGGATTTTTCTCAAATTCCACTTTATATGCTTCTATCTGCTCATTCGATAGCTCACTTTGATTAAACGCTGTTATAAACTTAGCCGTCTTACGGATAAGATGCCGTTCTTTAATATTCACTCCTGTTTTACATAATGAAAATATCGTTCCAAATATAGGAACTTCTCTAAGCACTCCCTCTTGTAAAACTGAATCTAGACCTAACTCTGCAATATCTATAATTGTATCACCCATATCATTCTCTATAGGATTTAAAATTGTATCTTTAAGCGCCGGGATTAATTCGTATTCCATAAAACACCTCGTATATTTTTGAGCCTTTTATAGACTTGCTCAGGTCTTAAGTGCTAGTGACACTTTGCCTTATGATTTGCTAGCGTCTTCCCTGCCTTGCTTTTGGCACTCTTTGTAGATGCCTTGCTAGCAAGAGTCTTCCCTGCTTTACCGACTTTTCCGCCGTGATGTACCGACATATCCCTTTTCCTCCTTTGCTTAATCTCCTTGCAAAAAAAGGTTGCCTTTGGTAATATGAGGTTGCTAAACTAATATGTCCAAAGTTCTTCTTTGGCAAGGGAACAGTCAGGGTTCTCTCTGACTGTTTTTATATGATAAATCCATTCAATGGATTATCTTTCTATAATTTTGATAACTGGATTCTGCCTTTTTAATAAGTAAACGCAATCAATAATTTTGTTGATAACTTTAACCCTCTTCAAACAATAATGAAGTCACCAATACCCTAGCCTAAGGAATACCCTTATATTTCTGCCTCACTTAATACTTTCCGCGCATGCCCCAGTATACATATATACTTCACCAGCAGATCATACGCCGCCTCAACATCTTCATCACTATACCCTAGCACTCCATTATGAAGAATATTATTTCTAAACGGTATTCTGCTGTCTATAAAACTAAAAGTTTCTGTTCTCGCAAAAACTATATATACAATAGCCGCTATAAATACAATCGCAAATCCTGAAGCTTTCATTCCAGAATCCATGTTCTTAATTATACCATCATGTATCTTGCTCTTTAATGGTCCTTCTGTTTTCTTTTGCATACTGAGCGTATTATACACAAGCGGTTCAATATGAGCCATTAAGAGTACAAGCTTTTCACGATTACCGATTCCTTTTGAATCAATAATCTCTCTTATATACTTAAGTAATTTACCATCTTCGGATGTTTCATCATCCCAAGAAAAATCATCTAAAATCAATCCATCAGCCGAATAGTAATCCGTTATCCATGTAATATCTTCATACCGTATATCTTTCTTTGAGTATAACTCTTCTGCCATACCATAGAACTTTGTTTCTTTTACATCCGATGGTAATCCACTTAAGAGTTCTTGAATCTTGCTAAAAGATTCTCCTAAAATAAAAGAATCAACTGAATTTGAAAGTATTTTCATATTCCGAGCAAGTTCAGATGTACCGGCAAATAATCCATCTATAGATATTTTATTTACTTGATACTTAGAAATGATTGAGTTAACCTGTTCCGTTATATTAGACATGGTCTTTAAGGTTTTCGGAATAACAACCCTCATCCGATTCAGTATTTCACCAATTTCTTTATAATGATTCATATGCTCATCATCATATAAAGCAGAAATCTCTTTAAGAACCGATGATCTATTAATATCATTCTTTAAATTTATAAGCTCGTCATGTATATCATTCGGTTTCGTAATACCCTTATTCTGCTTTTTATATTTTTCACAACGCAAAGCGTTACTACTTTTATCCTCTAGATTATAGACACTATTCATATACGGAAGGTTCACATTAACCGTAACAATACTAACATCAAGCTCACTTGCAATTCTCTTAATTGCATCCTCACTTGTCATCGCCTCTTTGTTTTCATTATTGACCGATGTATAGTTGTCAAATAGCTGTCCAATCCTTCGACTAGTATCTGTAGACCAACATCCTCCAGAAATTAGTATCTTCTTTATTTTCGAGGTTGAAATATTTATACCTTCTTCTCTTAATTCTTTTTGAAATGCAATCAAACTCTTATGCTTGGCTTTTTTCCCTGGCGTCCAGTCTTCACCTGGTACTTTATTACTATTACCCGCTGCCGGCGGTCTACTATCTTCTATCCGATCATCATATGGAGTTCCATATAAAATGCATATCTTATCAATATATTCTTTTGACGGTATATTATTATTCATTAACATCCCCTCCTAGGTGCATAATATAACATATATTAATATATGTCAATTAACACATGTATGTTTTTCTTTATATCACAACAGGGTCCGGAAATCTCCAGACCCTGCCCTAAACTAACACTATTAACTTCCCTATTATCTCCACTTCTCCGCCCAAGAAAAATCCTGAGTCTTAAACGCCTCATGCAGCTCATCCTTCTCACTCGTCTTATATGGAACATCCAGCTTCGGCCAATCAACCGCTATCGTTTCATCATTCCAGGGAATACCACCCTCGCTTGTCGGATCATACACATCGGTGCATTTATATACAAACTCCGCTGTATCAGAAAGAACGAGAAATCCATGAACAAATCCTTCCGGAACATAGAACATGTTCTTCTTCTCAGAAGACAGCTTCACTCCAACCCACTGTCCATTGGTTTCGCTACCAGGTCTGACATCCACTGCAACATCAAATACCTCGCCATGAGTAACTCTCACAAGTTTTCCCTGAGTATGATTCTTCTGAAAATGCAATCATCGAAGAACACCCTTTGTACTAGAACTTTCATTATCCTGTACAAATTCCTTTGTTATTCCTGCTTCAACAAATAATTCCTTTTTATATGTTTCCATGAAGTATCCACGATTACCTCCCAAAACCTGTGGTATAGTAATCATGGCACCTGGATGTTTTGTCTTTTCAAATATAAACCAGGTTACCCTATTCTTTTTTTTTAATCTTTGAATTAATAATCTTTATCATTGAATTAATTGATTGTTCTCTAATCAAGAATAACCACACCCCATAGATTACAAATGTAGTAATTGATTTTAATATGAAATCAATTACTGAATTAACAAAAAATAATTTTTGAAACAATTTCATATTGACAATAATCAATGCTAATCCAGATAATATTTTCCAATAAGATTTTACTATATTATTAGTTACAACGCATATATATTTTCTATTAAAATCAATTAGCATAACTATAATCATAATGATACTCGCTATTGACGTTGCCCCTACTACCCCCCATATACCAAATGGTTTTACTAATATTATAGATAAAAATATATTAATTGAAACCTCAATAATCCCAATAACCATTGGTCGTAATGTATCCTTTTTAGCATAATATGCTCTCGAGAGAACTGTTTTTATTCCGACCGGCAACAAACTAAATCCATACATTTTTAATCCAATTGCGCTTTGTATTACAGCTTGATGTGAATAATTTCCATGTCCATAGACAATATCGACAATATCAAAACCACACCAATAAATTAGTAATATTATTGGTGTGCAAACTAATATCAAAATACGATAACAACCATTTAATATATTACGAATAGAATCATCATCGTTTGAAGCTCCAGCTTCTGAAAGCTCTGTAAACATTACGGTTGCTAGTGGTGCTGTTATCAATTGACTAGCGAATTGAAATAATATCGCAGAATATGAAACTGCGGTCAGAGTCCCTTCCCCAATTGATGATAAAAGTGCTCTATCAACAACTTGATTTATCTCAACCGTGGCTTGCGATATTAGTATTGGAGTAGCTTGTATAATTAAAGTTTTAATAGCATCATCCTTTAAGCCATATTTAATCGAAAGTTCTCCATACCTTTTACCTTTTGAATATAATAAAAGCCATTGAACAAAAAAGGAAATAGGAACTGATATTACCAATGCCCATACTCCAATTTGATCTGCAAAAAGAAAAATGAACGCTATCAATATTATACTGTTAATGATAGATCCAAATGCGGTAAATCCATAAATCTTTTCAGAGTCTAATAAACTTGAATAGATACTAGCAATAAACGAAAAAGAAAAGCCTATCACTAATACTCTTAAATATTGAATTGTAAGCTCACGAATTTTGCCATGGTAATATGGAGCAATTATACAAGTTAACCCTGGAGAAACTACGATTAATAAGACGGTTATCAATAACGAAAAAATAAACAATATTGTTATTACTTTAGTAGCAAAACTCTTTGAGCTTTCACGATTCTCCGTCTTATGCAGTATATACAGTGGGACAAATGCAACTGCAACTGCTGTGGTAAGCATATATAAAACATTAGATACAAATCCAAAAGAAACATTATATGCATCAGTATAAATTGTTGAGCCAAAATAAGACGCTTGAATAATAGATTTTAAAAAGCCTATCAGTTTTGCAATCAAAGAAAAAACGAATACAATAGCTGTTGCTTTTAATACTTTTGTTTTCACACTTTATCTCCAGATATATATTCTAGTTGCATATTATTAGGTAACCTTCTAACTAAAATATCCATTGTTTAAGGGAGTTAGTAATAAATTACAGTTGTTACATATTTAATAATTCCTTCACATATACTAGCAAAACATTGTTATCAAACTTCATTTATTTTTGTAAGAATCGAATTATTTACACTATATCTTTTCCCGCAGTCAGGACAAATCCATAGTGATGTATCATTTTGGAGAACTTGTCCGCAATCACATACCCAGCCAATCTGCTTCGCTGGATTTCCAGCCATAAGTGCATGTGGTAGAACATCCTTGGTTACAACCGCACCTGCAGCAATTGTACAATACTCACCTAACTCATGCCCACAAACAATAGTTGCATTAGCACCTATAGTTGCGTCATGATGAACAATAGTTTTTTTGTATCCGACATGTCCTTTCGGATACCTCGCTCTTGGAGTGAGGTCATTCGTAAAAACCATGGATGGACCACAAAAGACATAATCTTCTAATACCACATTATCATAAACCGAAACATTATTTTGCAATTTAACACCGTTTCCAATAACTGCACCATTATCAACATAAACGTTTTGTCCAATATGACAATCTTTTCCAATGATTGCTGAAGATCTAATATGAGAAAAGTGCCATACATGAGTGTTGGTCCCTATCTCCGCTCCCAAATCTACATATGCAGTTTCGTGTAAATATACACCATTAATTTCTCTCATTGTTAAATATCCCATCCATGTCTATACTTGCAAAGTCGTCTAGCGGAAGTTTAACAGGTTGTCCTGTCTTCTGGCTCTTATATATTGCAAGAATCATCTCTAGAGCATTTCGCCCAGCAATCGCATCTACATATGGCCTTCGATTGTTCTTTATACTATCAATAACATCTGCAAAAAGACTGGTATGCCCATTTCCATATACATTACTTGTAGCCTCTTCAAGGCCTTTATTCGCTTGGTCTTCTTCAGTTTCATCTGAAAAATCCCAAACGTCAATATTATTGCAGCTTGTACCTCCAAGTTTTACTGTTCCTTTCTCTCCAAAAAGATACAGCGTTTCTTCTAGATTTTTCGGATATACATTTGTCGTACCTTCAATCATTCCAACTGCACCATTTTTAAAGGAAACAACTGCCATTCCAATATCTTCCGTTTCGAGATAATGATGGAATTGCTGCCGTGTTATTCCATAGACAGTATCAACTTCATTTCCCATCATCCATCTCAACAAGTCAATTCCATGAATGCACTGATTCATCAAACACCCACCATCATCTTGCCAAGTTCCACGCCATAGAGCCTGATTATAATACTCTTTATTGCGATTCCATCGAACATTTATACTTCCATGACTTATCTTACCAAATCTTCCTCCTTCAAGAGCCTTTCTCATTCTTTGAACAGCAATGTTAAATCTGTTTTGATGACATGCCGATACAACTACTCCTTTTTCTTTAGACTGTTTTACAATTTCATCAGCATCAGCCATATTCATAGCCATTGGCTTTTCTATAATGACATTAATATTATGATTTATACAATAAAGTGCAATCTCAGCATGTAACCCCGAGGGCGTTGCAATAGAAATCAGTTCTATTTCCGGATGTTCCTCAATCATCTTTTTATAATCGGAATATCTCGCAATGTTCTCCTCATTTTCAGGTTTTTGTTTTCTAAACAGTATATCAATATTCTCTGAAACAACATCACACGCAGCGACAAATTCAAGGTGATTATTATCTACTGCTTTTACATGGTTTACCGCAATACGGCCGCATCCAATTAATGCATAATTCATTATTCTTCTACCTCCAAGAGTGTATGAATGATATAATTTCGTTCTTCATCAGATAATTCCGGATATACAGGAATTGCAAATGTATTTTTTGATGCTAATTCTGCGTTAGGAAAATCGCCCTCTTTATAGCCAAGATAATCAAACGCCCCTTGAAGATGCATTGGAACAGGATAATACGTTCCGCATTGTATCATTTTTTCATGAAGCTTAGTCATAATTTTTTGAGCATTCTCATGTCTAAGAACATATAGATAATATGCATGTTTTGAATAATCTGCCTCATATGGTGTAATATATCCAGTATCTTTTAAGGCCACATTATAAAGCTCAGCATTGTATCGACGTCTCTTGATAAAAGAATCCATATACCTAAGCTTTACACGAAGTATTGCTGCTTGTATCGCATCTAGCCTTGTATTATGCCCCACAAGATAATTATAGTACTTAGTTGTTCCCCGAGGCATCGAATCTGGAATTTCCTTTCCTTGAATCTTGTATAATCTTTCTAAGGTGTCTAAGCCATCAGCTCCAGAGCCATGAGCTTTCAAACTTCTGCATGCTTTTGCTACATCCAGATCGTTAGTAAGAACCATTCCTCCATCACCATCGCATCCAAGTACTTTTGTTGGAAAAAATGAAAAACAAGAAACATCACCTAATGTATTTTTTCGTGATCCCTTATATTCAGTTCCTGCAGACTGCGCGCAATCTGTAATAAGTTTTATGTTATATTTATTACAGATGTCCCATAAAGCATCCATATCACAGCTATGTCCATAAAAATGAACTGCTATTATAGCTTTTGTATTTTTTGTTATTTTATCCTCAATAACAGACGGATCTATACAATACGTATCTAAACCAATATCGCAGAAAACCGGTTTTGCGCCTACCACCGCTATACTTTCCGCTGTCGCAAAAAAAGTAAAGCCAGTTGTTATAACTTCATCTCCTTCGCCAATTCCCAACGCTCGGAGACCAAGAACAAGCGCATCCGTTCCATTCCCACAAGAGACACCATACTTTGCGCCCTCGTATTTAGCAAATTCCTCCTCAAAAAGTGCCACTTCCTGACCACCAATGTATTTACCACTACGAAGCGTTTTTATTACAGCGTTTTCAATTTCTTCCTGATGTTCCTTATGTTGTTTCTGAACATTCATTAACTGAATTAACTCCATATTCTAATCCTCTCTATATATATCTCTCGTATATACTTTACCTTGAACATCATTAAGCTCATCAACATAACGGTTAGCTACTATGATGCTAGATGCAACCTTAAATTCGTCAAGATTATTATAAACAGGAATACCTTCAAATACGTCTTCTTTAAGTGTTGGTTCATATATTATTATATTAACGTCGTGTTTATTTATAAGATGAATAATATCTATTATACTTGCTTGGCGAAAATTATCAGAATTCGCCTTCATAGTAAGTCGATATATTCCAACAGTATTTCTTCCATCTGCTTTCTTTTTTATACATTCAATTATTTGTTTTGCGATAAATTCTTTTCTCTTTATATTACTTTCGACAACTGCGCTTATTATAGATTGAGGAAGCTCTTCGTAATCAGCTAACAACTGCTTAGTATCCTTTGGAAGACAATATCCACCATATCCAAACGATGGATTATTATAATTCCTGCCAATCCTTGGATCTAAACACACGCCCTCAATAATATGTGAGACATCAAGGCCTTTAGATTCCGCGTATGTATCAAGCTCATTAAAGTATGCTACACGAACCGCCAAATAAGAGTTTGCAAATAGTTTTACTGCCTCCGCTTCAGTTGAGTGCATGAATAATGTAGGAATATTCTTTTTAATTGTCCCTTCTTGAAGTAATAAAGCGAATTTTTGTGCAGCCTCTAACACCCTCAGATTATTAGATGGAGTACCAATAACAATTCTACTCGGATATAAATTATCGTAAAGGGCATGCCCCTCCCTTAAAAATTCAGGACTAAAAATTATGTTGCTTGTTTTATATTTTTTTCTTACTTTATGTGTGTATCCAACTGGTACTGTTGATTTAACGACTATGTATGCCTTTTTATTAACCCTTATTACTTTCTCAATAGAATCCTCTACGGAACTTGTATCAAAATAGTTCTTTTCCGGATCATAATTTGTTGGTGTAGCAATTATTACGAATTCTGCATTTCTACAAGCTTCTTCGTAATTCAAAGTGGCTTTTAAATCAAGCTTCTTATTTAATAAATAATCAATTATTTCTTTATCCAACAAGGGCGATTTTCTCTCATTAATCATATCAACTCTATCCTGATTAACATCAATCGCTATAACATGGTTATGTTGTGATAATAAAATTGCATTGCTTAAACCAACATATCCAATACCAAACACCGCAACATTTACTGATGACATTTTCATCCTCCATATTATTTTCACTATACATCTTTATCAATGCAAAACTTCCTATACGTTCTATACATATCTTGTGCGAAAATTCTACTATCAAAATTTTTTTCAGCGCACAGATAAGCTTCTTTTCCCATTTGGACTAAATCTATCTTATTTGCTTCAATACTATTAAAGATTTTTATCAAATCTGAATATCCGGTACTTACAATCTCCCAACCACCGAAGTACTCTTCATAACCAGTTCCTGATGCTACCACCGCAGGCGTCCCGCAAGATAATGCGTTTTGAAGCGTAACAGAATGCATTCCAGGCTGAAAATAAAGGTCCGCTGCACAGAGATACTTGCTGATTTCTATTGATGTTTTCCATCCAAGAAATACTATTCGTTTATCCCTCTCCAACATCGGCTCTAAAATCTCTTTTTGATCATCTGGAATACTTCCACAGATAAAAAACTTTGCTTTTAAATTCTTAACCTCAAAAAATGCATTGAGCAAATCAACCGTTTTTTTTCGCGGATCTAATTTTCCTGAATGAAAAAAAATTAATGTATCTGTAGAAATGTCAAATTCTTTTCTTACTTCATTGCGGAACTTATCTTTCTCCACAGGTGGATAATATTGACTACCTAACGGTATAATTTCATTTTCCGGTAATCGTCTAGTATACAATTCCTCAAAAAAACCTTTTGTTTGTTCGCTAATAAAATAGAGCTTATCAAAAAAAAGAATATATTTTCTCATTAACGTTGCATAGATAATTTTATTTAGTACGTATTTTGATAAAACATTTCTTCCAGAAACTGTATAATCTGCATGTGAGTCACCTAGTAGCAGTACGTTTTTATGTTTACATTTGTATCTAATAACATCCTTCAAACTAAAAAATTGCGGGTTATGTACCATTATAATATCAGGATTGATTTTTGAAAGTGTATCATAGAGCCCCGATACTAACCGTAATCTATCCTGAATAATTCGATTATGTATAATTGCCTGAGAAAGCCTTACTACCTTAACTCCATAATCATTTACATACTCAATTGGACCAACGTATTTAGAATGGCCGTGCTCATCCATTGAATATGATGTTGTTACAATATATGTTTCATTTCCATCTATACTATTTTGTACAGATGAAATGTTTCTGTGATAAGCCCAATTTTCTGCATATGGATCACACATGCATATATGTACTATCTTCATCTTTACCTCATAAAGTGATATTTAGGTTTACGCGAACTCTCGCGCTTATTATTTAAATATTTCAAATTTGCCGTATCTATTTTCTCAAGTATAATTATTACAATAACACCACCAGTTAATAGCCATGTAAAAAAAGAGACATTAACTGCTGTCCAGAAAATAAGGTATAAGACAAAAATTCTTAAATCATTAGACAAATCCCTACCATTGTTATCAACTATTTTAAAAGTCACCAAATACATTAACGGGTAAAATAGAATTCCAGGATATCCAAAATTCTTAAAAGCGTCTCCCCAAAGACCATTGTTTGCTCTTGCTGATGTTACAGTACTACTTGCTCCAAAATTTATATAAAAATCTGATCCATTTACATATGGTGATTTTGCAAACAGCCTTAAAATGCTTTCTCTAAGATATAGGATTTCATTTTCTCTAAAAAATCTAACATTTATGAATCCTATATTATTCGGAACTATTATTACACGTCCTGCTTGAGCAAGTATGTCTGTTGAATTAAATTTCTTGTACAAAATTTCAGAAAGGATTATTAAAAGAATTGCACCAAATTCAAGCATTAAAACAAAACTGTATGTTTCAGATTTTATTAATTTGTTTATTCCCTTAACGAGAAAATACAATAGATATAGGAACAACCAAGTCTTCATACCATTAACCATAAAAAGAAGTATTCCAAAAGCAAGACTCAATATACCTTTTATATAATCTTGCCTATCCATGTATTTAGCAAATAAATAAGGAAATACTGCGCTTCCAAGAAAAAAGAACACATAATTAATTAACGTTGGAAGCGCATTCATTCTTAATTGCATTCTTTGTTCTAATGCTTCATTAAGCGTAAAAACCAGTGGCTTACCAGCTATAAACCAGATAGCTATGGCCATAATTCCACACATAAGTAACACAAACCAATCTATATTTTTAACACTCGGAAGATTCATTATACTTTTATAAGTATCTTCCTTTTTTTTAAATCCCAACTTAAAAACAATAACAAAAATGAACCAAAATAATGATGGCGCCAAGAAATCTTTTTCTTCACAATTACTATAAAAAGCATAGACTGAAAGCATTGGTATAATACAAATCAGATATGCAAATCTGATTAACACAATATAGGTATTCTTCTCTTGCTTTGTATATTTCAACAACAACAAAGCAAACATTCCAAATAATACTAATGAAATTATGAATTTGTCTGAATTAAACATATAATATGCACGATTATACATATATCCGTATATATCTAAGTATCTTTTAATAAATACAAAGTCAAAAAGATATTTATATATGCATAAGAAAACAAATTCAATTGCATAAAAATATTTGTGTATATATGCCACAAGCCCACCTCATATTACTCTATTAATAATGTCCGAATAAGCTTTACTATTTTTTGATACGATGTTTTTCTATCAAATTCAATTTCTGCAATTGAACGAGCTTTGTCACCCATATCCTGCAGTTCATTTTTATGATCTTTCATATATATTATTAAACTTGCTAATTCCTGCGGATTTTCAGCAATAATGTTCTTTCCAAAACCATCTTTTTCTACTTTCGCCTTAAACTCAGGGCTAGATAATGTATTAATCATGGGTTTACCCGCAGCAAGATAATCACCTATTTTTGTCACAATACTTTGTGGTGCTTTTAAAACAAATGAATTTATCAATATATCAGATTTTGCTAACCACGCAGCCATCTTTCTATAAGGTGTATATCCAATGAAATCAACATTACATTTTTTTTCTTTAGCAATGTTCTTAAACTCCTCCTCTAGAGGACCGCTTCCTAATATCTTTACTCTAATATCGCTATGACCACTTTTAAATAATAACTGAGATGCTTTAATAAGAGTTCCAATATCATAACTAGATCCTAAGTTACCCGCATATGTAACCCAAAATTCCCCCTGTGGTTTATCTATAGAAGGAGAAAACTCTTTTACTCCAGAATCAAAATCGTCTAAATCACATCCAACATAGACCGTTTCAGCAGTTTTTCCGCATATACCATATTTCACTCTTGGAACATCTCTATATTCATCAGAAGTTCCTACAAAAGCATCTGCACATGAATAAGCTACTTTCGCATGTTTACGAAATCCTTTAAATATGAAATTATTTAAACCTGAAGGTAATGGAGAAACCATCTCCATTGCTTCAGGCCATAAGTCTTCAACATCTACAACGTACTTTATTGAGTGATCTTTTGCATATTTTCCAACAGCTGCAGCCATACTATTTGGCGGAATAATACAATATATCAAATCATAATTGTTCTCTTCAATTATTCTAATTATGTTTTTCACTGCAACTCTGTGACTTAATATGCGTTTGAAATCAACATTTTTTTTGTATCCCGGTTCATATGCCAACAAAATCTTATATGAAGCATTTAAACTTTTAACAGTATCTATATCTCTTTGTTTTTTTTCCCAATGTTGAAAGGTACTCGTAATTAAATCTACATCAAATTCTTCGGCAAGAATTTCCGCAAGAGATCTAAACCTTGAATAGCCTTTTTCACCTTCGAGCGCTACTGCAAGAGTAACTATTGCCACCTTTTTTTTCATTAAATTAGCCCTTTTCTTTGTAATAATGATACTCATTCATCTTTCTACCCTGCGGAGTAACATATTGTCTATCCAATACAAATCCATTCTTTTGATAAAACTGATTTACTGAATCATTGTTTTGGGCATCAGTCTCTAAACTTATATAATCATACTTATCATAATCAACTATCCTTTTAAGATAACTAATTAGTCCTGAACCTATACCACAATTCATTGTTTCAGGATCAACTCCTATAGATGCCAATTCTACATATGATTCTTTTCTTTTTACTTCGTCTGACTTACTAAACGCTCCCAATAATCGTTTTATAAACGAAGGATGACGAAAAACCGCAACCATTGAAGAAATACCAAATTCAAATAAATGCTTCTTCATTAGTTGTTTATAAAACTCTGAATAGTTTTTGCTATATGCAATAAATCCTCTCACTACTTTAGAATCGTCAAGTGCAATAATAATCCCTGAATTTTCATCTTCTAGATATGCACAATATAAAGTACTCAGAAATTTTTTTCCCAATTGCGTTAAAAAAAAATCTGGAAAAGCTTTTATATGTACTTCTACTATTCGACTTATATATTTATGGTTTCTTTGATTATTTCTTAATTTATGTATTTCCACAAAATGCCCCTCACCTAACGACAGCTATTACTGTTCGGATCATCGTTTCGATATCCTTAAAAATGCTGAACTTTTGAATACTTTTAAGATTCCATTTCATTTTTTCTGGTAAAACCTTTTCAATATATACCTTGTCTACATTATCCGCAGAATCAAGCAGAATTGCTTCGTTCTTATATTTGATACTTGCTTCTGAAGTTATTCCAGCTGGTAAAAGAAGCGTTGCCATCATCTCCGAACTATATTTTTTCACATACTTTACTGCTTCTGGCCTAGTTCCAACAAAAGACATTGTGCCCTCAATTACATCAAAAAGCTGTGCAATCTCATCAAGTCTTAATTTACGAAGTCTCCTCCCTGCCTTAGTAATTCTATTGTCCCCTGAAACAGTAACAGCGGATCCAATCTTATCTGCATTCTGAATCATTGTTCTAAACTTATGAATCCTAAAGATTTTACCATAGGTGGTCACCCTCTCTTGTCTATAGAAAACCGGTCCAGGTGAATCTAGTTTTATAATAATTGCTATAACTAACATCGGAATTGATAAGATAGCCAAAAGGATCCATGCCATTATTAATTCCAATGTTCTTTTAACTTTAAGCTCATTACGATGTTTCTTAAGAATATCATAATATGGTCTTACTTCTTCATTTTTCATGAATTCTGGAAGTTCTTCCCATTCTGGCAAATTCGACCAGTTTCTTGGATCCAATTTATTCCTACTACCCATATAAAATATTCCTCATTCTCAATAGCCTCTAACAACTTTTATGACAGATTTGAATGTCTCCACAACATACTCAACATCTTCATCAGTAAGTTTTGTATGCAGTGGCAATGTAATTTCATTTTCAAACATCATACGGGCATTTGGAAAATTATTAATATCTGCCCCGATGGCTTTATACGCTGTCATCATCGGAAGAGGCTTATAATGAACATTTGTTGCAATGCCATGCTCTGCCATTTTTTTTATTATTTCTCTTCTCTGTTGTTCGGAACATCCAGTTACTCTTGTAATATAAAGATGTCCTGAAGAGGTATATTGATCAGTAAAATGAACGATATGATCTATTCCAAGTCCATCGCATACAGCATCATATTTCAAAATAATTTCCTTACGCCTTTCAAGCAAGTTGCTGTATCTTTCAAACTGTTTTAGACCTATTGCTGCCATGATATCTGTCATATTACACTTGTACAGTGGTGCTACAATATCATATTCCCATGCACCAAGCTGCGTCTTTGCAAAGGCATCCTTGCTCTGACCATGGAGAGAAAGTAGCTGGAACCAGTGATAAATCTCATCATCATCTATTCCATCAATGTGCTTCCAAGCTGCAGCACCACCTTCACCGGTAGTAAAGTTCTTGACAGCATGGAATGAGAAGGAAGTAAAATCAGCAATTGCACCAACCATCTTTTTCTCACCATTAATGACCCTAGAAGCGCCAAGTGCATGTGCACCATCAGCCACAACGATAACCCGACCGATTGCCTTCTGGATTCTTGACCCGAATTTTTCCAGATTATTATTTTCTTTTTCAGAGGCGTGAAAAAGACTTTTCTTTTCCTCAACTATCTTGAAAAGCTTGTCATAGTCACAAGGTACACCACCAAGATCAACCGCAATAATAGCCTTAGTTTTCTCATTAATGGCCTCTTCCAGTGCGTGATAGTCCATCTCTAGGACACTTTTACCATTCACTTTCCCTTGGCAATCTATAAATTTTATAGTCGCACCAACATGAATAGCTGCTGCTGCAGAAGCTGAATATGTGTAAGCCGGAACCAAAACTTCATCCCCTGGTCCAATGCCAAGAACACGGAGACTGAGTTCTTCTGAAGCTGTTGCTGAATTCAGGCAGACTAGTCCTCCTTCAAGTCCAATGTATTCCTTTAGTTCCTTCTCAAGTTTCTTTGTACGCGGTCCAGTGGTAATCCAACCAGATCGTAGGCAATCAGCAACTTCACTAATTTCAAGCTCTGACATATCTGGCGGGCTAAACTGAATATTCCTTTTTCCCATCGTATATAACCTTCTTTTTTATAAAATACTATATCATTACGATTTGATTTTAGAAAACAATACCCCCAATATTATTGAGATTCTTTTTTCTTTTCTACTTCCTAAAAGATTTCTTGACACAGCCTCATCTCACAAGTCGGTCTGTCATCGTATATTTCATTTCTTTGATTGGAACTATCTCATTAACTTGTTGCTTTATATCATTTGAGTTTTTATAAGCAGCCTTCATGAGTTGCTCCACTTTCCTAAACACCTGATCTGCATCGAAGTTAAGAGGTTCTCCGATATATATTAGGTCGTTCTTTGTCTTCTGAAGTCCTTCTTCTGCCATAAGCTTTTCTTCATAAAGCTTTTCTCCTGGTCTGAGACCAGTGAATTCTATCTGAATATCATGATCAGGATTATGTCCTGACAACCTTATCATATTTTTGGCAAGATCAAGTATCTTTACAGGTTCTCCCATATCAAGCACGAAGATTTCTCCTCCCTTTGCATATGCAGCGGCCTGAAGTACAAGCGACACTGCTTCTGGGATGGTCATAAAGTACCTTATGATATCAGGATGCGTAACTGTTACCGGTCCACCAGCCTCTATCTGTTTCTTGAAAAGAGGGATAACGGATCCATTACTCCCGAGTACATTTCCGAATCGAACTGCCACGAATTCCGTCTGAGCTTTTCTATGTCCAAGTCCATCCTGTCCTGGAATGGTGAATATCGGATTGCCCGCATCGTCCAATCTAGTTTCACCGTTGGGATTTAGCGGATACATAGCTCCATCTTCATCTTCATTATGAACATAAAGGACTGGAATATCGCACTCCCTATTAGCCTTGATTTTCTTATCAAAGGCTTGTACAACAAGCTCACATAGACGCTTGCTAGCTCCCATTATATTGGTTGGATTTACAGCCTTATCTGTACTAATAAGGACAAATCTCTGTGTTCCGTACATCATAGCCGCATAGGCAACCTTGTAAGTTCCAATAGTATTGTTCTTTATAGCTTCACAAGGGCTTATCTCCATGAGAGGTACATGCTTATGAGCTGCTGCATGGAATACTATGTCGGGTCTGTATTCTGCAAAAACCTGATTCACACGTCTACTGTCCCTGACTGAACCTATAAGCACGTGAAGATTCAGTTTGGGGTATTTTCGAAGTAATTCATTCTGTATATCATAAGCATTATTTTCATATATATCAAAGATAACCAGTGTCTTTGGATGATGATTTGCTATTTGTCTGCAAAGCTCAGAACCGATAGATCCACCACCACCTGTAACAAGGATAGTTTTACCGGAAATATAGTCGAATATTTCAGTCATATCAACCTTAATCTGTTCACGACCGAGAAGATCTTCTATTGCTACTTCTTTCATATTAGCTACGGTTACTTCACCATTTATAAACTGGTACATTCCCGGAAGATTCTTCAGTTCGCAGTCTGTTTCCTTACATATGTTGATAATGTCTCTTCTTTTTTCAGCTGAAGCACTTGGTATAGCTATATATATTTTATTGATATTGTACTTACTAACATTCTCCAATATGGCATCTCTGCCACCAACAACAGGAATTCCTTCTATATATCTCCCCCATTTATTCGAGTTGTCATCGATGATACACATTACTTCGGAGTTCATCCTTGTGCTTCTTTTGATATCACGGACAATGCTTTGCCCCGCATTTCCTGCACCAATAATCATAATGTGATCTAAGTCTTCCTTCTGCCGGTTGTTGTTTACTCTCATCAGAAGCACGAAACGATATGAGAACCTTATAATGGTCACGAAAAACATCTGGAACATGATTCCAACCATGTAATAAGATATCGGCATTCTACAGAAGAATAGTAGTGTCGCAACAATATGAAAGAAACCTGTGATTCCAGTAGCTGTCATTATTCGAGTGAGTTCGCAATAACTTGCAAATCTCCATATACTTCTGTATAGTTTTAATCCATAAAAAACCACAAGGCAGAAGATAGTATAGAATGGAACAAAGTTCAGCCAACCGTCAAGATATTTATGGGGGATTGATGTGTATAAACAGTCAAACCGAAACCATAACGCCAAAAAGTATGATACGTTGATCGCAACAATATCATACAAAACCAGGAAGAAACTGATCAGCTGCCAATGTTCAATTTTCAGTTTTTTACCACCACTATTCTTAGTGGGGACATTGCCGCTAACTTTACTCATTATTTTCCCTAACTATATTGGATTAAATTATTATTTTCTGGAGTTGATACGATATCACATAGATTTTAATAGGTGGGTCGCTAACCTTTAATGGGATAGTGTCAAAATCATTATTCTCTTAACTATTCCACAATAAGCTTCAACTTTGCACTATTGCTTCTGTTACCGTCTGAATCAACACAGAAGTATATGAGCTCATATGTTCCTTTCTTGCTCTTATCATATACACTGTCCAGGAACATATTATCGTATAGATACTCCTTGGAGTCCTTATCATCTACCGCGTCTTCCACATAGTCCATTGTGTAGAAGTCTCCGTCTGCTTCTATATGAACCTCATGGGTGTTAAGCTTGATAACCGGTGCCCCCATACTTACCATCTCTGGATCTTCATATCCCTCCGGAACATTTGCTTCCGTAATGGCCTCTGTGGTTTCTTCTTCGGTATCTTCTTCCGATGAAGCTTCCTCAGTAGACTCATCCGACTTCTTAGCTTCGGTCTTAGAAGCTTCATAACTCACCATTCTCGTAGCTTTACCAAGGTTATTGCTCTTATCATATACTGCATATGTTACAAGCGCCTGCTGTCCGTTCTCCAACACTGCAACATCATATATTCTTATCTCGGATGAAAGGTCTCCGTCAACATCGTCTCTTGCCTTTACACCTGCAAGAAGCACAGCGTCCTCTTCACCTTCTATATATGTTATCTCTCCTCCCGGTACATCTATCTCCGGTGATGTATGATCCTGCTGAAGATACACAAAGACACTTATAACAGTCAGCATTATTGTGACTATAGCAAGATATATAACTATTCTGGTTTTCATACGTTCTATTCCTTCTAAGGTATATTTTTACTTACTGCTACTGTTACTTGAACTGCCATAATACTTACCATAGTACTTGCCGTAATACTTACCGTAGTAGTATCCGTTCTCCTTAACACGTACCTTATTGAGAATAACTCCAAGTATCTTACAGTTAGTCTTCTCCAGCTGTTCCTTAACATTCTGAGCAAATCTGTAACTTATCTCTTTAGACGATATAACCAGCGCCATTCCATCACATACCTTTGAGATTACCGCTGCATCGATAACACTTCCGAGAGGTGGGCAGTCTATAAGTATGTAGTCTACAAAATCTCTTGAACTTTTTATAAATTCCTTAAATCTGTCATTACCTAGAAGCTCTGACGGATTTGGAGGAACGCTTCCCGCAAGCATTACAAAAAGGTTTTCAATATTTGTCTCACACATCACCTCATCAACTTCCTTATAGCCTGCAAGGAAGTGTGAGAGTCCGTTAAGATTCTTGCTGCTGATACGATAACGGCCTACCAGAACCGACTTTCTCATGTCTGCATCTATGAAAAGTACCTTCTTTCCTGATTCCGCAAAGGAACGGGCTACATTGAGTGCCACCGATGTTTTACCTTCATTCGGTATACAGCTTGTGATTCCGATTACCTTTACATCCTTACCGCAGAACTCTATATTGGTTCTGAGACTCTTATAAGCTTCAGCCGAAGAGTAATCAAGTTTATTAAGCTTTCCTATATTTATTACCTGCATGGTTTTCCCTCTTAATTTCTATACTCTTGAGTTACGCTAATATCTATTTCTTTTTCTTATGTTTCTTCTTGGCCGTATCTACATTATCATCATATGGTATCTGTCCAAGCACACTGAGTCCAAGAAATCTCTCAACATCATCGGAAGTCTTGATAGTATCGTCCATAACACGGATAAGTATTACAATACCTGAAGCAAGTATAAATCCAAGCAGGAATCCTAACACGATGCTCTTCTTAGTATTAGGGCTCTTGGCTCCTTCAGGAAGATTAGCATAATCTACTATATTTACAGCTTCTATATCCATAACGTTATAGATATGTTCTGATGCTGCTACTCTTACTGCATTCGCTATGTCCTGTGCCCTTGTCGGATTCGTATCCGTTACCGATATAGATATGATACGTGTATCTGTCTGAACATCTACGGATATCATCCTAGCCAGGTCATCCGGTGTGATCTTCTTCATATCTTCATATGTGTTCTGAAGATCCAGCTGGGCTATAACCTTGGAAGTTACCGTACGGCTTGTTACAAGTGCCGCATAGTCCTTTGAAAGCTGGGAACCCGTCTGAAGATCTGTATAAGTAAGCGTCGCTTCACTCTGCTTATTAATCGCATATATTTTAGTAGTTGATACATACTTCTTTGGAATCACCAATGCGCATAGAAGGAAGGCACATAGCGCACCTATACATGCAGTCAGAATAATACTCCATATATTTGATAAAAGTCCCATGAACAGGTCTCTTAAATCTATTTCAATCTCTCTATCTTCCACGGCTTACTCCTCAATATATATATTCTCTATAACAGCTCTCGGATTATCGATGAGCATTTGTTTCGTGTACTCCTGTCCGAACTTCTTCTCCAGATATTCGGAACATTTTTTTATATATGGCTGACGGGTGTTATCTCTATGAGCATCCGTAGCCACAAAGTTAACTTCTCCTCTTTTAAGAAGCCCCTTTATGAATTTCTTCTCCAGACGGCTCCTCTCTCCCATTATTCCGGATGCGTTAACCTGTATGAAGGCTCCCAGCTCTTTCAGCTCTTCTATATATGCCGGCTTCTTCAACAGGCATTCATACCTTTCTACATGAGCGATTATCGGATAGTATCCGCTCTGCTGTACATCCATTACAGCATGCTGTATATCCCTATACTCCGTCGATGGCATAAACTCTATAAGAACATACTTGCTGTCTGCCATCGTAAGTGCCCGACCTTCTTCTATGTCCTTTAACGCATCTTCGAAGTAATATATCTCATTTCCGAGATATAACTCCATATCCGGATACTTCTCGGCGCAGTACTTCCGAATCTCTTCATATCTTTCACGAAGTGTACTTACTTCATTCTTCCATCTGTAAGGGTTATGATGCGGTGTTAAGATTATCCCTCTGGTTCCTTCGTTATACGCTATCTCCAGCATAGCTTTCGTCATCTCGAAGGTTTTCGAACCGTCATCAACTCCATAAAGTATGTGATTATGAATATCAAACATTCCGGTCATGTGTGGAACACTCCTTACTGGCCTAATGTATCTGCTATTAACTGCTTTGCTTCATTAACGGTATCTTCATTCGGTACCATTACATATGCATAAGCTCCCGGCATGGAGAATGTGGTATCGCTCGCATCAAATCCGGTTACTGTGTATGTATCTACACTCCATGTTAGATTGTTCTCCAACTGATAGCGTACGATAGAATACATAGTGTCTGTTGGCATATCTGTCTGGAAACTATCTGAGATTGCAGCTAATAGATTATCGAAATTTGAGAGCATTTCTTTAGATGAAAGTTTTGCTATGATCCCCTTTATTACTTCCATCTGATTCTTGCCTCGCTGGACATCTCCCGCATTAAAGGAGTATCTCTCACGAGCAAATCCTAGTGCTTGATTGCCATCAAGATGATTTAAGCCTTTATTAATATGATAATGCCCTACTTTGGTGGTAAAGTCATAATCCGAATTTACATCTATTCCACCAAGTTCATCTATAATCTTGATGAAACTTGTAAAGTTCATTCTGAGATAGTAATCTATCTGAATTCCGTAGAGATCTCCTATGGTTCCTTCTGAAACCTCTATTCCGTATATTCCCGCATGTGTCAGCTTGTCTCTTGAGCCGTTGCTGATTGGAAGCGGCACATAGTAATCTCTTGGTGTATTTATAAGCTGAATCTTTCCTGTATTTGTATTTACTACTGCCAGGATATTTACATCACTGCGGCTTCTGGTATTAACACTGCCGTAGGTGTCGATTCCGCTTATATATACTGTGAAGCAGTCTGATCCAGAGGAAAGCTTGAACGGTTCCTCTGTAGTTACTTCTTCAATATTCTCTGCCTTTGCATCACTGTTTGTTGCTGTAGGCATAGCATCCGAAGCGTCATACTTTGCTTCCGTCTCCACATGAAGCGTATCAAGGACTCTTACCTTATCCGCGAAGTCCTCATAGCCCTCGATCTCGCTGATTATATCTATATAGGTTGCATTTAAGATGATTGCTTCCTCATCGCTCTTAAGAAGTGAATCTGCGAGGAAGATAGGATTGGCATAACCCGTAAGGTCAACATCTGATGTAAGATTGGCAGAGAGTTCTGTCTTCATATCTTCAGATGCCGCATCCTGATCATAGTAGCCCACTTTGTAGCCGGATATATCGGTTAATGTCTGTGCCTTATTATCTTTCAGCACAACAACTGACATCTCAACTACTTCGAGTCTTGAGTCAGTACTTATATTGTTTAACGTTTTATCCAGTTTGGTTATAGTAAGGAATCCATATGCCACAGCACCTGTGACCAGAAGTGATAATATAGACATAACAATAGCAACAGCCTTTTTGCGGGATGTTGCTATTATAATAATACCGAATACAAGAATTGCGATTCCAAAGGCTGCCGTATATTTCATCGGCAGTACATGCATAAATGTTAACTTTAATATAAGAAGAGCTGCTGCTGTTATCATGATCGCAGCAAATGCAACTGCCACATAAGACATTATAATTGCTGACTTACTGCTCTTACGACTGTCTTTCTTCTCTTCTTTAGATACTTTTTCTTCACTCATTCCTGTACAGATCTCTTTTCCGTTTATTCCCCCATAACCTACACATCATAACTTTACGGTCGTTACCTGTCAAGTTATAGATATCTAACTCACCCTATTTACCGGTGGTTTATTCACCGCCTTCATCCGGTGCTGCCGGTGCTTCTCCTTCGCCGCCACTCTGCTGCTCACCGCCGCCGATGGCTCCACCGCCCGGTTCACCTGTTCCTGCGCCGCCCTGCTGCTCTCCACCTCCGACTTCTCCTGCTGGAGGATTTCCGCTGAGGGCTTCTCCTTCACCGCCACCCTGTTGCTCTCCGCCTGATGGTTCGCTGGCTACCTGGCCGCTTCCCTGAGGTGTTTCTGCAGGCTCGCTGGCTGCCGGCTGTGCCGGTACCGGTGTTGGTTCCGGATCAGGATTATCAGCCTCGCCGCCTATATAGGTTGTATTAGCTGTTCCTGCCTGCTGGCGCTTACGCTCGCGCTCTTCTTCCTCGAGCTCAAGCTGTTTTTGGGCGCTGGTATCATTTTTATCTAACTTTACTACATTAGATGTAGTTGTTACTGAATTGCTGACCTTGGACTTCTCTTTGGCCTTCTCTATCTTCTCGGCCTTCTTGGTCTCTGGGTCCTTTGCTGCCTCTTCTTCCGGAGTTGGCTCCTCAGTTGTTGGCTTTACAAGGGCCTTATAGTCGATAAGACGTGATTCCTTGCCGAGGTTGTTGTGGCTGTCATAAACGGCATAGGTAACTATAGCCTGCTTGCCGTTATCAAGCACTGCCACATCATAGATTCTTACTTCATCTGTTAAGTCTCCGTCCTCGTTGTCACTTGCTGTGACGCCCTTCAGAAGAACGCTTTCGTTCTCTCCTTCTGTGTAGAGCAGCTGCTCCGTCGGTACTTCTATTACAGGTGCTGTATGATCTTGTGTTATATATACAAAACCACTCGCCCCCGTGAGGACGAGTGTCGCTATTACCAGTATTACTATGATACGTCCCTTCAAATCTAATCTCCCATAGCGTTCG
>JAEEGL013641671.1_pt1 | contig 43830 bp, 38 predicted proteins | sample 9134231 | NCBI WGS metagenome assembly JAEEGL01 (sample SAMN16246548, study PRJNA631951) | gut metagenome | biome: gut microbiome; feature: rumen; material: fiber-attached | host: Bos | place: Iran: Karaj | collected 2018-10
GATAGAATGAGCCGCATCCTCGATTAAGAAAAGATTGTGCTCCTTGCAAATCTTCTTAAGCTCATCAAGCTCAACCGCCTGACCGGTGAAATCAACCGCAACGATAGCCTTAGTCTTATCTGTGATCTTTCTCTTAACATCCTCAACATCTATGTTGTAAGTATCTGGTCTGATATCGGCAAAAACAGGCGTACCGCCACAATACAGCACACAGTTAGAACTTGCAGCAAAAGTGATCGATGACACAATTACCTCATCTCCCGGCTGAATACCTATAGCCATGCAAGCTACATGAAGCGCCGCCGTACCATTGGAAACCGCTACCGCATGCTTGGCACCCGTAATCTCACAGAGCTTATCCTCAAGCTCGGTAATCTTGGGTCCGCAAGTAAGATAGGGACTCTTCAAAGTCTCTACAACAGCCGCGATATCATCGTCTTCAATAAGCTGCTTACCATACGCTATCTTATTTTCTCTGACGGGCTTGCCGCCGAAAATTGCCAAATTATCCATAAATCCAAATCTCCCGCTTTAATCATTTTTCATGATTATAACTTGGGCTTTCTATAAAAACTCAAATCAATTTCTTATCTTTTTCTTACAAAAACAAGCTTTCGCAGATCAGCCATGCGGCTCTTAACCATAAGAATCCGCAACCGATGTAGATATAAACCTTCATCGCCGGTCTCTTCTCAAACAACTTGAGGCACATAGCCGCGCAAGCAAGCAGCAAAAGAACAACTACCTGATATATCGCAGTTCCCCCGTTACCCGGAATCAAAATCGAAAGGATCAAAGTACCGCACGCAGTCGCAAGTACATATGCAATCTCGCGACCCAATGCCACATTATGAACTCCCTTAAGTAACGCTGCAACAGACAAAGTTACCAAAAGTGCGGGAACCAGGCTCACAAATACTTCTTTGACCGCCCAGATTCCGTAATTGGGAAGTTCGGAAACGTCGCCATAAACCGTCAACGCACTGAGTATATTCTTGTCCTGATACGCAGGAAGCAACATTCTTGCTACAAATCCAAGGAACACGCAAACCGCGCCGATAGGCATCCACGCGAACACTCTGTGCTCAACCTTATTCACATATGTAATCGTCACAATCGCGAAGACAAAAAGCACCAATCCGACACTTCTGTTGGCAAAACCCGCAAGAAGTCCCACAGGTATAATCCATATAGTCACAAAGAGCCAAGGCTCCTTACTGCCGAAGCAATCGTAAGGAAGCTCTCTCAAGTACGCCCACATGAATATCAGCACAGCGACCATCGCATACAGATAATTGTACACGCCCGCCTCTTCAATGAACGATGTCTTAAGGCTGCTATCAAGCGCCAGCAATGCTCCCATCACAAGCGCCATACACATCACACGCTCGCTTGCGTGCCTCTTAAGCCTTGTCATGGTCTCACTGATACCTGCAATCAAAATCGCTGTAAGAAGTAGCATAACCGTATTGACGCAGTCCGCTACAAGTTCACTTTGGAACACCTTCAGCGCAATCTCTGCACCTTTTCCGAAAGGCGTAACAAAGTTCGTATACCAAACAGCGCCGAGCGTAACGACCAGCAATACCCATGCAATCGTCGTATACAGTGCTCTCTTTCCTTTAGTCATTTCTTCGTATCTCATGTAAGACCCCCTGAAAACTTCTCAGTAACTAGTATCTCTGATACATTATAACATTTTCGTGCTCGCCGACAACCTTTAAGCCTTTTTCGGCACAGAGCGCGGCGATTTTGCCACGTGAATCAGCCATTATGTATCTACTCTTAAGATTGTCAAAATTCGCAATTATATAATCGGGGAAGCAGCAGCTTATTCCCGACTCCGCAGGCACCGCATACAGCCCGCTAAAATCCATTACAATCTGCCTGTCGTCATAGTAATCTATGAATGCCCAGATGATAGTATTGTCATAACCTGCTCCGGCCGACATCTCAATTGCGCCGCTCCTTGCAAGCTCACCCCAGTATTCCACACTGGATGCTTTTTCCGCATTAACGACCGGCACGTCATAATCAGTCGGCACCATGGATCCGACTATAATAAATACAATCAAAGCCAATCCCGTGACTCCGCATGTCACTTTGCCAAATATGTTATGCCTGAATCCCAGCAGCAACAGTATTCCGCAAACCGCGAAAGCCCACGTATGTCTTCCGCCGTCATCGGCCCACTTCGTAAACATGATAATAGACCCTATCACCGCCCACGCGGTAATTCCTATGGTCAGGTAAATAGGACGCTTTTCTTTTTCCGTTTTGAAAAAAGCAAGAATCAGCAGTATCAATGCTGTTAATGCCGATATGAAGTACTGTGTCCCCATGGTCATGCCAAAAGAAAACGCGTCCTTAACATATCCGCAAATCGAATTCAAATTCCCTCTGACCTGATATATTAAAATCCACAGTCCTTCGACAAATTTTCCATGCAACATCTTTTCGGCGAATTCAAACGAAAACATCGGAAGGAAGTATTCTGCTGTCAGGAAATGCGCAAAAGCAAAATACAATGCAAGCTCAACTATCGGCAAAACAAAGAAGAGCCATATCGCCTTCTTGCCCTTTCTTTTGAACACAAAATATGTGGGGAGTAAAGCCAGAAGAGCCATGAACGGACGAATTAATGTGAGCCAAAATCCCAGGAAATACATAATTCCGATGTGAATCTTTTTCTCGTTGCCTTTGCAATAATTGATTGCGCAGCCCATGTATATCATTAAAGCGACCAGAACCGCAGTCTCGGGCAACAAACTCATCACATGTATCGAGAAGCTTGGAAACGCCGCCAAGGCAACCGTCACCAATGCAAGATGTAACAAATCCATATCTGTCAGCGCCACAAACAGTGCAAAAGCCAAGGATATCAAAACAAGGTTACACCATATTGCCGATGAGTAACCCCAGCCAAAAACGAATCCCCAAAGAACCCAGTGCGTGATGATAATAGGGCTCCAGGCACCGAACGTTCCGATTAATGCGTGGCTCTCGTTGTAGCCCATGTATCCTCGCGGAATGCCACCCGCCAGGACTCCGTCCACCATTTTGTAGTAATATACGCTATCGTTGTTAATAGAGTTGGGAACAAAAAAATCTAGCGGAGAAAATCCTCTGATCAGGCAATAGATTCCGCACACTACGAAAGGCACCAGCGCGCCGACCAAAATCCTTATTAACTTGATATATCTGTTAGTTGCCTGTTCTTTCATCACAATTCTCCAAATTTGCTTTCTTGCTCATAATGTACGCGGGCCACACCGGCACAAGTGCATACAAATAAAGTGCATATCTCACCATGGCAACCGGGCCGAGCAGATATGTAAGCCATAACAGTCCAAGATATACAAAAGGTATTCCATGAGCCTTTCTCTTGGATTTAAGCATATAAAACGCTACAACCATAACTATATAAAAAAACGTTGCCGGCGCAAACAGCCACGAAATCCAGCCGTTGCCCATGACAATATCGCTGTTTTCAAAAAGCGTAAAAAAGTCGTGAAGCGCAGGAATCTTAGTATTGGCCTCGCCGGGACCGGTTACGGAAATCGTAGTGTACCCTTCGCCACCGAAGCTCTGCAGCACATATGTGGGCCACGGATACCAAAATCCGTAGGTGTTCTCAAGGAATGAATCCACATATTCACCCGGATATTGCTTGAGCCACTTAAGCCACAATGCCTTGAACTCATCGAAGCGTTCATTAACCGCTTTTTCCGTAAGGCTTCCTTTGCTGGCGTCAGCGATATACGGGTTAAAATAGTTGTACCATTTCTTGCGGTCGAAAAGCTCATCAACCAAGTCCTTGTCCTCAGCCGACAACTCATCGCCATGGTAATAATACACACGCATAATCTGCTGACATGGCACCGACAGCATTTCCGCCTTGGAAACGCCCTCAACCGTCACAGCATTGGTAAAAGGGTATTTGTACAGCAAAAATAAAGCAGCAGTAATAGTTAGCGTCCTAAGCGCCTTAAAACGCACCTCACGAGCCTTCAACATGAATACGATAATAAAAGGCAGAGTCAGAATAACCGCATAAACCGAGTTGTTCCTGAGAATAACAACCTCAAGTGCGAACACAACAAACAGCACTCGATTCGCCCTCTTATTCCAAAACGCCTTCGCATCCTCAAACATGCCGAGCAGCAGGAACGTTAAATCCGCCACCGCTATCGCAAACAGCGAATCCTTCGTACTGGTAAAAACAAAAATCACAAAAGGCGGATACAAGCAAAAGAAAACCATCGCCAGCACATGCATCCAAGTACGGCTCTTCCTTCTGTGAAGTTCATAAAATATGAACCCGCATCCAACCGCCATAACCAATTCCTGCCAAATCGTATAAACAAGAATCGCCTTATTAAACATCCCCGTCTTAGTATAGACGGTATCGATAATCCAACCCACAATGTACGTATGAATAACCGGGTGGTGCTCGCTCACCGCACCCATGCAATACATATCATACTGCCACGACGCATCATACGCATAAATTCCGGGATACAACGCCAAAAGTACAGGCATCCAAAGAACAAGCAACACGCCTGTCATTACCAAGAAGTAAACCCACGATTTCTTAAAGAGCCTGTTCGGCAGGTATTCTTTGGCTGAAGCCGTGACCACCGACGCCTTAGCATTGCACCTATCCCACAACGCAAAAAGCATCACCGTCGCAGCCACAGCAATCGCGCAAGCAAACACACTCATGCCAAGCCAAGCCCAAGAAAACACGAACCCTTTCTCGTGCTTCACGACATATCCCACAGTAATGAACAGTCCTATCAAGCAACCGGGAGCAATCGCATAACGAATATTCTTTTTCAAATTATCTGCACCCAATCCTATTTCTCTTCCCTCACAATATAAAGTGGACGCTTCTTAGTCTCAAGATAAGTCTTGGCAAGGTACTGCCCCAGCACACCTATACACAACAGCTGAATGCCGGACACGAGCAGAATAATACAAGCCATCGACGGCCAACCACTGGTAGGGTCGCCGAACACCAACGTCCTCACAATTATGAATATAATAAACAAAAACGCTATAAAGCACATCAACACACCGAACACCGAAGCCAGAATAAGCGGCGCCGTGCTAAACGCAACAATCCCATCAAGCGCATACATAAACAGTTTCCAGAAAGACCACTTCGTCTCTCCTGCCACGCGCTCGACATTCTCGTATTCAAGCCATTTATTCCTGAATCCGACCCAGCCGAAAATGCCCTTGCTGAATCGGTTATATTCGCTCATCTCAACAATCGCATCCACAACCTTGCGGCTCATCATGCGAAAGTCCCGCGCACCATCCACAATATCAACCTTGCTGATGCGCTTCATAAATCTGTAAAACCTTCTTGCGAACCACGACCTGATCGGCGGCTCACCCTTGCGGTCCACACGTCTCGTAGCCACGCAGTCATACTCACCGCTCTCCAGATACGAAAGCATCTCAGGCAAGAGCTTGGGCGGATCCTGCAAATCGGCGTCCATAATCACCACGTAGTCGCCCTTCGCATTCTTAAGTCCCGCATACATTCCGGCTTCTTTGCCGAAATTTCTGGAAAAAGAAACATAGTGCACTCTTGCATCTCTTTCCGCCAGGTCCCGCAACACACCAAGCGTATTATCCGTCGACCCATCATCCACGAATTCAAATTCGACATCAACACTCGACAACGAGCCCGTCACTTTGCACACTTCGTCATAAAAGAACGGAATCGCCGCTTCTTCATTGTAAGCCGGTACCACTATCGTTAATAACTTTCTATCCATCGATTGCCCCTATACAGTTTTCTTTTGACTTTAAAAACCACCACTATAATTGTATAATCGCACGCCGATGCGGTCAACCAAAAAGGCTGAGAAATGAACCAATCACTCTCAGCCTTTTTCTCTTCATATCAAACGGCTATCGCCGATTATTTCTCAAGATCGATTGACTTAAGCAGCTCTCTGATTTCCTCAACCGTTAACCACTCGGTATTGTTGCCCGAGCTGTATGAGAATCCTTCGGGAACCTTCTTGCCGCCCGGAAGAACGGTCGCTCTCTCCTGGAATACCATCTGAGGATATACAATGAAGTGCTTGTCGTACTCGTAAGTAGTCATGGAGTCCTCAACAGTAACCATAATCTCATGAAGCTTCTCGCCCTCTCTGATGCCTACCTCAGGCTTATTACATCCGGGAAGCATAGCCTCAGCCAAGTCTGTAATCTTGAAAGAAGGAATCTTCGAAATAAATGTCTCGCCACCCTTAGCATCCTTAAGCGCCTTAATAACAAGCTCGACGCCCTGCTGAAGGCTAATCCAGAAACGGGTCATACGATAATCGGTAATGGGAAGATCCTTCTCACCCTTCTGAATCTTATCGTAAAAGAAAGGTATAACCGAACCGCGGCTTCCCGCAACATTACCGTAACGTACGATAGAAAAGTTGATATCCTTGGAGCCTGCATATGCATTAGCTGCAATAAACAACTTATCGGAAACAAGCTTAGTACCGCCATAAAGGTTAACAGGGTTAACTGCCTTATCGGTAGAAAGCGCAACCACCTTCTTAACTCCGGTATCAAGCGCCGCATCAATAACGTTCATCGCACCATGAATATTGGTCTTAATAGCCTCAGCGGGATTGTACTCACAAGCAGGCACCTGCTTAAGCGCTGCCGCATGAATCACGTAATCCACACCTTCCATAGCACGTGTAAGACGCTCTCTGTCCCTCACATCACCGATAAAGAATCTAAGCTTATTAAACTTATCGGGGAATTCTTTCTTAAAATCATTCTGCATGATGAACTGCTTAAACTCATCACGAGAATAAATAATAATCTTCTTAGGATCGTAATTGTTAAGCACATACTTCGTAAATGCCTTACCAAAAGAACCGGTTCCGCCGGTAACAAGAATAACTTTATTGTTTAACATAATATTTCCTTTCAAAGCAAATCACTAAACCGATTCTACATTATGTTTTCCTTTTTTTCAACTGAAGGTAGTTAACATTAAATTCTTCTTAAACAATTATACACAAATTTAGAAAACAGTATGTAATTAAATTCCAGCCTCAATGTCTATATTTCTGCACTTTATAATCGTATCCAAACTTGCATTGACGCACATTATTGTATGTGTTATCCTTTAGATAAGGAAGAGAATACGCGAGGGGAAAGGAGGAAGTATTTTGAAGTCGTATTCGTCCCGCGAAGTAATCGCAGAGCTAAAGCGAGATGGCTGGTACGAGGTACGTTCTCAAGGAAGCCACCATCAGTTTAAACACCCTGCGAAGAAGGGTACGGTCACTGTTAAGCATCCAGACAAAGATATACCTCGAAAGACACTCGATTGTATCGAAAGGCAGTCAGGTTTGATTTTTCGCTAGCATAACGTTGTTGTACGTTACCTTTTCTTTTTTACCTTTTTTGCAGAACTATAGTCAATTTACATTAAGTCAAACACAATACAAGAGTCTATTACACACTACTGAAAGATATGAACACTACAAAAACAAAGAAATCTAACATAAAAGAATCTAAACACGAATACAAAAGCAAAGAAAGATGTTATTATCCCGCCATTTTCACTTACGAAAAAGGCCAAGAGATATCTGTAGAATTTCCCGATTTAAACGTCGCCACAAGTGGCATCGATGACGAAGACGCATTAAACTCCGCAAGAGAACTACTTGGGCTTACCTTATTTGGCCTTGAGCAGGACGGTGAACGCATCCCCATCCCATCCACTTTACGGGATATCAGGGCAGACAAAAATCAAGTTGTAACATTGGTAGACGTTTTCATGCCTGCCATCCGTATGGCTCAGAACAACAAATCTATAAGCCGTACTGTCACTCTTCCCGAATGGTTGAATGCGAAAGCGTTAAGTTACAGCATTAATTTTTCACAGGTTCTGCAAGAAGCTCTTAAGGAAAAACTATCTTTATATGAACGCTCAAGGTAACTTGCTATACTTTCTAATGTTTAATTATTATTTTCCTGGGATTCGGCTCGTGCAAGCCGAATCCTTTTTCTTGCACCAATATCAATAATCGCCTCTTCAAATGCCACATTATATCTTATTATTTTAATCTTAATCCTTCACTCATTCATCTATCAGTAATGCAGGAATTTTAGTCTTAACAATTTTATACAATTCTCCAGATTTGTAACGATACTTTGCACACCCTTCTAAAACGGAAAAAGCTTCCCTTTGAAGACTCATATTATTTGCTTTCAATATGTAATTGTACATTATGGACCCAAATCGATCATAGTTATTAAACTTCCTGTACCCTGTTGCATCAACATAATTATCTCTGATATCATTAAGCGCTATTTGCTGCTTACTTTCATCCATTTTAATCAGAATTTTTACAAAGTCATAATCCACGTGTTCAATAATGAAATAAGCCAAACGACCTTCTTCAGCTAACGATAAGACATACTTTTCAACATCAGGTGTGCACTCTCCTCTGCGCATCTTACTATATATATTCTTTATTCTTTCCTCGTTAGTCACATCATTTACAGCTGATTCAAAATCTGCCTTAAATTCACCGAGTGTTTTATATCTCTTTTTCCTATCCCGGTTTGTTGACTTATCTATAACAAGAGACACCTGTTCAAGCAATCCTGTTACTGTATTTTGCAATACATATTCCACAATTTTCCCAATCGAATAAATGTCGCTCTGTTTGTCTAACATCCGAAAATCAGTCAAACCAACTGGATCAACATATACGTTTGAGTTTTTCGGTGTAGCTGAAGATTCAAACGAATGATTAACCATAACATCTTTACTTAGCCCAAAATCCGAAATAATGACCTCCCCTCCTTTTATCAAAACATTCCCTAAATGAAGATCTCTATGTATTATCCCTTTTGAATGTACAGCATCCAGTCCCTCTATAATACCATTGATTATCTGTATTGCCTTGTCTCTGTCTATTGAAAGATAATTACTCCCTAAATATTCATACAAGTCACAATCGCACTTCTCCATAAGATAAGAATTTTCTTCTTCTGAATATCCCCAAACCTTCAAGATATGTGGAGATTCTACTAGTCCAAGCATGTTGTCATATTCTGTTTTAAATCTCTTCCTCCACTTTTCGTCTTCAACAAATTCAGGCTTTAGTCTCTTTTTTAATATCCCATCATCAAAAGAAAGGATATCACTGTAAGAACCCTCAAAGAGTTTTCTCTCCGTAGATATAGCATAGAATTCATCCTGATAATCGACAATCAATCCATATCGTTCCAAGTAATTAATTGTCTTAGTTATTACCTCGTCGCTATGTTGATTCTCATATGAAGAATTCTTAAGCAACGACAATATCGCTGCAATAACTTTTATTTTCACCATCTCGCTTAAATTTTCACACTGCTCACATAGGCTAATATTGTCCTTGTAATTTATCCCAGCCGTTTCCTTAAAGTAGTCTTCTATATCAAGATAATCGAATTTAAAAAGCGAATCAGCGAGATACTTATCAAAAACAAGGCCATCATAATGCAACCCCATTAGACTAGTTTTATCCATTTCAACCTTTTCTTCAATAAATTCTTTATCATAATATCTCAATAGATTATCTATTTGTGATTCCATTTATTTGCTCCAATCTTTTAATACTATACTACCAGCGTATCGGCATCTATTAATATTTTCGTATCTATCTCTCCCACTTAATCAATAAATATACCCCTATCTCTCCCGTACCACCATAAGTACTTATCAAATTCTTTGTATGTAAAATCTACTCCATACTTCTCATAAACAATTTCAAATGCTTCAACAAAACAATCGTATTCATGAATCGCGGTTTTAGATAAGTCTTTTCCCAATATAGTAGTATATATCTCCCAAACCATGCCTCTCGAATACCTATCTATTATGGGATACGATTTCTCTATATTGGGTCTATTTGCGTAGCATATCCAATTACAATACTTTGATGCAAAAGAAACGAACTCCTTGCTTCCAAAATTTGCTACTTTTTTCACAACTCTTACAGTTTCACTTTTACCTTCTCCACAGCACTCAATAATTTCCAAAATGGTGGGGCTGTCATATATTCTTTTTGCAATACTATTCAAGTTACTGTCATCAACACGAGTATGATAAAGAGCATTCAGCAAAAAACAATGAACCAGAATTTCTTCGTAAGAAGAATAGCGCTTGAAAGCCTCCAATAGAGCGGCCTCTTTATGCCTCTCTTTTTGATTAAAGCACAGAATACTATTTTCTATTATTATCTTTGCTGGTTCCTTAAGCTTTATCATCAATGTTACCCTCAATACGAACTATTTTTCAACAATTCACTAGAAAGTCTACATTAACCATCCTATAGATAGACACCAAAATCTTCCTTACTCTATATATCATTCTCCGATAATCTTTACTGCATACGAACATGTAGCTAAAATTGCGACGTGGTTCTTTTCAGCCGCCTCGATAACCTTATAAACAAGCCTCTTCGCTATACCCTTACCGCCACACTCTTCGAACACCTCGGTATGGTATATGTCCCAGCCACTTTCCGAAACACTGTAGTCACACTCGCCTATTATGCGGTCACCATCCAATGCTACGCTGCGATTATTGTTCTGATCCATTATAACATCTATCCCATGCCTAAACAAAACCCCCAACGCTCCCGACGGGCACTTCTCAATCGTCTGCCATATCTCCGCATTATCCGCCAGCGTCACATCAATCCACGGTTTACGATTAATATCAAACGTCTTAGGGCTTCCGGTCACGCATTTCTTGGAATGAAAACACTTGTCGGAGTTCCAGAAGACTACTATGTCGTTGTTTTCGTATAGTCTGTGCATAACAAAGTTTTCGCTCCTTTCATCATGCATCTCTTAAAACAATTTCCACTAATTTATGCATCTCCGTCTGTGGATTTCTGAATACGTTCAATTCGTCTGCCCCATCTTCTTTGTGATACTTCTCTAGCTTCTTACAATTATTTATTGCGTTTTGCGTAAGGGGATTAAGTAAGTCAAAAACACATCCGTTCTTTTGATAATCAGGTATACGCTTCTTTAATTCTTTGATTACCTCTTCGCTACTACCAAACTGCTTGGTCGTATATGAAAAGTGTTCCAAATACCATATCTCAAAGCAAGGATTTGATGTAATTACTATAACCCCATTATCCGAAGCATTTTTGAGCGCTTGCTTGTATTGTTTTTTCTTTGATTCTTTTAAATCTAAATCAAAAATACTGACTGCAAAATCACCATTCTCCTTCTCGATATTCTCTTTATCTGCACGTTTTATAGTACCATTTACAATCTTAATCGGATCTGTTTCATTCCCTTCAGCAAAAATGAAATGATAAGTAGTCTGTTGTCTTTCTAACGCAGATAAATAGATTCTTTCCGTTTTATTATCTCCCTCAGTCCCAACAACGATAATTTTCTTACGTTCGCGATTAGGAAGATTCTTTACAACCTTCTTTATTCGCTTTACCATTCAACGCCTCCGTTCGGGAACGGAATCGCGCCGTATCTTCCTTGCAAATATCCCTTCTGGATATTTTCTGACTTTCTGGGAGAAAAATCGGCTAGCGAATACAAGTCGGTTATACCGGTCCTATTATCTTTCTCAACGAAATAAATTTGATCTCTTCTAAACAAATCCAAATCTAACAAATCAATATCGTGCGAATTAAAGATTAACTGAGCGCCACCCTTATTTATAGATTTATCATTAAACAATCCAATCAGATACCTCTCCAAATTGGGATGCAGACTCTTATCCAATTCATCGATTACTATAGTCCTTCCCTTTTCAAATGCCTCCATTATGATTGGTCCGTATGCAAACAGAAGCCTCGTGCCCTCTGATTCATAAAGAAAAGGCAATTTAAATGCATTAACCGTACCATCTGCTTGTTCAATATTATGAATCGTGTCAAGCCTATACTGCTTAAACATCGGAATCGGCATCTGAACATTCTCAGCACCTGAATTATTAGCCGAATCAAGACTTTTTGCCTCAAATTCGTAATCTTGAATATTAATCTCTGCGTGATTTAACAATGATAAAAGAAAATGCTTAGTCTCCGGTTTGTCATTATGCTTGTCTAAATATTCGTAAATATGATTCCCTTGAAAAGAAGTATAATCGTATGTGTCAATACCTTCTGCAAACCACAGATATGCATCTTTTGTCTCTTCACAATTCCAAGCCGTAGCAGTACACATAAACAACTTATTTGATGTATTCTTATATTGGAATTCAGAAAGATGCTTATAAGCAGCTGTAAATCTATATTTAGATATTTCGTACCGTTCAAAAATCATAGTCGGACGTGATGACTTATATTCATACAAGTATTCATCATATATATACTGATAGTCTGCCACAAAGCCATAACTAAATTTTTTCCCATTATGCGTAAACAAAAAATCCATCTTGGTTTTTCTGTTACTGCTGTCATTGTCAAAAAGAAACGGTTCAAAACCTGTAGCCATATTTATCTGAAGACTATTTGAACGTCGTACAAGCATAATTGCACGTGTTAACGCCTTAATAATATTAGTCTTCCCAGCGGCATTACCACCATACATAGCTATAGCCGGTAATACTTTATCTTCCCCGCTTTTAAGCAAATAATCGCCATGCTCTTTTCCTGAGTTTGCAAATGCTGTCAATATAACTTCATTCTTAATGGACAAAAAATTTGTGATGTTAACTTGTAAAAGCATGCTATGTCTCCTTCTTATTCATGATTTTACAGGTAAAGCATTGAAAAATCAACTTGAAATGCTAGAATTTGAAAAAAAAGTGCAAAAATGACCCTTTTACATTCCGTAATGTCCATTTTATTTTTTAAGGCTTTTTTAAGACTTATCCACTCTCAGTTAACAGTGGGCATAAAAACCTGGGGGATCTGCAATAGCAGATTTTCTCATCTCTTTAAAGCTACGGTACGCGTCTTGCCCCCTTTAAGCCATACTAATTCTAAGCGACGGTTTACAAATCCATTGTATTTACTGGGTTCTTGGGCAATAGCCCTATATTTCCCCACATTTTCGCAATCTGGTCTTCCGACCATCTTAAACGACGCTCTTTTCAGTAATCAACGCAGTGTTTACAACAAAGGTTAACTCTACGGGTCTATTATAGCCTTAACGTTAATAGCAATCGTAACTCGACTGTTCTCGTGTCCTGCAAGGTACTCATCGGTAGAGATCAAGGTAGTGATATATGTATAGCGTAGCTGATGTGGGGCACAGTGTAATCATGCAAGTAAAAAATATTCTCTCTGGCCTTCTCTAAGTTGCGATGCAATCTTCTTTATCTATAGTTTACACAATTATATTATGATTTTCTCAAACAGTTCATTCACAAAATGATACTCTCACAAACGTACCTCCAAACCTGCTTAAGTTTCATATCTAAAAGAAATACAATAAGCCTTTCGGCGAGTCTATTGTTCTAAATGAATATGATTCATCTTTTCTAAATCCAAAGCCGTATAAAACGCCGACAAAATCAACATTAGCTTCTTCAGCACCCTGATAGTCGTATTCACTATCCCCCACCATTAACGCTTTTGTTGCTCCCGTCATCTCAATTGCTTTTTCTATTGTCATTTTCTTGGTAAATGTTTCCTCGTCGTTCATTCCCACTATCGCATCAAAGTATTTCCCAATATCAAAGTTTTCAAGAACTTTTTCCGCTATCTTTTGCTTTTTCAGCGTAGCTACTGCCAGCATAATATTTCTGTCTTTCAGTATTCTTAAAACTTCTTCCATTCCGTCATATTTTTGGGCTTCATAAATAGCTGTTTCAATCCCGTACTTTCTATGGGCTTTAGTAGCCTTCATAGCATCTTCATCAGAAAGATTATACTTTTCCTTGTACATATCCTTTGGAGGCGGTCCTACGAACTCCCTCAATTCCTCATCCGTGATTGGATTAAGATTTAGTATTTCTTCCGCATACCTTACACTGCCAAAAATCCCCGGAGAAGTATCTAAAAGTGTTCCATCCAAATCAAAAATTACCAAATCATACTGCATCATCTTTCTCCCCAACCTCAATTTTAACTTGTTAAACAATTTAATACTCCTTCAGCGATCAAACCATCCTTTTTCACGTGTCATATGACGATGAGGCAAAAAACGTTATATTCACTTGTTTCCTAAGTTGTGCTATTTTATCTGCCATAGCAAGGTTCATCTTAGCCAGACGTTCTCCTTCAACGTCCAGATATAGGGATTCTTCAAAAAAGTTATCCTTTATATTTTCTGAAAAGCCATCAAATCCTGCTAAGAGAAAATCCTTTGCACCTATTTTTTTTAGAAGATTAATACACATAATGCCCGCATTATCTATAATGCTGTTTTCCTCATTAAGATAACTTGCATAGTTTACAACCCAAAAGCCTTCGCCTGGATTCTCAATGTTAGATGTAACAACAGCTCTTATCCCATTATTAATCGGTAAGTCTTTAGCATTGCTAAACCTTTTCATATTACTGATGAATACGAGATTAACCTTGATATCTCTAGGCACAAAATTTACGCTCACCGTAAAAAATACATCGTTGGAGATTAAATTGTTGATTCTTTCAGTTTCTCCCTTAAGCGACTTTCCCGGTGCAAGAAGCAAAATCTTTTGTTTTCCTATCATATCCTTCAAAGCATTACAAACACCTGAATCATCAACAGAGTGATCCATATACTTTGCATATTCTTCCTGAATGTAGGTCTTATCAAACAGATTTCTTTTCCCACGGTCAAGCCCGTTTAATATAGTTCCAATATCTCTAATCTGCAAAGTCTGCTTGTTAAGTAAATATGATGCGTAATTCGGATGGCAATCCGCTACAGCAGCCAAATAGTAGGCAGCGTCATATCCCCATTTATACTTTATGCTCAATGGCTTTATGTATAAATCCATGAGATTCATGATTTTATATACATCGTATTTCAAGCCTTGATTAATGTTCAAATATTGGACCAACAGCTCTGTATTAAGGTTGCCAGCACCCCTGCCCATCCCCAATATTGAAGAATCTATTATGAGATTTCTTGTAGTATTTACCTGAGCCAGTTCCTGTGCATTTGCAAACGACATCTGAAGATTGTTATGTGAATGGAATCCTAAAGTAATTCGTTGATCCAAATTGTGATCAACTATATAAAACATTCTGAGTAAATCATTCTTATACATCTTCCCAAGAGTATCGACCATATAAAACGCATAAGGTTTTAGTGCATTTATTCTCTTTATCAAGTCAATAAGCGCAGAATCTTCATAAGACGTCGTCCCAACGGGCTGCATAAAAACCTTATAGCCCTTATCCATCAACTGTTTTCCTAAAACAAACGCAGAATCAATCTCATGCTCATGAAAGGTCAATCTTATCCCATCTATTGACGTCCCATCACACTCTGCTATTTCGTCAATACCTATTGCTCCATACTGAATCATAGCAACATACATAGAATTTGATGCTTTTTCAATAATATGCTCTCTTACAGATTCTACCGAAGGAAAAAGGGTTTTATTTGTATTGCTTGCATCTGACCTCAAAAAGCCACACTCTATGATATCTATTGATGCCTTAGCCAAGCCATCAATCATATCATCAATGACGCCCTTTCCAAAATCAAAATCGTTAATATATCCACCATCCCTAAGGGTACAATCAAGGACGCTAATTTGCTTCATATATGCGTTCAGTCTCCTTTTTCACATACTCTAATTTCTTTGGCGTATCTGCTGGCAGGATATTAGCATTTACTTCGGTCGTCTTGATTATCACCCTATAATCAATAAACTACAAATCGTTTTCATACTCAATCTTTTCATATCTCTCCTGTTCAGATTCAGTAAAAACACTTCAAAATCTTGTGGTAATATACCAGAACGCCAACATGTTTAATCTGTGTTTATATTCACCAAATTTCAGGCGAAATAGCCCCTAAGTTCAATCTCTCCCTCATTTTTTCTCTTACAAAATCAAGATCTTTGGGCGTATCAACAGAAATAGAATCTGATTCAATCAGCGAAAATCTTAGTCCTATATCGTTTTCCAGAAATCTTAAGTGATCTATATCCTCGGCCTTTTCAACTGAACCCATGGCTGTGCAAACAAAGAAATCCAAAGCCTTCTTGTTAAAACATTCAACGCCAACATACTTTTTATACGCAACATTCAATGTTCCCTTTGGATAAGGAACAGGGATGCGTGACATATAAATGCATTTTCCAGAATTTGAGATAACCAGTTTTATATTTGCAGGATCTATAACTTCAGCCGGATCTGTAAGATTCCTCATTGCGCCTCCAAAATAAGGCTCTGATGATATACCAGCGGGTACAACAGGTAAAATGCACTTTTCAGTAATTAACGGTTCATCTCCATTAATGCAGATATAGTAATCGGCCTCAACCCTATCGGACACTTCTTGGATTCTTGAAATATGATCTGGATGATCATTTCTAGTCATAACATACTTCATCCCCAAATCATCACATACTTTTTGTATCCTTTCGTCATCTATGGCGCAAAATACATCTGAAAAAACATCGATTCTTTTCACACTGTTATAAACCCACCAAAGCATGGGTTTTCCACAAATATCTACCAACGGCTTCCCTGGAAACCTCGTGGATTTATACCTTGCTGGGATTACTCCAATAATTTTCATCTCTCACTCTCTCCTCCCAAAAGCACTGTTTCGCTAGTATTAAGAATATCACACCTTTTTTAAGTAGTAAATCCTCGAAACATCCTCAAATTGTACCTCGAACGGTTAAAACCCGATGGTTTTAGAAAAGCCTAGTAAATTTCTTTTGTCAAGCATTGAATTCCCCCTAAATAAACGCACTTTTTTCTCATCATTTTATGCTTTTTTATATCAAACTATGTCAGCGATTTTGGGCAAATCATGACCACCGGCTTAGCCGGTGGTTTGCTCTGCGGCTATAAGCCACTGTTACCTGCTTGCCTCTAAAGAGGCTCTGAAGAGTCCGCCTTCCGCACTACTTTCACTGGCTGGCTCTGAAGAGCCTTTCTTTATGCCTTATTTACCGGCTCACCCGTGAACGGGTCTACGTACTCTTTTAATGACATCTGATCGTATTCCTCATCTTCTTTTAATTGATTTCTGATATATTCCTCGATTTTCTTCGCATTTTTGCCTACTGTATCGACGAAATATCCTCTACACCAAAAGTGACGGTTGCCATATTTATATTTCAAACCGGCATGACATTCAAATATCATTAGCGAACTTTTCCCTTTTAGATATCCCATTACCTCCGATACACTATACTTAGGCGGTATACTTACCAGCATATGTATGTGATCTTGACATGCTTCTCCTTCAAGTATTTCTTTACCTTTTCTTTTACATAGTTCCGATAGGATATGGATTATATCCGTAAGCGTCAAATAGTACGCTTACCTTCATTTCTCCTTTTTATAAGATGGTTTTGCACAATCACTGCGGTGATTCCATCTTCTTTAACTTTGCTTCGCTGCTTAGCAGATACCATGACCCCATAATCAATTCATTTGTTATGGTTGAAAAATACAGTCCCGGCGGTATCTACACCAGCAGACTTTCAAACGGCCCGATAGAATCCCTAAACAGGAAGATAAAAGACCTTAAGCGCCTTGGGCGAGGGTACAGAAATTTCGAACACTTCAGGAATCGTTTTCTGTATGCCACCAGGAACAACCCTATTCTTAACGGAATAGGCGAATCTACTCAAGTTCAGTATCTCGAAAACGATGATTTTTAAGCATGGTAAAAGGGTTCGGCAAAACCCGAACCCTTAAAAATCTGTCATTTTTCAGACCCTAAAGTCTGACCCTAAAACCAGACCCTAAAACTAGACCCTAAAAAACTTTGGGAAACCCTAAAAAAGTTTGATTATCCGGGTTGGTTTTGGCTTGTGTTATCTCTTTGAGAAAAAAACCCCTGGCTATCTCCTCGCCGCAGAATTAATTAACGCTTCCAATTAGACTTTTATTTATTACCTTTGCCAATAACTACATGCCCTGTCATAACAATCGCCATTCCCAGCGCAACCCACGTCAGCACATACAGCATCGTATCACTCTTATCACCAAACGGCGTATGATATGTGAACCCAATCTGCATCGCTTCCTCATTGCCGACGTACTCATATCGGTCTGCCTGCTTCTCAACCCAAATAGTTCCAGGCTTATCCAAATGCTCCGTAGACAAAACCAGAGTATATGCCTTACCCTTTTTAAGATACCATTTAACCGGAATCTGGTGCAATCGACTTTCGTGGAAATCTTCTGCCGAAACAACCTCCCTATACAACAACTTGTCCCCATCATACAGCAAATACTCGTAGTACCCTGATGTGCTCTCGCTTTCAAACACAGACCCCAGCGAAGTCGTCAGCGCATATCGCGGTGTGTACTGCATGACATAGGCATCCTTCTCTCCTGCCGGTAACGTTCTCTCTTCGCAAGCCAAATCATAATTCCAAAATTGCTGCTTTTCTACAGGAGTTATCCAGTACACGATTGCCGACAAGAGAAAACATCCCACAATAATCAAAGCTCGTTGAATCAATGCCTTTGCATTCTTTACTTTAATCTCAACCTCGCTGTTTAAACAAACCAGCATCAATATTGCAAAAAGCGAGCCTAAACAAACGCGCCACGTATAGTAATGATGCCCAGTAGTATGTTCTGCACCGCAGAAATACCAGACCGGTGCAGAAAGCAGCATAATAGTATATGCGATAACTTTACTATCTTTAACGAAACCTCTTCGCACCATCTTAACAGTCCAATAAATCATCCAGACAGCAATAATAAGTGCAAACGGAAGATATGTTAGATGTCTCCAATTGACCCAGAAACTATTAATCCGTTCTCCTAGGCTCATCGAATCCTTTATTCCGACTCTTAATGAAGTCTCAACCAGCGCCTCGGAGCGAATAACATCTTTTCCTGTAACAATCTGACCTATTACCCACTTTTCAATCCAGAACACTAGATATCCCACTATCCAGAAAATAGCCGAGACTATTGTTCTAATTGCATTGGCAAATTTCGGCAACCTATCATTTAATGCATCACCTTCGAATTCATAGAAAGCCACCATTAAAGCAGCTGGAATTGCCCATGTCAGCATAGGGTATGTCAAAAAGTCAAAGTAAGATGTGCACATTCCCGAAATAAGAAATAAGTACACATATCGACCTTTATTACAGAAATATTTCTTAAAATATAACGTTGCCAATGCAACTAAAACTGTTACATAATAAATACTGCTAAGTTGCAAATTACACGCCATTGAATTAGGGCTCATAAAGTAATAAACAGTGAGCCACGCTAACGCATATGTTTTCCGGTTAGAGACCAAAAGCAGTTTGTATGCAAGAAGAATTGCTAAAAAGAGTTGTATTCCCAAATTGACAATTCTGCCCTCATCCAAATCAAACAGACGGAAAAACGGGCGCCAGAATATAATATAACCATGCCAATAACGACAATAATCTTCAATTGCCGCATGCTTATATATAGACCCTTTGGGATTTTGCAAAGAATATTCTACTATTAACTGATCTGTTGCAAAATCAAGAATGTCCGGTACAGGTTCATGAAAATAATCTGTTTTACCGGTTCGTAAACTCTCCCTAGGATGATAACCCTCAGCACTTAGTATTGAATCAATCTCTTCATACGTCTCGCTTGGCACTTTAATTAAAAAGGAAGCCATCAGCAACACATACCCGACAAGCGCGCCAATTATTAATATTAGTACTGAATATATCATCTTTTTTAACATAGATTAGATTTCCTCTTTAACTCTGTCTTTCATGAAAATTGGAATGGATAAGAAAAACATCAAGAATGGAAGCAGTGAATTCCATTTAGTTATTGTAAAACTCAACACGGCAATAGAGTAGGTCGTCCATAGAAGCGGAAATACCGCAGACTTTATACCTCTCGCACATAATATACATTCCTTAATAGTCAAAAACACAATCCACAAGCAAAGCATTGCGCCGGGAACTATACCCATATTAATCAACCGCATGATAAAAAAGTTATGTGGCGTTGTATAATTATACGGAGGCTCAATTCTAAATTCGTGACCCTCCCATTCTATCTGCTTTAAAGCTTCAGCATAGATTAATAATCTGTTTGATGAGCAGATGTTAATAGCATTTAGGATACTATCTTCTCCAAAATATCCGCTTCTATACCGTTCATCGCCGAGCACCTGAATATGCGTTAAAGTATACCCCAATTCTTCCGAAGTAAATTTTCCTTGCTCTAAACCTTTAGTCATGTACTTTGCAGCTGCAAACAACGATATCGCAAAGAAAATACATATAAATACAGACAGCGAAATTCGAAAGACTGTTAATCTCACATTTTTTTCTTTCCTAACAAAAGCAATTGCTACAACAGCGGCAACCATTATTCCGGCAAGTGCGCTCCTTGAGTCTGTTTTCGAAACCATGTAACAAGGAAACAATACTAATGGAATCAGTGCCACAAGTAGATACCATTTCCTATTTGATGTATGCAACCACTTAACAAAGAAATGTATACAGCTAATAACTGCACACCCGCAATACATACCTATGTTCTCAACGCTACAAAACCCACCCATATATCTTCCTGTCTCGTAAACATCAGGGAAATATATTAAGCACTTCGCAATTAAAAATACGAAAGATAAATACATGGAAACAGAAATACAGTCATGAGTGCTACTCAACTCATCTTCATCCAACTTAGAGAATATAAGAGCATACATCGGTATAATCAACGTGGCAATAGACTCATAAAAAACAAACGCGGTAACTACGACCACTAAAGTATACAAACATAGTTGTATCCAGTTTTCTCTTATAGTTGAAATTATCCTTTTTTGCCTAATGCTATTTACCATCAACGCAACAAACAAGATTCCCATAGTAAATGTATATGATATTACTTTTGAATATATTTCACCATAGTACTCTTGATTAAGGTTATTGGCCTTAAAATAGAAATATTTAAAAGCAAACCCGACTAGTAATGTAATCCAAACTTCAACATCTCTATATGATATTTTCCTAACAACAAAGATTAATACCAAGAACCATATAACGCCGAGATAAAAGTATCTATTTTTAGGGACCGCATACGGCTCCCACATTTCAAAAGACATCTCGGTTATGGCCACAAAAGAAACTATTATCTTTATTAAGTAGCTAATTATATCAGCCAGTTTTTGTCGATTCCAAACAACACTATTCATTAGCATTTACCTTCTCATAAGTAATAGAAACTATATAGAGACAATGATTATGGGATAAGCAACTCTGTCTGTCAGCGAATAAAATGGAACGCAAATAGTCCCACGCTCAGTTACCCTCTTTTATATTCTATAATCGCCTCAATAATTTCATCCTGTGTCGCATCATCCATATATGGATGCAATGGTAAAGCCAAAACTCTGTCGCACACGAAATCAGAAATATGTAAATCTACCATTTCACAATCAATGCCAGCAAAAGCTTGCTGCCTATGCATTCCTTTGGGATAATAAATCATCGTTGGAATACCTTTATCTTTGAGAAACGCTTGGAGACCATCTCTATCATCTTTATTAGCTAACAATATCGAATATTGCGCCCAACTTGATAAGAATCCTTCCTTTACACAAGGAACCTTTACGCAACCCTGCAGTTTTTCTGAGTATCGCATTGCAACCTTATTTACGTCTGAGAGTTCATATTCTTTAAACGCCTTAAACTTGACCTGAAGAATTGCTGCTTGGATAGTGTCAAGTCTGGAATTCATTCCTATTCTGACATTGTCATACTTATCCTTACCCTTACCATGAATCCTAAGCGATCTAATCAAATCAGCCCATTCATCATTATCAGTAAAAATGGCACCTCCATCTCCATAGCATCCTAATGGCTTAGCCGGGAAGAACGAAGTTGTAGCTATATCCCCAAAAGAACACGCTCTTTTTCCTCTAATGTCTCCACCAAAACCTTGTGCGCCATCTTCAAGCAAAAGCATATTATTGGCCCTGACTATGTCAATTATCTTGTCATAATCTGCAGGCTGCCCGAATAAATCCACAACAACTACGGCTCTAGGAGTTAGCTTTCCCTCCTCTGTGACAGCAGCTATGGCTTTCTTCAAAGAATTCGAGTCCATATTGAATGTTTCTTCACATATATCAACAAAAATTGGAGTTGCTCCTTCAAATAATACCGTCTCTCCAGATGCAAAAAAAGTAAAATCCGGAACAAAAACCGCATCTCCCGAGCCTATATTCCATGCTTCCAGTGCAAGCGATAACGCGTCTGTCCCATTAGCACACGTAATACAATGCTTAACACCAACATAATCGGCAAGCGAATTCTCCAACTCTGTTACTTGCCTACCCGAAATATAATTAGCTTCTGACATTACCTGCACTATCGCTTTGTCGATTTCATCTTTTAGAACTTCATATTGTTTTTTTAAATCTCTAAACTGCATAATTTACCTTCACATCTAAACTTTTTTATTTACAAAAGAAACAGCCCCAGTTCTCGCTTTGCTTTTTCTCAACGAAATAATATTAATGATTGCTTTCTGAATAACTATATCTATAGTATTATGTCATACTTCATGACACTCATTGACTTTCCATCTATCAGAAATAGAAATAATTCCTTGCAAAACGAGTAGCATAAAGCCTACAGGATATGTCCAGTTAACGCAAGAAAACATGAATATTCCAATGCTAAAGAATGCCCATATAGCCGGGAAAACGAAAGTATCATCTCTATTAACACAACAAACCAGAAGTTTAATTATCAAGCGAATATACCAAAAGATTACAATTAACCCGCCTATAATACCATAATTTACCAACCAAAGAATTGGAAAATTATGAGGCGTCAATATATCATTTTCATCATTTTGTATACACTCATATGAATGCCCAGCCCACGAAATTTGCCCAAGACTTTTTGCCCAAATTTTCATTCTGTCCGAGCTTGCTCTATCCAAAATATTAAGAATAGAATCTTCTCCAAAATAGCCCCTGCGGTAATCTGGATTTGTAAGAACCATAATATGTGCTTGAATATAGTTTGGATGGTCAAGTTCGCCCATAGATGCTTTTTTATTCCAAAAAGAAGATATCACCATCATTAATAATACAGAGGCTCCTAGTATTCCTATCCCCAATATGCCTCTGAGAATAGTAGCCTTTTTGCCCCCTTTGCCACACAAAAAAACGAAACACATAACAATCAAAAAGAATAATGCCAGCATAGTGCTTCTTGAAGAAATAATCAAAGTAGAATAAATAGGCGGAACACAAAAAAGAAACAGTATGAAATATAGCAGTTTGTTTTTTTCTCCTTGCCACAGAAATCGAAAAAAGAAAAAAAGAACACAAACTATTGCCCCAGCACAAAACATCCCTGCACTCTCAATCTGCCCAAATGCACCCAAAAATCTTCCAACCTCAAATCTGTCTGAATTCTTGATAAATGATTTTGCCATCATATGAAGAAACGCTAGGTAGTATCCAATTGCCAGTTTAGGCAGCAAGTTATGCAGCGTCTTTTTAGAAAAATCTGAAAGCATAAAAGCTAATATCGGCATGATGACCGGTAATAAATACCGTGAATTAAATACTATCGGTATCGCAAAAGCAGCAACAAAAATGAAAGCTTCCTTATAGTTAAATTTTTGCTTGTTACGTATTGAACTATTTATTGAATTAACAAGCAAGACAGCAAACAGAATAAGAATAATCCACGAAAACAGAATTACTTGAAAATAGAGCGGACCGTAATATCGGGGACCTATCTTCTTTACCACAAAAAAGCTAGTCAAAATTACTCCCCCTATAGCAATTGTCACTAATGTTGGAACCATAGCAATTTTCTCTTTTCTTGCAAAAAGCAAAAAAAGCATAAAAAAGATTACTGCTATATAAAAATAATAGTCCTTCGGTACCTGATACATTTGCTCAGATGAGGTAATCAAATTCAAGACAAATAAATAGAAAACAAAAATATGCATCAAAGCTATAGCCAAATGATGCTTTTTGCCTATTTTAATATCATCTTCGATGATTAATGCTAAAAATGATTCAATTTTTGCTGAATTCTTTTCATCCGGCATCAAACATCCTCCTAAAGCGGATTAAAAAATGTGTCCATTTGCTTGACTATGCTACATCGACCAGTTTTGGGTTATCGCGCTATTGTCCTCAAAAAAGACAATTTCCCCCACATCAAACTGTCCTTTTACATATTCTATATCTGCCACCATCTCAAGTTCCTTTCCACCATTTGGGAAAGGGTGTTCTCCGATCTTTTCAAAACCCAATTTTGTATAGATATGCCTTGCTACCTTATTGTCCTCATGCACAGATAGTTTGAAAAAATCAATTCCCAAGAAATGATTGGCAACACCCATCGCCATCAAGAATGCTCTTTCTGCAACTTTTCTATCCTTAATTTCACTGTCACCTATCACTATCTTACCTATTTCGCATTCCTGCTGATTAAAATTGTAAATAGCCAATGCGCCTACAGTCTTTTTCCTATCAAAATCTATAGCAAAAAAAATGGTATTTGAATCTTTTAGATATCCTTCATACCATCTAATCTGAGCATCTTTATCAACTTTTCCAATATTTCTTAAGTATCTACTCAGTTCACCGTTATTCCGCCATTTTCTAAGGTATTCAATATCATATCTGTGAAGCGGACGTATAAGCACTTCTTCTAATTCAGCACAATAGTTATGTATCACTATATCCTTATTCTCCTAAAACTTCTTGTACAAACTCATCATAATCACGAATGTACTCTTTTGCATTGTAATATGTACTGGCCAAACATAGCAACACCGAATCAGAGCTAAAATCGAACATTTCTTTCCATATCATTCTGGGCAAGTAAATACCTGTATGTGGACGATTTAAAGAATACACAACTTCTTTGCCTTTTCCGTCGCAAACCTTAACCTTACTTGTCCCGGAAACATTAATCAAGACAAACTCGCTTTCTCTATTCGCATGCCTTCCTCGTATCACGTCGCCAGCAGAACCATAAATATAGAATATTCTCTTGATTTCAAAGGGAATGTCATTCATTCCCTCTACAATAACCAAATGCCCTCTTTCATCTCCCTTTTGCTGAAATTCAAGCATTCTAACATCATTTATATCATTCATAATAATAGCCTCAAAGCCAATCACAATTTTTTACGTCAATATTCCATTTTTTTAAAAAACCGCAAATTACTAATTCGCCAACCACTCTATAAATTCCCTAACCACACCGTCTCCACCTTTTGAGGGAAAATATAATCTTCAATTTCCTTATAAATGCTTTTCCGATGTAATTAGCACTTTACCGCCAAATGGCCCTACTGTATGGAAAACCCTTTCATCATCTATTCCCACGTATACTTAGGATAAACTATGGCTTTTTGCCATTGTTTCATATACCCACTGAATCACGTATTTCCCATTAATTATAGTTAAAGCACGCCCAAAAGTTTGAAGAGACATACCCATACGGTATAATTGCAACGATTTTCATGCTCATTTTTCCTAATAACACTATATAATATCATCCAATTTAACTCGCTCAAAGACTTCCAACATACCGCCTCTTGTGGCATTATATATCCTTACCCCATTATGCGAAGACATCTTTTCTTCAAACTCGTATCCGGCCATCATGGATTTATGTATCAGTTCTGCTTGTAATTCATCAGGTGAAAATGCTTCCTTGCCTGGATCAGAAAAGTACTTCTTTTTCCCTTTATAATTACAATCAACTCCTAATAAATATATCTCCTTACACCCCATATAAATTGCCAAGTCGATAGCTGCATTCGTTATTGTATATTTATCATAAATACCCCACAGAACATCTTTTGTATTCTTAAGATTCTTTTCATACCTAAATCTCGGATTAAAATAGTTAAACCAATGATTCTGATAGCAAATATCCACATAAGTTGCACATGAATATCTTTTTTCCATCAAAGGGTTCAATATTATATTCTCTTTGGCGAAATCTTCAACAGGCGTAACTGCGTCAGTCTGAATAATTTTTTCAACATCCGGGTCAAGTGCAGCATAATAAGTAGGCCTAAAACTCGTCTTATTATACAATCTAAAAATAGAATTAACCCCTATGGTTATTTCCTTATCCAAACTTTCTACGTCTTCCAACGTTAGACTGGGACCGGTCGCTATTATAAAACACCTTTTTCCGGCGTGTTTATTTTTTAATGCTTCAACTTTAGCATAGTTATCGTTATAAAACGGTTTAATATGATGCTTCCTAAAAAATCCCTTTATAGGAAAAACGATATAATTATTCAGATAACCGTATTTATAAAATATATTCCTTGGCAACAGGTAAATCCATCTGCATGTTCTGTAAAATATGCCATCCCTTTTAAAATGACTCTTTGCTTTATATAACAATTTATTCAAACCATCTTCTCCTTGTAATTCGCAGGTCTAATTGCGAAACCTTTTTATAAGTGCCACCCTGTTCTTTATCACATAGACCAAAGCAGGTATTACTAAAGAAACAATAATGCAATATCTTATTACAAAGGCATCTATTGATAATAATACTATTACATTTATAATGGACAGAGTGGCAATACATGACAAAACTACTATATTACTAAAGATGCACTCTCTTTCAAGCTTTCTCGAATACCTGTAGTGGATAATAAAAAGAAGCAATTTTGACAATAAAGTAGCATAGGCAGCCCCATGATATCCCCACAGATGAACGAAAACAATGTCTAAAGCAATGTTTATTACCACCGTAATTATCGTTGCCGTCATAATATAATTTGTTCTTCGAGCATAATACTCAACACTTACAGGAATACTATATAGAAGTTCGCCAAATATACTTACTGCCAAAGGCACTAAACTGTATGCACTTCCCCAATAACTTTTTTCTGTGAAAATATGTATTATGTCAGGAGCAACCAACATAAAACAAGCAATTATTACGCCAAACCCTATTATATACCTATTATTCAGCCATTTAATCCGCTCATACTCTTTTTTCTCAAGTTTCGCATAGAACCACGGCGTCCACGCCTGATTAAATGACTGCTGTAACACTAACGGAATCGTCACAACCGTAGTTGCAACTGCATATATTCCGGCTGCAGAATACGAATCCATATATCTAATTATTATTCTATCCGATTGCGTCAACACAACGGTAGCAAGTGTATGAAATAGCAATGGAATTCCCCACATAAATGCGTACTTAAAACATACTTTTCTAATCGTAAATTTTGTTTTTGTCGCAATAAGCAGAAATGCCACAGCTATCAAATTAGAAAGTGTGCTTCCGTATATTCGTGCCAAGTGAACGTCGTGGTCATAGAAAAATGTGTAACATAGCAGTAACGATATCAACACATTACCTATCGTATGAATTCCCGAATATGCCATGTAAAGCATATACTTTCCATCTATAACCAACCTCGCGCTAATGATTCCGCAAACAGCACCGGTAGCAGAACTTACAAGTAAACAATCCCATAATATTATATTCATCGATAAGATGTCGCCGCAAAGAGGAATATACAAATGTACACCAAGTATTCCCAAAAGAGTCAGCGCCAGCGGAATAATAAGAACCGTAGAAATATAGGATTCAAACTCTACCTCTTTAGCATATCTTGCAACGGCAACTGTAGATGACAATCCAAGCAATACAATCGTTCCGATTATAGAAAGATATGATGAATAGACGCTATAAACACCATACTCGTGGGTATTCATAAGACGTGTAAAAATTGGCAAGACAAAAAAGCTTACGCCCTTAATCATAACATTCCCTATGGTATACCACGATGCTGCTTTTAATATATTGTATTTTTTCTCAGCCATTCATTCAACTTTCTCCTAACAATTCCGAAAAGGATTCCCTCTATCTTACTCGATTAAAAACGAAAATACTAATAGCACGTTAATCAATCTGCTTATTAACTTTTCTCCAATCAAAAACCACTCTTTTCTTCTTATTTCGAACATAGTTCACATGATTATTTACTATATGCCTACAATAATCGAAAATATTTAATACGCTTTTAGTTCTAATATTCTTACATTCCAAAAACTTTTTCATATTATAGTTGATATCATAGTATTCCGAAACCTTTAAAAAGGACCTTAAAGCCTCTTTGTGATACTCATCAGCATCTAAGGACAATACCTTTCTAATTATTTCAATTGCCCTTTCTCTGCATCCTTTATCCAATGTAAATCTATCAGGTGCTTCTGCAATTAAATGATCGCTTATATTCTCATATGTATCATACTCTACTACCACACCCGGTTTAAATTGCAGCGCTGCATCTAATACACTTGTTCCCATTCCAACAAATACCTTGCATGCCTTAATAGTCTCAAGCAATTTCTCATAAGGCAACCATGATACTAATTCAACATCAGACGCGATATCTGTTGGTAAAGCCTCTATTTTTTCTTTAACTTCATCAATATCGTCTCCTGCAGAAACAATACTAAGCTTCAAACTCGGATAATCCTTTTTTAACTCAGCAAAATCATCAATTAGGCCAATTATATATCCTTTAAACGGAAATTCAGCTCTTGCAGCTGTCATAATTAAATTACTACTATAGCCATTCGTAATTATACTCTCTGCGTCGCCACTCTTATCGCAAAACATCGGCAGCGGAATGATTGGAAATTGTTCGTTAACGTTGTAAATATTGTTACTAGCTTCTTCGTTTATCTTGTCCATCATAATCACTGCATTATTATGATGCATTCTCAAGTATAGTCGTCTATAACCGCCTAAATATATCTTCTTTAGAAATCTGTTTGATATGCTGGCACCCTTATCAAAAGATCGCGGATGTATGCAGTACATAAAATGGTCAAATGCCAATCCTGCTCTTTTTTTTACCGATTCTAAATTCAGATAACTATAGAAATTGAAGCTTACGACTTTAATAGGCTCCTGTTCAAGGAGCCCACTTACAGTTGCTGCCGCTTCTTTAATATTGTAAAGGTTTGTACAAATAATCTGAGTTCCGTATTCATTTAACTGATTTACAATCTCGTCATTGGTCGCAACATCACATATAATGGCTGATTTAATTCCGTTCATACTAAGCCATTTACACATTCGCAGCATCAGCGTATGTGAGCCACCATATGCGCCTAAGGTATCATTAATTACAAACATATACAAATCTCCGTATCCGTCAATTGTTGATATTCTCTGAAGCTCATAAGTTTCTTATCTTTTTCACTTATGATTACATTCTCGATTCCTCCAATCTCTTCAAACGGCCACTCTATTCCTATGTCTGAATCATCAAATCTTATTCCGGAATCACCTTCTCCGAAAAAGACTTCGCCACATTTGTAGCTTACAACAGATTCCTCCAATACTAAGTAGCCATGTCCAAAGCATTTAGGAACATAAAGCTCTCTTCTATTGTCTCCGCTAAGTTCATAGCCTTTCCATTGTCCAAAAGTTTTGGAATCTTTCCTTAAATCGACAATAACATCATAAATTCGCCCACTTATACACCGTACCAATTTAGGTTGTTGATGTCCAAGTTGAAAATGAATCGCTCGAATTACGCCCTTGTGAGAAATAGTGTAAAATGTTTCTTTTAATTCATGACAGATTCCATTGTCCTTAAATGTCTCGACATTATAGTCTTTAATAAACCCGCCCCTTTCATCGGTTGCATAAAACGGTCTTATTAAAAATGCACCATCCAGTCCCACTTCTTGAAACTCGAACTTTTCAAGCATAAATCTATTTTCCCTTCCAAAAACAATCTTATGAATTCAAATATTCTTTAATTCTCCTGCATACCTCTTCTACATCTGAATCTTTAATCTCATAATGAATAGGCAAGCACAAAATCTCTTCAAAAACAGCATCCGTAACGGGTAAGTTATTTTTATCATCATGGAAACCGCTAAAGTGATGGCAAGGAATATAACTGATACCGGATTCTATATCACACTGCATCAAATATTCTTTCAATTGGTTTCTTCTTCCCTCATGAATTCTGACAACATACATAAAAGGAGTTATGTCATCATATCCTCCCGGCATAATAGTGACTCCTTTAACATCAGCCAACAATTCATCGTATAGCTTACAGATTTCGCGCCTTCTCTTGATAAACGCATCGACCTTTTTAATCTGTGCTAAACCTATTGCGGCGTTTATATTACTCATATGATACCTGAATCCCAGAGTAGGAACATCGTACAACCAAGAACGCTTCTTCCAATCTTTCTCATGCATAGTCTTTCTATCGATTCCAAGCAACCTTTTCTTTCTGGATAAATCCTCGAAATCTGCATCATTGGTAACAATCGCTCCACCTTCACCACAAGTCATTACCTTAATTGAGTCAAAACTAAAACAAGTAATATCGCCAAAAGAGCCTATCTTTCTTCCCTTGTAATAAGTGCCAAAAGCATGAGCTGCATCTTCAACAATCCTTATACCGGTTTCATCTTTAATTTTAAGCAACGCATCCATGTCACAAGGGCGCCCTGCATAATGAACAGGAATAATCGCTTTCGTCTTTTCGGTAATCTTTCTTTTAACATCTTCTATAGAAATAAGAAAATGTACAGGGTCAATTTCGCAAAAAACGGGAGTTGCTCCACACATTCTAACAGCCTGTGCGGTTGCAACAAAAGTGAATGAAGGCATTATAACCTCATCGCCGACTCCGACACCTATAGATTCCAAAGCAAGATGCAAAGCATCCGTTCCTGTACTAGTGGCTATAACACTTCTATCGGTATCTAAGTACTTCTTGACCTCAGACTCAAATTCATTTGTCTTATACGCCAATCCGAAGTATCCGTATTCAAATGCTTCTTTTACTTCTTTAAGTTCTTCTTCTCCACAACATCCTCGAGATATTTTAATCATATTCTTTGCCTTTCTTATCTAACATAATTCCGATATATATTCATCAATTTGTTCTGATATGGCTTTTTCTGCATTATTATCGCTTAATACCTTTTTATTCCATTCAACTACCTTATTTACAGCCATATCAATATTCCAGACAGGTCGCCATCCTAACGCATTCTTAATTTTAGAGCAATCCAAACGAAGGATTGATGCTTCATGCGGTCCGTCTACGGTTTTCGCTTCCCATTTAGCGTCATCGCCCCATGCCTTTACAAACAAATCTACCAAATCGCAGGTTTCGACACAATCATTCTCATTTGGTCCTACATTATAATTTGAAGCATATCGGCTATCCTGATATTGCATACCGGCAATCATTAGATATGCATATACAGGTTCTAACACATGCTGATAAGGGCGAATGGAGTGAGGATTTCGCACAAAAATCTTCTCATGATTAATTGCTGCTTGTACACAATCTGGAATTATCCTGTCTTTGGCAAAATCTCCGCCGCCAATCACATTTCCGGCTCTGGCAGTCGACACAGCCACGCCCTGTTCCGAAAGAAAACTATTAATATAGCTACTGGTAACCAGTTCCGAACAAGACTTCGAATTGGAATATGGGTCAAAACCATTTAATGGCTCGTATTCTCTATATCCCCAATCCCACTCCTTATTTTCATAGACTTTGTCTGTCGTAACATTTAATACGGATTTAACAGAATCGCAAAATCGAACAGCCTCAAGAACATTGACTGTGCCCATAACATTTGTAGAATATGTTTCTACAGGATTCTTATAACTTTCTTTTACTATGGGCTGCGCCGCCAAATGAAAGACTATCTCCGGTTTTGTACTTTTAAACGCATCTGATAATCTTGCTAAATCACGTATGTCACCTTGTATATGTTCAATATCCTTTTTTATTTTGGTCATTTCAAAGAGTTTCTCATTTTCTTTGCATAAAGAATATCCAACAACTTCCGCGCCGACTTTAAGCAGCATTTCAGTAAGCCAAACTCCCTTAAATCCCGAATGCCCTGTTATAAGAACTTTTTTACCTTCATAGAAACTCAAATCAAACATTATTCCCACACCTTCCAAGGAGCGTTTCCCTGATTCCACAAAGCCTCTATCTGCCTCTTTTCGCGTAGTGTATCCATGCATTGCCAGTATCCATCATGGATATATCCTATTAGTTGCTGTTCTTCTACCAATCTCTCCATAGGTTCTTTCTCAAGAGAGGTGTCATCATTGTCAATATAATTAAAGATTTCCGGTTTAAATACCATGAAACCGATGTTTATGAGGTTTCCATCAGTATCTGATTTCTCACGAAACGCTTTAATCATTCCGTTTTCACCCACCTCAACTACACCTTTATTCTGTCCAAAGTTAAACATAGACATAGTTCCGATTTTCCCATGCGATTTATGAAACTCTAAAAGTCGATTAATATCGATGTTTCCGACAGCATCACCATAGGTCACCATGAATTCCTCTTCTCCGATGTAGTCCTTAACCTTCTTGATGCGCCCGCCCGTTTCGGTCTCCAATCCGGTGTCAACTACCGTAACCCTCCATGGCTCCGTATGCTTATTATGAATGGTAACTTTACTTTCTCCGCTTGTATAATCGAATGTTATATCTGATGTATGCAAAAAATAGTCTGCAAACCATTCCTTAATAATGTGTTGTTTATAACCGGCACATATAATAAAGTCGTGAAATCCGTACGCAGAGTAAACTTTCATTATATGCCACAAAATAGGCATTCCCCCTATCTCAATCATAGGCTTCGGTCTTAAATCTGATTCTTCTGAAATCCTAGTGCCAAATCCACCTGCGAGAATTACTACTTTCACCTTAACCTCCATCTGGATGTTCCTATGGTATTTTTATCTATACCTCTTGTATATCCTTTTCCTTAACCTTCTATATGCACTACCAACCAATTTGGCCCATAATGCAGAATTCTGTTGAACATATGCCCCAAGTATTGTAAATGGTATCCCTTTACATATGAATGAATAGTCCGGATTATTTTTATCCAAAGAGTCCCTTACATATTTTTTGTATAACACGTAGGCATAGATAGCAGTAACCAAACTTTTTCGTTCCTTTTCTTCTATCTTCAGCAAATGAATCATTCTTCTTTTGCTTTTACCATCCAAATCATTCTCTATAATTTGTTTTCTAACAGCATATGCTTCATCATCCGTAATACTCCTATTCTTCTCGCTGTCATTATTATCACCTCTGCGATATAATGTTAAAACTTCTCCAAGGTTTGTCCCCTTAGCGTGTAATAGAATTTGCCGCCACAAATCATAATCTTCGGCCATTTTGTACATTTTATCATAGCCCAATCCATACTTATCCAACGTTTCCTTTCTCATCATAATTGCCGGATGAGCAAATCCACACTTAATATGTTGAATAACATTCACACCTTCATTTGTAGTACAATTTCTAATCACCGGTCCCAATCTGTCATCATCAGTTATAAACTGTACCCAAGAGCCGCAAACCGCATATTCGGGATTTTGTTCCAAAAAATTATACTGTTTTTCTAGCCTTGTAGGAAGCATTAAATCATCCGCGTCAATACGCGCGATATACTTTCCTTTAATAAGCGACATCCCACGATGCAAAGAATAGGTCTGCCCCATATTTCTCTCATTTCTAACAAGGACAATTCTTTCATCTTTAGCTGCATATTCCTGCATTATTTCATAAGTGCCGTCATCAGAAGCATTATCAATGATTAATAATTGATAATCTTTAAATGTTTGATTGAGAACACTTTCTATCGTACTCTTAACAGATGGTCTGTTATATACTGTCAACAATACAACAACATCTTTAGAACAAACATCCATCTCAAATTACTCCTATCACTCAAACCATTCTCGATCTTTCTTTTATACGTGTATGTTTCGTTAACCATGCTTTATGAAGTTTCTTCAAATGTATAGCAATTTAGCCCTGTTATTACTAAAAAATAACGGCATTTAAGAATCCGATTATATAACCCACTATTTATAATTTCTCAACAGCATCATAGAATTTGTTATAATTTGTTTCTTTCCGAAAATTTGTGTTCCACATTTCATAAGCGGCATTCGAATAATCGGTATATGTTGCTATATTATCTATCCTATTGTTCAAGAAAGATTCTACTTTATCGACTACTTCTTTAGTAATCGAATCCTTTATTTCAACCAAAAGGCCTGACTTCCCATCCACAATCTCAGGAATACCACCTACAGGTCTTGCGATAACAGGCAATCCGACAGAAAGAGCCTCCATTATTGAAACAGGTATTCCTTCTGAATCGCTCAAATTGATAAAAAAATCAGCCTCCATTTGCTCGTAAAGAGGAACAACCTTATCATTTGGCAAAGCACCTACAAAAGTATATGACCCTTCAGGTAACTTTTTTTCTGCCAGTTTTATTATTTCATCACGCAGTTCGCCATCGCCAACGTGTATCCATTCATAATTAATCGATAAACCTGACAAAAGCGATATTATTAAATCCAATCGTTTAATTGAATTAATGCTTGAACAAGAAACAATGCGAACTTTATCTACAGCACCAATTTCTTTTCTATATCCTTCATTGCTCTTAACGCCCAAGTATGAAACATCTAGTTTCTTGTCCGAAAAACCGTATTTTTTTTTGTAATAACCTAGTCCTTGCTTGGATATGAAAAAAATCTTATCAGCAGAATCATAAATATATTTTCTGAATGGTAAATAATTTAGTGCGTTCCTGTTCTCATATAAATCATAACCGTGAGCTCTGGAAAAGAACTTAACCTTCCCCGTCTTATTCTTTATCATGCTCCCTGCAACAGCACCCCTACTCATCCAAAAAGAATACACATATATATCATCTGTTTTATCAAAATTCTTCTTGAACTTATAGTAACTTTGGCACGCGAATGAATAGTAAAAAAGTGCATACCCTGTCTTTTTCAATTTTCTGACAAAAGAATCTTTATGTTTCCATACGCTTCCAATTTCGCATCTCAGTTCATCAGATTCCCGACTTATAAACGATTTGAGAACATACAAAATAGAAGATAACTTCTTCTCGTCGATTACAAAATAATCAAAGCCATATTCTTCAGCAACTTTGGCGTAATCTTTTCCCTCCTCCTTATATACGAATGCTACGACTCGATCAAACCTCTTCTTAGAGAATTCAATCTCATTAATGAAAAAGCTGTTATCTATATTTCCTGGAAATATTAAAAGAGTCTTCATTCTGTTATCTATCCTAGGTATCGTTATCTCAATATCTCTTATGAAAAGCTCATAGCATTGCAAAACCTGCTACAACACTTCTATGTTGCTTCTATTTTCGATTTTCTTCATAACATTCTTAGTATCAAAAATAGCCTTCGCGTTCTTCTGCACCATATCATAATCCACGTTCGTATGCGCAGTTGTAATCATTACAAGGTCATATTTAGCTACCGTTTCAGGTGTAAGCGCCTCTATGCCTTCGCGGAATACACCGTGTTCCTTATATTTAGGAATCCAGGGATCATAAAAGTCTACGTTGGCTCCGACTTTTTCCAATTCTTCAATTACGCGTATAGCCGGGCTCTCTCTATAATCGTCTATATCCTGCTTATATGCTACTCCAAGCACCAACACCTTAGCCCCGTTTATCGCTTTCTTATGCCTGTTAAGAATATGCATTGCTCGCTCAACACAGTATGCGGGCTGACCATCGTTGATGACCATACTGTTCTCTATAAGAGTGGTATGAAATCCATATTCTCTCGCCTTCCAAGTAAGGTAATAGGGATCAAGAGGAATGCAGTGCCCACCAAGACCGGGACCGGGATAGAAAGCCTGGAATCCGTAAGGTTTAGTCTTAGCAGCATCTACTACTTCCCATACGGAAATGCCCATCTTATGGCACAGTCTACCAAGCTCATTAATAAGACCTATGTTGATATTTCTATATGTGTTTTCAAGAATTTTCTCCATCTCTGCCACTGCAGGGGAGGATACTTCCTGAATATCGCTCTCAAGTACAGCTCGATACATCGTAGCGATTACTTCAGTTGCATCTTTACCAATTCCGCCTACAACCTTGGGCGTGTTCTTTGTCTTATAAATAAGGTTACCGGGATCAACTCTTTCCGGTGAGAATCCCAGATAAAAATCTTCGCCACATTTTAAGCCGGAACCTTCTTCCAGTATGGGCTTAATTAACTCTTCTGTTGTTCCCGGATAAGTGGTGCTTTCTAACACTACCATGGTATTCTTGGTAAGATACTGCGAAATAGCCTCAGCGGAAGATTTAACGTAACTGATGTCAGGCTCTTGATGAGAATCAAGAGGAGTAGGAACACAAATTGCAACAAAATCTACATCTTTGATAAAAGAAAAATCAGACGTAGCAGACAGTCTTCCTTCTTTTACAAGCTTTTCAAGATCAGAATCTACCACATCCCCAATATAATTATGTCCCGAATTTACAGAATCTACTTTTAACTTCTGCACATCAAATCCAACGGTTTTAAATCCTGCTTTAGCTTTCTCAACCGCAAGCGGAAGACCCACATAGCCGAGTCCTACAACACCGCACACAATTTCCTTCTTTGCTATTTTTTCAAGCAATAGCTTTTTCATTTCTTTGAAATCTCCTTGTGTTATATCAATATGATTTTTCAACTATATTCCCGTATTCATCAACCTTCCCAATCACAGTTGCCGGTATTCCTGCCACAAGTGCGTAATCGGGAACATCTTTAGTGACAACTGCACCGGCAGCAACCATCGCACACTTTCCGACCGTGTGCCCGCATACAACAGTCGCGTTGGCTCCAATAGATGCCCCTTCTTTAATAAGAGTTTTCTTGTAATTCTCGTGCCCTTTTGGGTATCGTGCCCTTGGCGTCAAGTCATTGGTAAACACGCAGGACGGCCCACAGAAAACTCCATCCTCGAGTTCCACGCCTTCGTAAATTGAAACGTTATTTTGAATCTTGCAACTATTTCCGATTATCACATTATTTGATACATTCACATTTTGCCCAAGGGAACAATTATTACCAATCCTTGCTCCCTTCTGTACATGGCAAAAATGCCATATCTTAGTGCCCCCGCCAATTTTCACGTCATCGTCAATATAGCTACTTTCATGAACGAAGTAATCACTCATATTTTTCTTCCTATTTGTTACTTGTCAATATTATCTCGAGCTTGTTTGTAAGAGCGGAAAAATTGTACGTATCCTCTGCTGCTTTTCTCGCATTAAGACCGTACTCTGTGGTATCCGAAACAATCAGTTCGTTTATTGCCCGAGCTTTACCTGCAGGTGTAAAATCTGTCGCTGACACACCAGATTTCTTCATGATAGCAGGATTATAGTTACTTTCAAAGTCACAAAAAACAGGCTTACCGGCAGCGAAATAGTCAAACAATTTATTCATGCTCAGACCAAACCTCAAAATAGGAGAATTTCCGCTGTGGAGGAGATTGACATCCGCCATACACGTAATGTAGGCTATATACTTTTTATCCACACGTCCTTTGAATACCACATTCTCGATTTTCTCATCCCGGCACCTCTCCTCAAGTGCTTCCTTCTCATCGCCGTCGCCCCAGATAAGGAACCTTATACGCTTGTCGTTGATACATTTAGCTACATCGAGAAGTGAACCAAGGTTATTGACCCTTCGAACAGACCCAACATATACCAGTTTTATGATATCCGGATTATTTAAATCCTCATCATCTATCATGTAATGTGTCTTATTGTAATCGAAGGCTTCCAAATCAACACCATTGTTAATGTAGTATACCTTGCTTTCTGGTACAGCTTTCTCCCAATGCCGTTCGCGTATATAATCATATGCTCCTTCCATCGAAAAAATAATAGAATCGGCATGTGTATAAATCCACTTTTCTCTTATTCTTAAATACATTACCGCGAGATTGGTTCTGCCTGCAATATTATATGCCACCAGCGTTTCCGGCCATAAGTCCGTTATCTGTGCTACCGCCTTAGCTCCATATTTCTTTGCCAGTTTTATCCCTTGTTCGCATGCCTGAAGAGTCATAGAACAAGAAAGAACTGCATCGGGTTTATCGTAGTGCTTCACAACTTTCGGAAGCTTACGTGCAAACTCCAACATATTCAAAATTCGAGCAATCCCATTCCCTCGGTATTGTCTGCACGTAATATAGACATACTTAACACCATCAACAATCTCCTCGCGAAAAAGATGTGCTCCATTGTCAAGATTAAGATCCGAGTTGTGTACCGTACTGGCACAAAAAATAATTACATCATGTCCTCTTTCTCCCAGTTTACGTGCAAAAATAGTCTGCCTGGCAAGGGGACAGTATTTAGGAGGAACCGCGTAATGATCGATTATCCAAACTTTCATAAATTATTCTATCTCCGTAATCCAATCGGAATACTCTTCTTTCTTTCCTCTTGCAATATCTAAATACTCACTATGTAACAATGCGCTTATACTCTTTAGGCTATTGTTATTCAGTGAATTTTTATCAATGCTGAGGATGGGTGTTAACTCCATAGCCGAACCACAAAGAAATGCCTCATCTGCTATATACAATTCTGTTCTGTCAATAGTACGCTCCACAGTCTTATATCCAAGATTCTTGGCAATCTTCAATATCGAATCTCTGGTAATACTCTCGAGTACAGAATCAGTCAGCAGTGGAGTAATCACCGTCTCGTCTTTAATCATGAAAAAACAACTGCCCGGTCCTTCTGACACTTTACCGAACTCGTTAAGGAAAATGCAAGTATCATAGCCGTTACGAAGTGCCTCACGCTGCCCTACGCGGCTGTTCATATAGTTAGCGCCACATTTAATTCTGGGAGACAGATTGTCTTCACTTATGCGACGATATGATGATATGCAAACATTCAGACCCTTTTTATTATATTCCGCACTTGTCTTGCCTCTCGGAATAGGCGCCACAAACATGCCTGTAGGACCTTCTGAGCCCCATGAGCCAAACCCTTCAACAAAGAGCGTTTGTCTTACAGACAAATTCTCATCATATTCATTGGCCTTTATTACATCCATAAATGCCTTTTTCATATCATCCTTGGAATAAGGGCATTCTATCTGCAACAACTTAGCAGACTTTATCAATCTGTTGTAATGATCATCAAGTCTAAATGCATACAGCTTATCTGTATCACCATTATAATAGCAAGGAATTCCTTCGAAAACATTAAGACCAAATTGAGATGTAGGCGATAACACATTAATCATTGCATCATTAACATGCTTCAGTTCTCCATTTAGCCAAATTAGTCGTTCCGACACATCGTATTTCATATTCACCTCATATCAATCTGGCTCATGAGACAGAGCCTCCAAATTCTCAACATTCTTTCTTGCCGCTTCTTCGTCAGTCATAGTAGCATCTGCTTTTGTCTCGTATACCTGGTCTTTCTTGAAAACGCGAAATACTGTTTGAAAAATGATGGCAATATCAACTACGACACCATACTTCCTAAACAAATCTATATATTTGTTATCTAAATCTACCTTTTCATTCCAATCGTTATCATTTCGCCCTTTAATCTGAGCATAACCGGTCAGTCCGCCTCTTACTTCAAATCGCTTTCGAAACCTTTTATTAATCGTCTCGAAATCACCAAATTCGTACGCTACCGGAGGTCTCGGTCCGACGACACTCATGTCTCCGAGAAAAATATTGAGCAACTGCGGTAATTCATCTAAGCTAGTCTCACGCAAAAACTTACCAACTTTTGTTACTCTTGGGTCATCTTTATAGTTGCATAACCCTGATCCCATCGACTCAGCATCAACAACCATAGAACGATACTTGTACATATTGAATTCTCTGCCATGAAGAGTTCTACGGCGCTGAACAAAAAAGATTGGACCTTTTGAATTAAGCTTTACAGCAATAGCTATCACAGCCATAAGTGGAATCAAAAGAATTAGTAAAACACCAGATGAAACTATATCAAAAAAGCGTTTTATAAATTTATTAATGCCTACGAAAATAATCATTTCACTCCTATTTTCTTTATCCACCCAAAACTAATTATCTGTTTAGGTTTAATATCAAGCAAATTAAGAATCATCATATTGCAGCGGAAGTTTATCAAGCAATTTGCTTGAAAGAGTTTCACATCCAGGCTATTCTCCGCTTTTATTCTTAACAACCCTTTTTACACCATCTATCAGCCTTATACGATTTGCCTCATACTCTTCAGGTGTAAAAACCGCTGCTTGTTTCTCATATTTTCGCAATATAGTTGACTCTTCAGTGAAAATTCGCCTAATCTCATCTATATTGTTCACTTTTGAAGTATCACAAAATGCACGCGAAAGAATCGCTCTGGTTGAACCAAGTCTATAATGTTCGGAAATAACCAACTCAGCAGGAACGTCTCCATATCCAAGACGTGCAATTCCCCCAAATCCATATGGGATGCCAGCCTCGGCAATCTTCTTGCATATCTTCTCTACCGTGCCATTTGCGAGAAGCTCAAACATAAATTTTAAGCCGTACTGGATATGTAAGTCATTAAGGCCTATGTGGATCTCATCTATATTCGGAATCCGCAAAACCTCATCCAAACAAGCCTCCGCCCCTTTTGTTTCAAGTAGCAATACAGTCTTAGCTCTTTTATCAACTGCTTTGATAAAATTCTTAACTGTATCAACATCTTCCCACATAGGAAGCATCACTATGTCTGCTCCAGCTTCGATTACGGCGTTAATCTCTTCAACTGAATTGTTGTTCCACGGATTAACTCTCACTAATAGTTCTGATGTACTTAAAAGTGGCTTAATCCTTCTGATGTCTTCTATCGAATGATGACTCTTAACCGAATCAAAATTCTTCTGTCGAACTTCTTTACCTAAAGTTTCAAGATCAATCCAAATTCGTTCAATTCCGCAGTCTTGAGCTATCAATGCCACATCCGGGCTATTCGTGATGTACATCAACGTCAACGCCATTAGAATTCACCCTTCATGTCAATACTTGCAAAGTCCTTAAGCGGCAACTTAACCGGCTGTCCTGTCTTTTGGCTCTTATAAATCGCGAGCACAAGTTCAAGAGCATTTCTGCCTGCATGAGCATCTACATAAGGTGCTCTGTCATTCTCTATAGCATCTATAACATCTGCAAAAAGAGATGTATGGCCATTTCCGTATACATTACTGGTCGCTTCCTTTAGTCCCTTGTTGCTAACATCAGCATCGGTTTCATCAGCAAAGTCCCATACGTCGATGTTATTGGTGGAAGTGCCGCCAATTTTAACAGTACCGTTCTCGCCAAAAATGTATAAGGTTTCTTCGAGGTTCTTGGGGTATACATTAGTAGTACCTTCAATTGTCGCAATGGCACCGTTTTTGAACTTAACCACAGCCATTCCTATATCTTCAGCCTCGAGGTAGTGGTGGAACTGCTGTCTGGTCTGTCCGTATACCTCTTCTATTTCGTCGCCGAAAGTCCAACGAAGTAAATCTATTCCATGGATACACTGGTTCATAAGTGCACCGCCGTCTTGCGCCCAGGTACCTCTCCAAGGCGCTTGCGTATAATAATCTTGATTTCTGTTCCATCTCACATGAATAGAACCATGTGAAAGCTTGCCAAATCTTCCTGCTTCAAGCGCAGCACGCATCTTCTGAACCGCTACATTGAATCTATTCTGATGACATGCAGATACTTTAACGTGTCTTTCTTCTGAAAGCTTTATAATCTTGTCCGCGTCGGCAAGCGACATTGCCATCGGCTTCTCTATAATCACGTTAATACCTTTATCGATACAATAAAGAGCTATCTCTGCATGAATTCCGCTCTCTGTGGCAATACTGATAAGTTGAAGGTCCGAATGTTCTTCGATCATCTTTTTGTAATCGGTATATCTTGCGATTGATTCGTCCTTATTTAATCCGTGTTTTTCAAGTACTGCCTCCATATGTGAAGGTTCAATGTCGCAAACCGCAACAATTTCAAGCTTGTTATTTACGGCTGCTTTGATGTGGTTGGTCGAAATTCTTCCACATCCTATTAATGCATATTTCATTATATTTCTTCTTTCTAAAAATATCTTGTTACACTCTGATTTATGGCCTATTCTTTACGCAAGGCACTTTCTATTTGCTTGGCCATATCCTCTCCCAGCACAAACACACCAATCTCTCTCGTATGCACCCCATCCACCAAATACATATCTACATTATCCTTTTTGATGGGGCCCTCGCTGTACAGATCGTAGTACTCCACATGCTCGGTTGAGCTGAGTTTCTCGAGGACTTTAATATACTCGGGTAATGTTCTTCCGCGCTCAGCATAGGGCTCTTTGCCACCTTTTTTGATTCCTATCATGTAAGGCGACATCACGATTATTGATGCCTGCGGGTATGCCTTTTTAAGGGATTCGATTCCATAGCGCATGGAGCTTGTAAATGTGTCATCAGCGGAGAATACTACCTTGACAACACCGTCAACCTCTTCAGAATCATCGTCAGACGGCTCCTCTATATCTTCCTCCGTAATCGGCACATTACTGAAGTAATCGTTCATGCCGTAGAGGATTACGAAGACGACGTCATCGCCCTCTTTGTAATCAGCAGAGAATCGCTTGGCCTCGCGTTGGTATCTTGACTCAAAGTCCATTGCTGACTTCATGGCGGTAGCGTTAGCTATGCCGGTGAAGCCGTATTTGTCTATGGCGGAAGCACAGGTGCCGCTGATGGCGAAGTTGTAGCATTCGGCGCCGGTCATGCGCTTGACTACGCCGGATATGCAGGCAGAGTCGAGCTTTACGTAGTCAAATAGGCTGTCGCCCATAAAGACTATTTTCTTGCCCGACAGGTCGCAGACGTTGTAGTCGCCATTCTTTTCCTTGCGGATGTATTTGTCGATAGCGCCTTTCTTTTGCTTAAGTTCGGGCGCGTTGACTTCGTATTCTTCGTATGCGTACAGATACAAGTACGCGGTAGTCATTACTTCATCGGTGAAGCGCTCGGGCGACGCATAATTATAGTCATTGGCCACGAGCCACTCCTGGTCGCCGAGATAACGGACGATTACGTTGGGGCACCAATGCAGGTACATGAGGAACACGTACCAGCGGTCCATCACCTCATTATACTCTTCCATGGGAAGCGTTGCCCAGTACGATACAGGGCGAGCCGGAAGGAACAGTTCGAAAGATACCTTCGGGTTATCGCTAAAGAGCTGCAATATTTCACTATGAATGTATTCTTCAAACGGTCGAGGATTCTCGTCGTAAAATACCGCTTCCTTGTAGTTATTCTCCAGTATATACGGATCGATGTTGATATAAACGTGGTTGAGCTCGTTGCCGGAGCCTGTGATATATCCCAGGTACTCCCTAAGCTCCATCGGAGTCTTGTATTCGTACTGCGGATAAAGAATGGAATAACCAAAAAGGCTCGGGTATGTGTTTTCATCCAGCGCGTCTATATTCCACATGCTGATATGCACTGCGCCATACTTATCTCCACAACACGCTGCATAATCAGCGTCCCTCTTCTCGACGTCCACGCATCTTAATGCAAACTTCTCGTCGGCAAAAGAAGAAAACTTCTGCAGCCTCGCATCGTAGGCTTCGTTGTAATTTATCGTTTCTTTTAACGCTGCTTCATGTCGCTCATCTGCCTGTAGCTTCTGGTTGATGAGTACTATTGCAACCACGATAATCAGCACTGCCAGAAAAGCCGAGGCAGATTTGATTATCCTAGAACTGCTCTTATCCATTTTAGTTCGTAACGCTTTCCCTATACTTATATGTCGTAACTATC
>JAEEGL017284095.1_pt1 | contig 43829 bp, 39 predicted proteins | sample 9134231 | NCBI WGS metagenome assembly JAEEGL01 (sample SAMN16246548, study PRJNA631951) | gut metagenome | biome: gut microbiome; feature: rumen; material: fiber-attached | host: Bos | place: Iran: Karaj | collected 2018-10
CCGTGCTGTTTTTATAACAACGCAGCAAATTTAACAAATGATTTTGAAGTTGGCAAAGTTTTTTTTAACTTTGCGGTGTGCAACAAAAACTTTCGGCATTATGGGACTTTACATCAATCCAAATAGCGCACTCTTAGCAAGCGCAATGCGGTCAGAGATTTATGTGGACAAATCTCTGATTGTAAGAGAATTGAATAAATTTATCAATACTGAAAATAGGTTTCTCTGCGTATCTCGTCCGCGTCGTTTTGGCAAGAGTATGGCGAGCCATCTGATTAGTTCGTATTACGGCAAAAATACGGATTCGCTGCCATTGTTTGAAAAACTCAAAATCTATCAAGACGAGAGTTTCTCTCAACATTACGGCAAATACAATATTATCAAGTTGGATATCAACGGAATGTACCGCAATGTTAGGAAAAAGACCAACTTGGTGAAAGAAATCACCTCGGAGGTTGTAACCGAAATGCGCGAATATTTTTCTGACGTAAAGATACCAAGGGGCGCAACTATTCCCAAAGCAATGCAAGCCGTATTTTCCAAAACCGGCGAACAGTTCGTAATCATTACGGACGAATACGATGTTCTAATCCGCGAGGAAGAGAGCGACAAGGTTTTCTTGCCGTATTTGGAATTTTTGAACGGACTTTTCAAAAACAGCACGCTCAAACCCGCAATCGCTATGGCATATCTCACAGGTATTCTGCCTATTGTGCGCGACAAGGTGGAGAGCAAACTCAATGAGTTTATAGAGATTACAGTTGTCAATCCTAAAATGTTTGCCGAATTTACGGGTTTTACAAAAGACGAGGTAAAAGAGTTGTGCCAAAAGTATTCGATGGATTACAACGAATGTCTGCGTTGGTACGATGGCTATCGGCTCAACAAAGATGTAAGTGTTTGCAACCCAAAGGCTGTGGTGGAGGCTATGATGGATAATGAATTTGCTAACCATTGGTCAAACACTGGCAGTTACGAAAACATCAAAGATTACATTGAATATGATTTTGATGGAATCCGCAAAGACGTTAAGACTATGCTCGGCGGCGGCAAAGTTAAGGTGAATGTTTTGAGTTTCCTCAATTCCAAAAAATGTTTCAAAAACAAGGACGACGTTTTTACATATCTCATTCATTTGGGCTACCTTACATACGACAAAGACACCAAAGAGTGTTACATTCCAAATTTTGAGGTGCGTGAACAGTGGGTTTTGGCTATCGAGGGCAACAAAAACTATGCTCAAACACTGAAAATGATTCACGACAGCGAAAAACTCCTCGAAGAAACCATCAAAGGCAACGCAGAATATGTTGCAGCCGTATTGAAGGAGGCTCATAGCCGTCAGACCAATCCACTGACTTACAACAACGAAGCAACGTTTCAATCGGCGATAGGTTTGGCGTTTTTCCGCGCCAACGACTATTATACTGTTATCAAGGAACTTCCAAGTGGCGACGGCTATGCAGATTTGGCTTTCATTCCTGTCAATCCGAAAGACCCCGCTTTAATCATCGAACTCAAAAGCAGCACTTCGACGGCTCAGGGTGCTATCGACCAAATCAAAAAGAAAAATTACAAACAAGTTCTTCGCAATTACAGCGGCAATATGGTGTTGGTGGGAATCAAATATCACCCCGACACCCACGACCACGAATGTGTGATAGAACGGATTGTGTACTAAAATAATCGCCATAATGACGACACAAAGTTAATTAATCTTAAAACCTAAAAATATCGCTTGCGATATAAATTTTATTTCCTAATTTTGCATCGTGAACGATATAAATAATTTTAAGGTTAAAAAAATATGGCAAAGATTTACGATTTTAAGGCTCTCACAAGCAGAGGTAAAGAACTCGATTTCAAAGAGTTTGAGGGTAAGGTGTTGTTGATTGTCAACACGGCGAGCAAGTGCGGTTTCACTCCGCAGTTTGCAGGTTTGGAAGAACTGAACCAAAAATTCAAGGACAAAGGATTGGTTGTGATTGGTTTTCCGTGCAATCAGTTTGCCTCGCAAGACCCGGATAGCGACAGCGAGATTGAGGGTTTCTGCCAATTGAACTATGGCGTAACATTCCAAATTATGAAAAAAATCGACGTCAACGGCGCAAATGCCGACCCGATTTTTGAGTATCTCAAATCGCAGGCTCCCACCGAGGAGTACAAGGGTTTGAAAGCCAAGGCCGCCAAAACTCTCTTCAAAACCATCAGCAAGAGTGTTGAGAAGGTCAACGACATCAAATGGAATTTCACCAAGTTCTTGATTTCCAAAGACGGCGAAACCATCAAGCGTTATGCTCCCACCACCGAGCCAAAGGATTTTGAAAACGATGTTGAATCAATGTTGGCTTAACGATGCACGACGAACTAAAACTCGACAATCAGATTTGTTTTCGGCTGTATTCGGCGTCGCGCTTGATTACACAGGCTTACACGCCGATGCTTACGGCTTTGGGCATCACGTATCCGCAATATTTGGTTTTGATGGTGCTTTGGGAGAAGGACAACCAACCTGTCAACGACATTGCGCACCGCTTGATTTTGGAGACCAACACCGTAACGCCGCTCATTCAGCGTATGGGAAAACAGGGTCTCATCACCCGCAAACAGGGCGATAAGGACAAGCGTCAACAGATTGTAAGTCTTACACTTAGAGGCAAGGAGATGGAGGAACGAGCCTATCAACTGATTCCGCCCGCTATGCTTGGCAAACTCTCCGCCTGTCCATTGCAATTAAATGATTATCAAAATCTTGCAAAAGAACTCGATTCGATTATTAACACATTAAAGAAATAATTATGGCTAATCAATGCGCAAATTGTAAACTACGTGCCAAATACGACCAAAAGCCCACATCGTTGATTGGACGTTTTTGGCGTTGGCACATCAACTTCTGTCCGGGTTGGAAGGCGTATTTCACGTCGTTGCCCGTTGAAAAACAACAGGAACTCCGCGACAAGTATCAATTCACGAAATATCAAAACAAATGAAATACGTAAAACATTTTTTCAGAATACTTTTAGGTCTGTTTATGACCTTTGCGGGATACAGCCATTTGGCTCACGCACGTCAGGAATTTACCGCACAAGTACCTACGTGGTTGCAATTCAGCCCCGGATTCACCGACTTTGTGGTCTTGGCATCGGGCGTTGTTGAAATCTGTCTCGGATTGGCAATGTTATTTCTATGGAAGAAAAAGGAGGTTGTCGGCGCACTGTTGGCATTGTTCTATGTTCTGATTTTCCCCGGCAATATCAATCAGTATGTCAACGACATAGACGCATTCGGACTTGTAACAAATCAGGCTCGATTGATAAGGTTGTTTTTTCAGCCGGTGCTAATTTTCCTCGCTCTGTGGTCAACCGACGGATGGAAATATTGCAAAGGATTGTTTAAGAAAAAAGATGAAACTTTAAAATAGTTATCAAAAAAATGAATGCAAAATTTTTAATTGCAGCCGCTGCGATTTCAATATTGGCGGCTTGTGGTCAGAGTAGTACACAAAACTCTAACAATCAAAACGATAATCAGGCAAACAAACCGCTTCAAGAGGTTCAGGGCAGGAAGAATTTCGGCGGACAGCACCCCGTAATTACGCCGCTACCGTGCATTATGATAGCCACTTACGATCAAAACCAAAATCCCGACGTGATGATGGCGGCGTGGGGCGGTCAGTGCGGCGGCAACCGAATCACCTTTGAACTTTCAGCACACAAAACCACCGACAATATCCGTCTTAAAAAGGCGTTCACGGTAAGTTTTGCCACCGCTGATGATGTGGCTCAGAGCGACTATTTCGGCATTGTGAGCGGCAACGATGTGCCCGACAAGGTAAAACGCGCAGGTTTTACCGCCAAACCGAGTCCGAATGTTGACGCACCGATTATCGACCAATACAAACTCACGCTCGAATGTCGCGTAGTGGAGATGGACGAAGACGGTAAAGGCGGTGCGCGAGTAGTTGGCGAAGTGGTCAATTGGAGTGCCGACGAAACTATCCTCACCGATGGCAAAGTTGACATTATGAAATTGCGCCCAATAATATTCAATTCCTCTGTCAACACCTATCATATCGTTGGCGACAGCGTAGGGCAAGCGTGGGGCAGCGGTAAAAGGTTTGAATAGAAGTTGAAGTTTTAGCAAAAAAAGTTTTCACCTTTGCAGTCTATAAAATTCAAATAAAATTTTTTTTACTCTTTTCGATACAGTGTTTTACCAAAAAATATTAAATTATTAAGATGGTAAGACACTGTATTTTATAACCTGATTGTTAACACATTAAATCCTCAATTTTTACTTTTGGGACAACATGCGTTCCTAAATCATCGCGGTAATAATTATGATTTTGGTTTTCAGAAATTTCTTCAATTCGGATTTTTTCTGCTGACTTGCCGATAGCAAGAATTGCCAAAGGAGAATATTTTAAATCAAATGCTTTTGTTATAGCATCGTGATTAAAGGCACAGATTATTACGCCGTTTAGTCCGATTTCAACGGCTTTTAGAAGCATTGATTGAAGTGATATTCCAAGATCAATGTCAACATTTTTATTTTCGTTAATTGTAGAACAAACAATGATAAAAGCGTTAGGCTCCGTACCTAATAACGGTAAGTTCAATTCGGGTAATGCACCACCGAGTTTTATGTTGTCAAGTACTATTTTCGCGTTCTCAAAAGTAACAGGTTTGAATCTCAAAACCTGCTGATTACGTGCAGAGGCTATTTTGGTGTTAACGCCGATAATTTTCTTTAAAATCTCTTCGCTAACTTTAAAATCTGTTTTATAACCTCTTGTACTCCGATTTTGTAAAAGAAGAGTATCAAGAGAGTGTCCAATTTTTTTTACGGTTTTCTTTTGACCAAAAACCTCATTGTAACGTTTTTCAAGATAATTGTCTGCCATAGTTTTGAAAATTTAAAAGTTTTAATACACTAAAATTTTACATCTTTCGTCATTGAAAAATTAATCAGCAAAACGGCTGACAGAATCAGCAAAATACCGCCGAGAAGTTTCAACGAAAACGCTTCACCAAAAACGCAAACGCCTATTATAACGGCTGTTACGGGTTCCAACGCGCCGGTAACAGCAGCCGGTGTAGAGCCCGCAAGTTTTATTGAAACATTCATAAAAACAAGCGACAATACCGTCGGGAAAAAGCCCAAAAACGCAGCCCAAAACACTGCCGAAATGTTCGGCAAAATTTGCAGAGCGTTGCCCTCGCCAAAAAACGAGTACAAAACAAACATCGGCGTTGCAAAAAGCGTTATAAAAAAAGTCAATTTAACATTACTTATTTTGACTTTCATTCTGTTGACCGCCACGATATAAATCGCGTAAGACAACGATGACAAAACCACCAACAAAACCCCTGTCATACTGACATTTCCGCCGCCTTTGGAAAGCAACAAAATGCCGCACGAAGAGAGCAGAAGTGCCGTAACGGTTACAAACGAGACTTTTTCGTGAAAGAAAACTGCCATTATGACAGAGACCATAACCGGATAACAAAACAGAATTGTTGAGGCAACACCAGCATCGGTGTAGTTGAAACTTGCATAAAGTGCTAACGACGAAATTCCGAAAAACACGCCGAGCAATGCGGAAATACCGAGTTCGCGTTTTGTAATTTTGAAATTTTCACCCTTCAAAACAAGAGCCACTGCAAGCATCAAAACTGCCATAAAATACCTATAAAACACTGTTGAAACGGTATTTAAACCTTCTTTATAAAGAAAAAGCACTCCTAACGGATTTGTTCCGTAACAAACCGCCGCTATTATTCCGAAAATTATTCCCTTTGTCTTGGTTGACATTTTTCAAATATTCAATCCTAAAATCATCTATTACAGCCACAAAATTATCACTTTTTGACGATATGAGCAAGCGGTTCATAAAAAAGTTTATCTCAGAGAAGTTTTAAAAAATGTATTATAAATTATTTGTAAAATTCAACAATTACCGTTATCTTTGCAAAAAATTTTGATTATTATGGAAGAAGATTTACGATACGGAAAACGCGGTGTTTCGGCTTCAAAAACCGACGTTCACAACGCAATCAAAAACCTTGACAAAGGTATTTTCCCGAATGCTTTTTGCAAAATTGTCCCCGACATTCTCACCGGCGACGACGATTACTGCGTTATTATGCACGCTGACGGCGCAGGCACAAAATCCTCCCTCGCATACGCCTATTGGAAAGAAACGGGCGATATGAGCGTTTGGGACGGTATTGCGCAAGATTCTCTTATTATGAACGTTGACGATTTGATTTGCGTCGGCGCAACCGACAATATACTCGTTTCTTCAACTATCGGCAGAAATGCAAATCTTATTCCGGGAAGCGTTATTGCACGGCTTATCAATTCTTCCGAAGAAATAATGCAAAACCTTCGCGATTACGGCATCGAAATCTATTCAACAGGTGGCGAAACCGCTGATACCGGCGATTTGACCCGTACAATCATCGTTGATTCTACCGTTGTCGCAAGAATGAAACGTAGCGATGTTATCGAATGTAATATCAAAGAAGGCGACGTTATTGTAGGTTTGTCGTCTTACGGTAAAGCCTTGTATGAAAGCGGTTATAACGGTGGTATGGGAAGTAATGGTTTAACTTCTGCCCGTCATGATGTTTTCAACAAAACAGTCGCTAAAAAATATCCTGAGACTTACGACCATGCAATCGACGAAGCTCTCGTTTATTCAGGCAAATACAATCTTACCGACGAAATTGAAGGATTGGATAAAATTACTGCCGGAAAGTTAGTACTTTCTCCCACAAGAACTTACGCCCCGATAATTAAACAAGTACTTCAAAAGTACAGAAAAAATATTTCCGCCATGATTCACTGTTCAGGCGGAGCGCAGACAAAAGTGTTGAATTTTATTGATAAAGTAAATGTTATAAAGGATAATATGTTTGAAATTCCGCCGCTGTTCAAGATTATTCAGCAGCAGAGCAAAACGCCGTGGCGGGAAATGTACAAAGTTTTCAACATGGGACACAGGTTTGAAGTCTACACCGACTTTGAAACCGCAAATGAGGTCATCAAAATTGCTGAAAACTTCTCAGTGGAGGCAAAAATTATCGGACATGTTGAAAATTCCGAAAATAAACAAGTTACAGTTAAATCTCAATTCGGAGAGTTTATTTACAATTAATTATGGCAGAAAATCTGATTTTAGAAAAACTTGAAGGCGTAAAACAAAGGTTTGAAGAGGTTGCTGCTCAGGTAAATTCACCTGACGCTATGCAAGATATGAAGCGTTATGTCGCTTTGAATAAGGAATTTAAAGACCTCGAACCTTTGATTCAGGCTTATAACGAATATAAAACAATTTTGGGCAACATTGAGGAGGCAAGAGAAATCCTCAAAAACGAGCAAGACGAAGAAATGCGCGAAATGGCGAAAGAGGAATACGAAACCCTTACAGCAAGTTTGCCCGAAAGAGAGGAGCAAATCAAAATCATGCTTCTTCCCAAAGACCCTGAGGACGACAAAAACGCGATTATCGAAATCCGCGGCGGTACAGGCGGCGACGAGGCGGCTATTTTTGCCGGTGACCTTTACCGTATGTACACCAAATACTGCGAAAAACGCCGTTGGAAAATCGAGGTTACGCGCTTTACAGAAGGCACTATGGGCGGTTACAAAGAAATCGTTTTCACCGTTTCGAGTGCGAATGAGGGCGTTTACGGAATTATGAAATATGAATCGGGCGTTCACCGCGTTCAGCGTGTGCCGCAGACCGAGACTCAGGGCAGAATCCACACTTCGGCGGCATCGGTTGTTGTTTTGCCGGAAGCGGGAGAATTTGACGTGGATTTGAAAGAGTCCGACATCAGAAAAGACACTTACTGTTCTTCGGGTCCGGGCGGTCAGTCTGTCAACACGACATATTCTGCAATCCGTTTGACGCACATTCCGACGGGCTTGGTTGTAACGTGTCAGGACGAGAAATCGCAGATTAAGAACCTTGAAAAAGCGATGAAGGAATTGCGTTCGCGTTTGTATGCCATTGAATATCAGAAGTATTTGGACAAGGTTTCGTCGCAGAGAAAAACCATGGTTTCCACCGGCGACCGCAGCGCGAAAATCCGCACTTACAATTATCCGCAGTCAAGGGTAACAGACCACCGTATCAATCTGACATTGTACAATTTGCCGGTTGTTATGGACGGAGAAATCGACGAAATAATCGAAAAACTTCAAATCGCCGAAAATGCGGAACGCTTGAAGGCTTCCGGCTTGTAAAAAATAAGAAAACTTTAAATTTTAAAATATATGAATTACAGGGACATATACAATAAAATCGTAAAGAAAAACTCATTTCTTTGCGTCGGCTTGGATACGGATTTGTCAAAAGTTCCGGAATTTTTATTGAAGGAAGACGACCCGGTTTTTGAGTTCAACAAGCGCATTATTGACGCTACACAGCAGTTTACGGTGGCATACAAACCGAACACTGCTTTTTATGAGGCTTTGGGCGCACAAGGCTGGATTTCGCTTCAAAAGACCGCCGAATATGTCAAGAAGAATTATCCTGGCATATTTTTGATTGCTGACTGCAAACGCGGCGACATCGGCAACACTTGTAAAATGTACGCCAAGACGTTTTTTGAGCAGATGCCTTTTGACGCGGTAACGTTGTCTCCGTATATGGGCAGGGATTCGGTTACGCCGTTTTTGGAGTATCCTGACAAATGGGCGATAATTTTGGCGTTGACATCCAATCCTTCGGCGTCGGATTTTCAAATCATTCAGGAGAAGGAAACTGATGAGTATCTGTTCGAAAAGACTTTGAAATACGGACAACTCTGGGGCGACGAAAACAGAATAATGTTTGTAGCGGGCGCGACACAGGCGTATAAATTTCAACAGATAAGGAAGATAGCGAAAGACAACTTTTTGCTTGTTCCGGGAGTCGGAGCGCAGGGCGGTAGTCTTGAAGACGTTGCGACATTCGGCATGAACGAGAGTTGCGGTTTGCTCGTAAACTCTTCACGCGGCATCATTTACGCTTCCAACGGAGAAGATTTTGCAGAAAAGGCAGGCGAAAAAGCCGCTGAAATGCAGGAAAAAATGAAAGCCTTGCTTGAAGAAAACAAAAAGAACAATTCGCAAAGGAAAAAGTAAGGACAAAGTGGTAATAATACAAAAACGAACCGTTTAATTTAAGCGGCTCGTTTTTTATTTTTTAGTAACACCCTAAAAATGTTACCTCAGAAATAGCCGTATCGTCGTATTTTATTCCTTTGTAAACATCTAAAATCTCGATAGTTACCGTGAAGACTTCCTGAAAATCACCGTCAACGACATTTAGAACAACATCATCGCCGAATTGAAACACTTGTTCGCCCATCTGGTCTTTTAAGTTGAGAATAAATTTCTCACGACCGTCAACGCTGAGTTTCAACTTTTTAACCCTTGAATTGTTCTTCCATGCTGTCTGATTTTTTGAGTAGCCGTTTGTGATGGAAATCCCCGTGAAACCGGCACTCACGTCTTCAAGCGTGAAAGTTACTTTTTCGCCTATGCCGTAACCTTTTACGCCCTCAACCCAAGGCGTGAAATCGTTGTAATCGTAGAGGTTTTTTTCGTTGTAATTATTGTTGCCCTGAGGTGCAAGACGGCTTGTAGCGGTTATGTTGGTTACGGGAAAACAATCCTGCGGGCCGTCATCGCCGTCTTCTTCCTGAACTGCCGCCGGATTTTGCAGTTCTGAAACGCTGAAAGGTTCCAATTCTTTGACCTGTGCGCTTGCCGTAAGCATTGAGGCACACATTCCGGCTGTTAACAAAATCTTTTTCATAGTTTTTATAAAAAAATAAAGGGCTGTCATTTTTTGGCAACCCTGTATGTTTTAGTTTACTAAAATGTTCACTTTGTTTTTGTTACATTCTACCATACCGCCGCTGATGTCGAAAAATTTGTCGCCGTCTTTGGTTTGAAGTTTTATCTTGCCTTGTGAAAGCGACGAAATTATGGCGGCGTGGTTTTGAAGTATTTCAAACGCGCCTTTTGCTCCGGGAAGGCTCACTAACGAGGCCTCGCCGGAGTAAACTACGCTGTCGGGTGAAATTATTTCTACTTTCATAATTATTTCGATTCTTTGAGTAAACGCTCGCCTTTTTCGATAGCCTCTTCAATTGTGCCGACCAAGTGGAAAGCCGCCTCAGGATACTGGTCAACTTCACCGTCCATAATCATATTGAAGCCTTTTATGGTGTCCTCAATCGGAATAAGTTTTCCTTGAAGTCCCGTAAACTGCTCTGCGACATGGAACGGTTGCGACAAAAATCTCTGAACACGTCTTGCCCTTGACACCGTCAGTTTGTCAGCCTCCGAGAGTTCGTCCATACCAAGGATGTTGATAATGTCCTGCAACTCGTTGTAACGCTGCAAAATCTGTTTTACTCTTTGAGCGCACTCATAATGAGCATTTCCAACGATTTCCGGCGTTAAAATTCTCGAAGTTGAATCCAAGGGGTCAACGGCCGGATAAATACCCAAAGAAGCAATCTTTCTTGAAAGCACCGTCGTAGCGTCCAAGTGGCTGAACGTTGTTGCCGGAGCGGGGTCTGTCAAGTCGTCCGCCGGAACGTAAATCGCTTGAACCGAGGTGATTGAACCGTGTTTTGTTGAGGTGATTCTCTCCTGCATTGCACCCATTTCCGAAGCCAGAGTCGGCTGATAACCTACCGCCGAAGGCATACGTCCAAGAAGTGCCGAAACCTCCGAACCCGCCTGCGTAAAACGGAAAATGTTGTCAACAAACAAAAGAATATCGTTACCTTTGCCTTTCTGGTCGCCGTCCCTGAAATATTCCGCAACGGTAAGACCCGACAAAGCAACCCTCGCTCTTGCTCCGGGCGGTTCGTTCATCTGTCCGAAAACCATTGATACTTTGGAATTTAATACGGCGTTGTAATCGACTTTTGAAAGGTCCCAGCCGCCGTTTTCCATGTCGTTTTTGAAAGCCTCGCCGTAACTCATAACGCCAGAGCCGAGCATTTCGCGCAAAAGGTCGTTGCCTTCACGGGTTCTTTCGCCCACGCCGGCAAACACCGAAAGACCTGAGTAAGCCTTTGCGATATTGTTAATCAACTCCATGATTAACACGGTTTTACCTACTCCCGCACCGCCGAAAAGACCGATTTTACCGCCTTTTGCGTAAGGTTCGATAAGGTCGATGACCTTGATACCTGTGAAAAGGGGCGTTGTTTCGGTTGTAAGTTCCTTGTATTGAGGAGGTTCGCGGTGAATCGGGTATCCGCCTTCCTTGTCCAAAACGCTCAGACCGTCGATAGCGTTTCCGACTACGTTCATCAAACGTCCTTTGATTTTTTCGCCTATCGGCATTTTAATCGGAGAGCCGGTAGGATATACTTTCATGCCTCTGTGCAGACCATCGGTTGAGTCCATCGCGATAGTTCGGATAGTGTGTTCGCCGATATGCTGCTGACATTCGATAATCAGTTTTTCGCCGTTATCGCGCGAAAGTTCGAGCGCGTCAAGTATCGCCGGTAACGCCGCACCCGTCTTTTCAAAACTGACATCCACAACAGGTCCGATAACCTGTACAATTTCGCCGTAATTTTCCATTAAGCCAATGATTTTAGTTGTGCCAAATTTATGAAAAATTTTTTGTTATAACCAAATATTTTTTCAAAAAAAATTAATATTTTTTTATTGTTAATTTTAAATTGGTGATTTATAAAAAGTTACGAAAAACAAAAACAGGGAAATTTTCTTCCGAAAAAATCCCTGCTGAATTATCAATTTTCAATTGTCAATTTCCAATTATCTAATTTTTATCCCTTTTACCGGCTGATTGTTTGAATCTATAAATCTGACACAAAAATCACTCATTCCGGGACCGTTAATAATTGCGCCTGAAAGCACGTTCAAACCTTTTTTTAAAGTTATGCGTTTTGATACGCAATCATCTTTTACCATACGGCGGTCGCCCGACATCAGAAGAATTTCTTCATCGTTCAACCACCACATCGAAGCAGAATTACTTCCGGCAGCAAGCCGCACGTTTTCAATATCTTGATCACATTCAATTAAAGTGATAACTGAAAACATTACTCCATAAACATGCTTTTTGTAACTCTCCGCAAAACGGAAAAGTTTTACGTTGAAGTTTTCGCTGTCTAATTTGTGGCGCACCAAAGTTTGGTCCTTGTATTTAACCTTTTGATTGTCAACCGGCGAATTTGTAAAAAGTTTGCGAAAATCCTCTTCGTAAAAAACTTGTTTCAAATACGAATCCGTAAAAACAGCGTTTGTAGGATTCTCCTTGTTAACAGGCTCCAACAAAAACCAACGTCTGATAAAGCCGTCTTCGTCTGGCGCTGCAAGACCATTAGAAGGCTGTTTAAAGTATTTCTCGCGATTTTTAAACTGCACATTATCAATACTCAAACCACCTTGATCGGTCGTAATATAAAGGTCTGTAACACCTTTCGGAGTGTAATCAAGCGGTGCGGTAACGGTGAGCCACTGTCCGCTGTAATCCCTCTTGAACTGACCTTCCGTTATGAAGACAACTTTGAAGTCGGCAATCACTTTGCCTTTCGCAGATTTTTCTCTGACGGTAAAGTGCGTGTTTTTGTCGGCTTTTACGTTTGCCGTAAGATAGCCGTCGGTTACAGAAGAAAAATCAACGTCGTTAAACTTTATAAAACTGCCTTTGTTCGGCAAAGAAGCCTCCCAGCCTTTGAATTTGTCAGCAGTGTCTATAAAGTTGATTTTTACATCATTAGAGGCAGTTGAATAACGGTCTACTTCAAGTTTTGAAAGGGCATTGACAATTCCCACACCTCTCAAAGTCGGTTTTATTTCTTGAATCGTGCCGTCAGGATTGAAAAACAGTTTTTCTATCCTTGCGCTGCGGCGTTTGTCATCGTTAGGAGAAAAATCGTTGTGGTGATAAAAGAAGTACCACTGACCTTTGTAATTGATGATTGAATGATGGTTTGTCCAGCAACTGTCAGCGTGTTCCGCCATAATCAGACCTTTGTACTGATAAGGTCCCATCGGGTTTTTACTCATGGCGTATCCGATAACCTCGGTATTTTTTCTAACATACGGGTATGTGAGATAGTAGTTGCCGTTATGCTCAAAAGCAAAAGGCCCTTCCGCCTGACGGTTTGGCAGGTCTTTAAGACAGTTTACGCCGCTTAATTCAAACTCGCGGTCGCCGAATTTTACTTTTTCAACGGGAGTGTCGTCGGCAATTTCCACCATGTTTTCTTTGAGTTTTGCGCAACGTCCTGCACCCCAGAAGATGTAAGCATTGCCGTCAGAGGCTTGAAGCACACACGGGTCTATTCCGTTGATGCCTTTAATATTGCTTTTGACAGGTGTGTAAGGACCTTCCGGTTTGTCGGCTATTGCTACGCCTATTCCAAAGCCCATACCTTCTTTAACTACGTCCGGGTAGTAAAAATAATACTTTCCATTGCGGTATACGCAGTCGGGAGCCCACATACTATAACCGTTAGGATTTCCCCAAGGAACGTCCTTTTGTGTGAGGATTACGCCGTGGTCTGTCCATTCGGTGAGGTTGTCAGACGAAAACACATGGTAATCCTCCATGCAAAACCAATTTGGTCTCATACCTTGTGGCAAAGGTGAAGGTTGCATGATATCATGCGAGGGGAAAAGATAAACTTTTCCGTTAAAAACTCTTGCCGTAGGGTCGGCGGTAAACTGAGTGTTAATAATCGGGTTTTGAGCCGCAAGTCCGAGCGGCAGCAACAAAAACGCCGGTAAAAATCTTTTCATAATATCTTTTTTTAAAATGTTATTTTTGTATATGTGCTTGTTCTTTAAAGAAATCTGTCATCTTTTTATAAGTTTCTTCGTTGAAAGTTATAGGCCCGTGCTGACCGTTAGGAACGGTGATAAATTCTGTCAACGCGCCGATTTTTTTCAACTCTTCTGAAAAGTTAACGCTTTGACAATAAGGCACAACATTGTCGGCATCACCATGAATAACGAGAAATTTAGGCGCGTTTTTAAGTTTTGAAACGTAAGTAATAGGGCTAATTTTAGCAATCTCTTGCGGATAGTCTTTTGGTGCGCCACCAATAAGAACCGCTTCGGGTGATTTTTCGTCGTTGACACCTTCGCATTTGTTCATGTGAGCCATGTCAACGGGGCCAAACCAGTCAACAACAGCGTCAACATTGCTTGATACTTTCAGATTGCCGCCGATTGTACCTTCGAGTTCCTTCGCACCGTTAGTTACACCCGCTAATGCAGAAAGATGTCCGCCGGAGGAAAAACCAGTTATACCTATAAAAGAAGCATCAATCTTGAACTTTTCTGCGTTGGCACGAATAAAACGAATTGCGCCTTTTACGTCTTCAATTTGCGCCGGAAATTTGGCGTCGGTACTTGAACGGTGGTTTAAACAGACAACGGCAAACCCCGCGTCAATCAAGGGTTTACCTAAGGAGAAATAAGTTATGCCTTTCATGTTGTTGGAAAACCATGCCGAACCGTAAATCGCTATGACGGCTTTGAAGGTTTTTCCTTCCGTTTTGGGAAGGTAAATGTCCAAGCGGTGTGCTTCCAAATCGTCTCCGGCATAATTAACATCCTTGAAGTCAGGCTCTACCGGCGGGGGAAAATTACCAAAACCGGCATGAAAATCCGGCTGCTGCGCTTTCAAAAGCATTGACGAGCATAATGAAAGCAGAATAAGAAAAAATATTTTTTTCATTGCAAAATGTTTTTATTATTAATTTCTGGTAAAAGTAGTGGTTTTTGTTAAAATAATTTTATTTTTTTGTTTCAAAAATTTACGTTTTGGTTACATTTTTTTTGAAAAAAGTTTGCAGAATATTAGTTTCGGTGTTATTTTTGCACGTTGATATATAGGATTTTATAACATAAAAATATAAAAAGCATGGCAATATTTTTTAACAATCAGTTGAATAAGGCGTCTCTTACGGGCAGGATAGCGTTAGGGATAAGCCTTATCGTTATACCTTTGGTAATAGTGGTTTTGTATGTCGGTGTCAAAATCAGGACGGTCAACAATTATGCCGACAAACTTACCGACAAATACGTTGACATAATGCAGGCGGCGGACGCAATGGTGATTGACGTTAACGCGGCAAACAAGGCGATTACAAAATTTGCCGCCGACAAAGACATCTCGAACAGCAATGCCGCAAGAGAAAACTGCCGCAAGGCTCAGGAAAAACTTGACGCTTTGACATCCTTTATGGACAGCGACATAGAGTCTGAAATCAGAAACCTGTATCAGATTTGCAAGGACAATTTTCAAAAATTCAAGGAAATTGTCGAGCGCAGCATATCCACAAACGGCGAAAGCGATATTTACGACATACCGAAACTCAGAGAGACGATTTCCGTTACGGCGGCAACGCTTCAAACAGCCGCAGCGGGCGTTATAAAAAAGACTTCCGCATCCTTGGGCGAGGCTTCCGAATCGTGCGAAAGGAGTATAATCATCGGTCTTATAGTTGCGGTATTGATGTTTTTCTTGGCGTTCAGCGACTTTACAAAGCGCACGATAGCACCGCTGAGACATGCAATCAAAGACGCGACTTTGCTTTCGCAGGGCAATCTTGATGTCAAAATAGAACATACCGACAATAGAGACGAAGTCGGCACACTCAACAACGCAATGTACGACCTTTCTCAAAACTTAAAAAATATTCTCGTCTCGGTAAAAAATTCCGCAGCCGAAATAGCACATACAAGTGCAGAAATGAACCGTGCAAGTCAACAAATGAGCAGTTCGGCCAACGAGCAGGCTGCCTCGGCAGAAGAAGTAAGTTCGTCAATCGAGGAAATGGCATCGTCCATTCAGCAAAACTCCGACAATGCGAAGGAAACCGAGCGAATCGTTATGGGCTCTTCTGATACAATCCGCGATTACAGCAAGGCGGCTGAAAAATCCGTCAAGGCGATGGACGAGATTGCGCAAAGGATTTCGATTATCGACGAGATAGCCTTTCAGACCAACATTCTGGCTCTTAACGCGGCTGTTGAGGCGGCACGAGCGGGCGAACATGGAAAAGGTTTTGCCGTGGTTGCGGCAGAAGTCAGAAAACTTGCCGAAAGGTGCGCCAAGGCTGCAAAGGAGATTGACTCCGTAAGTTCTGGCGGACATTTGGTGGCAAAACAGACCGGCGACGCGTTTTCAAGGGTTTTGCCGGAGATAGAGAAAACGACCTCTTTGGTAAGAGAAATTGCGGCAGCCTGCCGCGAACAGGCTACCGGAGGCGACCAAATCAACACTGCGGTTCAAAGGTTCAATATGACGACACAGCAGTTTGCCTCCATTTCGGAAGAAGTGGCGACAAATTCCGCAATCCTTCAACAGCAGTCAGACAATCTGATTGAAATTTTGAATTATTTCAAATACGAAAACTAAAACCGGGAACGCAGAGCGTAAAGTCCGGCACACCAAAGAATTAATGCAAAGTAAGTTATCCAAAAATAACTTACTTTTTTGCATTTGTGTCTTATGATGTACATTGTGGGCAGCATCAGAAACACTCCGCCCAAAAATTCAAGAATATGAAGCGTGCGCTCTTTTATCCGCCATTTTTCGTGCGTTGCCTTATATTTGTCAACGCACAAAAACAGAACACCGATAATTCCTATAACAAGAAGATACCAACCCAAATAAGCCATAATTTTTACCTTATTCTTTCGTAAACAGCAAAAAAATACGGAAACTCGTTTTTCTCGTCTGCCTTAAACTCGTCAGAAACCGAATTTATGCGCCAGTTGTCGATGTCTATTTCAGGGAAAAAAACGTCTGCATCTTCAAAAGTGTGCCTTATGCTTGTAACGTAAAGTTTGTCAGCGAGGTCAAAAAAATGTTTGTAAATCTCCGCACCGCCTATGACGAAACATTTTTCGCAGTTTTTTATAACGCGCAGGTTCATCACCTCGTCAATGCTGCTGCAGGAAATAGCATCGTCAAAAATTTTTTCCTCGTCTTTTGTGAGGACAATGTTTACGCGGTTTGGAAGTGCGCCTTTTGGCAGGGATTCAAACGTTTTTCTACCCATTATAACGGGGTGTCCCGTAGTGAGTTCCTTAAAATTTTTCATGTCGCCGGACAATCGGCAAAGCAATTTATTGTTTCTGCCGATACCGTTTTTCTCGTCCAAGGCAACTATCATACATAATTCCATTTTTTATGATTAAAAGTTTTTTCACTAAAAAATCAACAACAAAAATAACAAAAATTTGTGTCAGAGAAAACATAAAAAACTTTAACTTACTCGCAAACCAATACGGGAGTTTTTGGCTTTTGCGGAATATCAACGTCCAAGAGATATGTTTTCGTTTCTTTATCATCGTAGTCTACCGTCAATTTTACTTTGTAAAAACCTGACTTATAAGAGTGTTTCGGATTTTTTTCGGTAGAGGATTCCGTGCCGTCGCCAAAATCCCACAACAAAGATTTCACTTTGTAATTGTCCGAAAACGCAAATTCCACATAATCGCATTTTTTGTTATACGAAACCTCAAACGGGAAATGGTACGTCGCGGGAAACAAAGCAGCACAATCGCCAATCTGTATGTCGGTGCTGACTGACAAATCAAATGCACGTTCTTCAACTTCCGGCTTTTCATCGTCAGAATTTTTGATAACTCCCATAAAATTCTCCGGCTCGTCATATAATATGTAAATATTACCGTCAGGAGCACATTTCATATCACTTATTTCGCCTGTTTTGCAGGTATAAACCAATTCACGGTATTTCAACAGAGAATTTTCCTCCAACAACTTTTCCGCGGGACAACGGTAGATATTCTGAAATTCTTCGTTTTTGTTGTTAGGATTATGGTAGTTTACACCGCCAGTATCCCAAATTGTAAAATATAAATATTTCCCTTTGGTCGAAAAAGTTTCTCCAAAAAAATTATCCCATTCTGCATAAGTAAGATACATCGCTTTGATTATACCTTTTTCGTTGTCAAAATCAATATTGGAATACAGTGATTTATCTATCGTACTGACAAGATCGGCGTATATTTTCGTATTATCATAAGAAACGCTGTAATAATCCATATCCATCCACGTTGTAACGTAGTCAGCATTGAGAATATTCGGTTTTGTAAAGGTGCTGTGTAATTTCAGTCCGGTTTCGGTAATGGAATAAACTTCAATCTCATGATGTTGTTCAAACAGCAACCAAAAATCCCTGCTGTTTTTTTCCTGAACAGGAATACAACTGCCGGTTAGATGAGTATATGACATTTTGGCGTACTCTTTTATCTGAGGATGAAGAACATCAAGCGTTCCGTCAATAATATAAAGTTGAAAATTTCCGTCTATACCATAACCGCCAAACAGATATTTGTTTTTGTCATTCAAAAACGGTAAAATCGGGAAAAGATCATCTGAATATTTATAATTTATCTTCAACTCAACAATCACCTCATTGTCTTTGTTGTACAACTTGTCGCCATTCATCCAGTAAATCAACTCGCCGTTGTAATCGCATACATTGCTGAGATTCGAGTAAAACTTAAAATTTCCGTTATAAGTAATTGTCGGCGGCTCGGTCTTGAAATCAATTCTGTTGCTGCCAACAACCCAAACGTAATCCTCTTTTTGTGCAAACGCTTGAAAACCAATCAAAAGCGTAAGCAATAATGTTAAAAATCTGTGTTTCATATTTGTTTTTATGTATTGTATAAATACTATTGCAATAATTGAATATTGTGAATATTACCGTATTCTTTTATTTGTCTATAAATTATAGTCTCTTGTAGCAGATTTGCCGACAAATACGCAGACATTATTATAATCTCCAAATGTTCGGCTGTGATGTTTTTTATCTTATGACGATATTTCAAGTAATATTCCATAACGTATGCGAAATCATGTCCGTTAGAAAGTTTCCCTTGCTGATAATCAAGACCTTTTATAACAGTCAAAATATCAGAGACTTTACTCTTTGAGCCTGAAAAAGTAATAATTCTTTCAATTATTTTTTCAATTCCCAAATACGCAAAAGTCTTTTTATCAATGGCATCTTCATATTTAGGATAATCAAAATCGCTTTGCTTTTTATTTGATTGTTTTTTGAATTTTAAGTTCCAATTATGCTTTTCAGCAGTCAGTTTTACAAGTCCTATATCGTCGGTTATCTCCAAAACATCGCTTCTCAAACCGTTATCGTCAATTTTCAGTGCAGCGATTATCTTCGGAAATACACAGCTCAAAAACATCATCATTTCAATATCATGTTCGTCGGTAACAAAAACATTTTTTTCTTTTGGCAATGTATCTGTTAAATCTCTAAAATCTTTGTCTATAATTCCGATACAATTTGCTTGATTTTCAATTCTTTTAAGAACATTTTCCCAACCGTTAAGGACTTGAATACGGACATTTGTTTTGACGGTATACTCTTTCCAAAGATTAAGGTCGGTATTACCTTCAACACACAAATAAAACCCTGAGAAGGAAGAATCCATTTTTGCAGCATTCTCCCAAGCAACAACCCGCCTATTTGAAATGATAGAATTTTCCATATTACTTCAACTCAGTTGTTAAATTCCAATACTCACCTATAAAATCAGGTGAATGGGTTGCAATCAACATCGACAAGCCGTTGAGCTCGCTAATTGCCATTAAATCCGGCAACATATTGTTAAGCCATTCAATATGCATAGAAATTTCGGGTTCGTCAATCAAGATAAGATTGTTTTCGTTGCACTCAAAAAGTAGATTGTAAAACATCACCAATTCGTTTTGCTCGCCCGATGAAAGTTTGTCAATGGGAATTTCTTTTCCTTCATCGCTGACAAAAAAATAACCTTTGTCTTTGTCTATGGTCATTTTTTTGTACAAGAAACGGCTGTTGATGATTCTTTTGAACAACAATAATTTTTCTGCGATTTTCTCATAAGGCTGCAATTTTGCCCAACTATCTTGAACATAAAGACTTAAAACGTTAACCGAATTCTCTGAAATATTATCAGTAATAGGTTCTTCAGATTCGATTTCAGCGGATAAAAGTCCAACCATACTCAACTCTCGGCGTTTAATTTCAAGGTCAGAAAGATTCTTTTTTAATTCATCTGACTTTTTAATTTTACCACCGTTGCCATCCAAAAGTCTTGACGGAAAAGTTTTATCAAGTTTAGCCGCAATATCCGCAGCATTTGCAATTATATTTTTTATTTGATTAGAAAGATTTCGAGCATTAATAATCACTACAGTATCAACATAATATAAATAACTTGAATTTGGATCTTCATTATATTCCAAAAGTCTTTGCGATTTTATAAATTCCACTTTATTTTCTTCTATTTTTTTGGAAAGAAATTCAGGAATTACACAATCAACTTTTTCCAAAATATAAGTTTTATCTGCCAACTGACTATACACTGTCAAAGACTTATCATACGAAAATGTCAATTTTTCCCCATCTGTAAACTCTAATGTTATCGTACTATACGGTACTTCTCTTAATTTGGAGAAATCACCACTAAATAACGAGTACAACAATTCAAGGCATGTAGTTTTGCCCACGCCGTTTTTGCCAATGATAATTATGATATTGTTTTTAAACTCAATACGATGATTGAATCTGTTAAACAATCCTTCTATGATAAAACTTTTAATATTCATAATATCGCGATAAAGTTATGCAAATTTACACTAAATATTAGTATCAACAAAACTTTTTTAGAACAAAAAGCCGTGCAAAAGTTTTTTTCGCACGGCTAAAATCCTTATTTTATCGTAACCATTGTTTTTTTCAAATCCCCGTCTCTTGACGAATTTCCGTAGTAAATCTCGTAATCGCCGGGTTTTATGCGCATTTCGTAAATGTGCGGGTCAAAAAATTCAAATTCTCTTGGCGTAAGAGTTATTGTTACGTTTTTTTCTTCACCGGGTTTCAAATCCACACGTTGAAAGCCACGAAGCGAAATTCTCGGTCCTTCCGAATCCTGCAAATCTTTAATGTAAACCTGAACAATCTCCGTTCCTGCAACCTTTCCAGTATTTTTTACAGGAACGCTAACGAGGTAATTTTCACCGCTTTTAGTTACCTTACCTGAACCTATTTCAAAGGTTGTGTAACTTTTTCCGTAACCAAAGGCAAAAAGCGGGTCGTTGAAATAGCGGTAAGTTCTGCCTTTCATCGAATAATCCTCAAAATCAGGAAGTTGAGACGAGTTTTTGTAGAATGTTACGGGAAGTTTTCCGCTCGGATTAACATCACCGAACAAAACCTCAGCAATAGCAGTGCCGCCTTCTTGACCTGCGTACCACGCTTGAACTATTGCATCGCAAGTCTTAGTTTCAGGCTCTAATGCAATTGCCGAACCCGAACAGTTGACAAAAATCACCGTTTTGCCCGCCGCTTTCAAGGCTTTCAAAAAGTCTCTCTGAACTTTCGGCAACTCGATGTTTGTGCGGTCGCCGCCTTTGAAACCGTCAGCGTTGACCGGCATTTCCTCGCCTTCGAGTTGCGGAGAAATTCCACCGACAAAAATCACTTTGTTAATGCCTTTCAACTTACTAATAACGGTTTGATAATCAATAGGATATTCTTTTGCTATATTGATTTTGATGTCAGAATTCCAAGTCGGCACATGACTATAACGGATTTCGATTTCAAACTTTTCGCCGGCCTTTGCGTTGATAACGGTGCGGGTAGGTGTCGTACGCCAAATATGAACTCTCTGTTTTTGTTCGCCGTTAACATAAACCTCAAAATGTCCGCAACCTTCCACGTTCAAAACGTATTCGCCGGCGTTTTTCGGAGTGAAAACCGTCTGATATTTTGCCGAGAAATCCGCGATTTTGACATTCGGTGCAAAAACGTGCATTCCCGCCGTCGTAACGTTTACAGGATTAGTATAAAATTCTGTCGTAACAGGTGCGCCTTCGGATTTAACATTGTTCCAAAACGTACCTTTCAAACCTTTCTTACCTTCAAAACTGCACTCAGAGGCCATCAGACAGTCAAAAATTTTGTCATACGTCAAGTCGCAACCAGAATAGTAAACAACGTTTTTCTGTTTTGACTTTATTCCGTCCAAAATATTAACCGTTGAATTAGGCATACCGTTGTAATTTCCCCACATCATCGGGGTATTGTCGGCGTTAGGACCGATAACAGCGATTTTTTCGGCGTTCTTTTTGAGCGGCAAAACGTTGTTGTTGTTTTGCAAGAGGACAATCGTCTGACGCGCCATTTCAAGAGAAAGGTTTTTGTGGTCCTGACAAGAAAGTTTTGAAGCAGGAATTTTTGACCATTCCACAACGTCGGGATTATCCATTTCACCGAGATCAAAACGACCTTCAAGAAGTCTGATAACGTGTTCGTCAACTTCTTTTTCTGTTAAAAGACCTTGTTTTACAGCCTCAGGAACGGATTTATAAACGTAATTATAACCACATTCTACGTCAGTTCCCGCCATAACGCCCTTTTGAGCCGAATGAACCGCATCAGAAGAACTTTTGTGTGTTGTGTAAAAGTCCGTTACTGCACCACAGTCGCTTACTACCAAATATTTGAATCCCCAATCATCACGGAGGATTTTTTGTAACAATCTTGTATTTCCACAGCAAGGCTCATCGTCAAGACGTTGATAAGCGCACATCACTTCGCGGACTTTTGCATCTTGAACCAACGCTTTAAATGCCGGCATGTAAGTTTCCCATAAATCGCGTGCTGAAATATCAGTTAAATTTGCGCTATGTCTTGTATATTCCGGACCAGAATGTACAGCGTAATGTTTTGCACAAGCCCAAAGTTTTCTGTATTTTGAGGTTTCAGGACCTTGCAGACCGCGGACAACCTGAACGCCCATAACGGAAGTCAGATACGGGTCTTCACCGTAGGTCTCCTGTCCCCTGCCCCAGCGCGGATCTCTGAAAATGTTTACGTTAGGCGTCCAAACCGAAAGGCTGTGGAATTTTTCGTCTTCGCCGCCGTTCAACATTCTTTTGTTGTATTGCGCACGAAATTCTGTACTCGCCACATCAAAAACCTTATACAAAAGGTCAGGATTGAAACTCGAAGCCATTGCCACGGGTTCGGGAAAAACCGTAACGTTTCCCATATTTGCTGCACCGTGCAAAGCCTCGCTCCACCAGAAGAATTTTTTGATTCCCAGTCTCGGTATTGCGGGCGATTCGTCGAGCATTAATTGCGCCTTTTCGTCCAAAGTAAGGCGGCTGCAAAGGTCTTTGGCACGCTCTGTCGCACTCAAAGACGGGTTTTGATAAGGATAATTTTGGGCAGTAACCGCGCCAAAACTCAAAGTCAAAACCGCTACTAATGTTAAAAAGTGTCTCTTCATATAATTGCTTTTAAGGTTCTATAATTCTGTACTTTCCGCTCAAATGCATAAAAGCGAACAATCTTAAAAGTCCGTCGTAGTAAGCATCAAAATAACCGTCTTCCAAAGGCGCGTGTTTCAAATTCCAGAGAGCCTCCACAAACTCCTTGCTTTTTGCGTGCGAACACATTATTGAGGCTGCGGCGAGTGTAGAAACAAGACCGACAGAATGTCTTAACGCTTTCGGATAATTTCCTGCCTGCAATATTTCGTCTTCTTCGGGACGCGAGCCGTCAAGTCTGTATTGGTCAACGTATGTGTTTATGCCCTCAGAATAAAAAAAGTTCTGAATTTTTTCGCCGTATTCCATTTGCCAATCCCTATCAGCACAACTCCACTGATAATCAAGGGCGATATTCATCGGTACGCGCCAAGAGTCGAAACGGAAATTACCGACAGATTTCCAACGCGGATCGTCAAAAAGTGTTCCATCGTATTTACAAAAATCGGGATTAAGACCTGTTTTCGGGTTAACAGCCTTATGAAGGAAAGCCCTCGAAGAATCCGCCGCCGCGAGCCAGAAATCTTTTCTGCCGTCGTCAGCCCATTTTGCCCAAACCTCATAAAAAGCAGGAATATGGTATGACGGGTCGGTAAATCTGCTACCAAAATTGTCAGGAGTAAAAGTAATTAAACGGTTGTCTTTGTTAATAAGCGGCATTGAACCTTCTTCACCGTTTTTCTCCATCGCGCAGTTCAAAATATTCTGCGCTTCGGCTTTGTAGTCAATTCCCGTATTATTGCCCCAAAGGTTAGACGCAAAAAGCAAAGCCGTTACGTAATAAAGTTCTCCATCAGAGGCTGCACCCTCAGCATTATGAATGCCCGAAGTATTGCAAGACCACGCAAAATAACCTTTGCGACTACCTTCCTGATGCTGCATATATTTCTTACTCCAACGCCAAAGACGGTCAAAAATATCTTTTTTACCGAACTGAACCGCAATCATCATTCCGTAAGACATTCCTTCCGTTCTGACATCGTGATTTTTAATATCGGAAACGTATCCGAGCGAATCGCCGATTTCAAAATAAATACGATTTTCACCGAAAAAAACTTCGTTGAAAACACTTTGAAGTTTTTCGTCGATTTCGTTTTGGGAATATCCCGCTTCAAGAAAAACATTGCGGTAATTTCCTGTTTCAAACGCGCCCTTCTGCAAAGGCTTAAAATTTTTATGACATGACGATAATGCCAAAAGCAAAGACAAAAATATAAAACAATGTTTCATAGTTCATAAAATAAAGGTTTTAAAAATCCGATGTAAAATTAAATAATCCGCATTTCAAAAAATAACGATTTTGTTACAAAAATATCTCTGTTTGTAACAAAATTTCGTATATTTGCAACCATAAATTAAAGCACAAACAATGAAATCACTGATTCTAACACTTTTAGCCGTTCTCCCGTTTATGGGACTTCCGGCGCAAACCCCGTCTTCGCCTGACAAAAAAATCACTGTCAGCGGCTCTTCTGTTCAATACGAAGGGCAATCAGTTTTAACCGTCAACAATTTCAAAACCCTCAAATTTAAATTCGGCAAAACCGTTAACGAGAGTTACGAAATGCTCTCCGGCAAAAAAAGCAAATGCACAAATTCCGGCAAAGAATTTCTCGCGGAAATTGACAAAAACACCGAACTCATTTTGCGGATTTATAACAACGGAATCGCTTTTCGTTACCGTTATCATGGCTTAAAAGACGGCTCGGAAATCCCAGCCGAAAAAACATCTTACACAATTAAAGAAGGCACAAAACGCTGGTTTCAACAGTGGTGCGAATCATACGAAGGCTTTTTTCCGCTTTCGACAACTGCCAAAGAAGACCCCGTACCGAGTTTTTCTGGACTTAACAAATCAAAAGACGGTTTCAACTGCCGTTGGGCGTATCCCGCACTGTTAGAGCCTCAAAAAGATTGTTTCGTACTTTTGTCCGAGGCTGACATCAAGGCTTATAACAGCGCGTCAAGCCTTTGGAATGACAATGATTTGGAAACCTTTGAAGTCCGTTCCGACAAAAACGAGACTAAAATTTCAGGAGACTTTTTTACGCCGTGGCGCGTTGCAATTATCGGTCGCCTCTCTGACATTGTAGAAAGTACGCTAATAACAGATTTGTCAGCACCGACAAAATACGAAGACGTTTCGTGGATAAAGACGGGCGTAGTTTCGTGGATTTATTGGGCTTACAACCACGGCTCCAACGACTACGAAATCATAAAGAAATACGTTGATTTGGCTGTTTTACTAAAACTTCCCTACGTATTAATTGATGCAGAATGGGACGAAATGAAAGACGGTAAAAGCATCACGGATGCCGTCAACTATGCCAATGAAAACGGAATCAAACCTTTGATATGGTACAATTCGTCAGTAGGCTGGATTGACGGCGCACCCGGTCCGAAGTTCCGCCTGAACAAACCCGAAGACAGAGAAAAAGAGTTCTCATGGTGCGAGAAAATCGGCGTTGCGGGCGTTAAAATCGACTTTTTTTCCGGCGACAACAACAAAAACATGGCTTACTGCATCGAACTTTTGGAAAGTGCGGCAAAACATCATCTGACAGTCAACTTTCACGGCGCGACAATTCCGCGAGGCTGGCAACGCACTTATCCGAACTTGTTAAGCACAGAAGGCGTTTACGGTGCAGAATGGTACAACAACGTGCCGACTTTTACCGACAAGGCGGCTTGTCATAACGCAACATTGCCTTTTACGAGAAACGTCATCGGCCCTATGGATTATACTCCTTGCGCGTTTTCGGATTCTCAGCACCCGCACATCACTTCAAAAGCACACGAATTGGCGTTGACAGTGGTTTTTGAATCAGGCTTGCAACATATTGCAGACCGTCCCGAAAGCCTTTTAGCACAGCCGAACGACGTTAAAAAATTCTTCGGTGAACTTCCTGCCGCTTGGGACGAAACGAAACTTGTTGCAGGTTATCCGGGAGAATATGCAGTGATAGCAAGAAGAAAAGGTGATGTTTGGTACGTTGGCGGTATTAACGGCAAAGACGAAAGCCTTTCCGTAAGTTTGGATTTGAGTTTTATAAAAGACTTTAAAGAAATCAAAGCATTTTTTGATGCAACCGACGGCAACTGGAAAATCCAAAAACCCAAAACGTTACCTACGAAAGCCGATATGCAACAACGCGGAGGATTTGTGTTAGTAATTCACTAACATAAATCCACAGCGATTCTCGTTGCTTCTTCGTGAGTAGAAATAATATCCTCTAACGAAGGATTTTGAAGAAAAGAAGTTTTTTCCATAGTTTTCTCTATCAAACCGGACATTTCTAAAAAGCCGATTTTGTCTTGAAGAAACCTTTTTACGGCAATCTCGTTTGCTGCATTCATTGCGCAGGCGAGGTTGCCGCCTTTTTTAGCCGCCTCAACAGCCAGTGCAAGATTTCTAAAAACCGTCAAATCAGGCTTTTCAAACGTCAAGCCCTGCGGCAAAGAAAAGAAATCAACCCTTTCAAAAGTGCTTTTAAGCCTTTCTGGATAGCCCAAAGCAAACTGAATCGGCAAACGCATATCCGGCATTCCGAGTTGCATTTTTACCGAACCGTCTTCAAACTGAACGCCCGAATGTATAATGCTCTGAGGGTGAACAAGAACTTCAATTTTGTCAACAGGAACATTAAAAAGGTGCATAGCCTCAATAGTTTCCAAACCTTTGTTCATAAGCGAGGCAGAATCTATCGTAACCTTTGCGCCCATATTCCAATTAGGGTGTTTAAGAGCCTGTTCTTTTTTTACGGTTCTAAGAAATTCTCTATCCTTGCCCCTAAAAGGTCCGCCCGAAGCGGTAAGAAGAATTTTTTCTATTTCGTTGGAGGTCTCCCCCACTATACATTGAAAAATTGCTGAATGTTCGCTGTCAACAGGAAGAATCGGAACTGAGTTTTTTAGAGCCTCGCCGATAACGATTTTGCCCGCCGCAACAAGCGTTTCCTTGTTAGCCAAAGCGATTGCTTTTTTGTGGCGTATTGCGTTTATGACAGGAAGAAGTCCCGAATAACCTACCATTGCGGCAAGAACCATGTCAACGGTTTCAAACTCCACCACTTGACTAACCGCCTTGTCTCCCGCATAAACCTTTACAGGGAAATCTTCGAGAGCGGTTTTCAGGTCGGAAAAATGCGTTTCGTCGGCTATTACAACGGCGTTTGGCTGAAACTCTATTGCCTGCTTTGCCAAAAGTTCCCAATTTTTGCCGGCAACTAAAATTTCTGCGCAAAATTTGTCAGGATTTCTCCTTATAACGTCCAAAGTCTGCGTGCCGATGCTACCGGTAGACCCCAAAACGGCAATTCTCCTTTTTGAAATTTCTTCCATAACTTTCTCTTACTCAATAATATATTTCTCCGGGTCAACAGGTACACCGTTGTGCCAAAGTTCAAAATGAAGGTGCGTTCCGGAGGTAAATTCGCCTGAATTGCCGACAATAGCGATAGGCTCGCCCGTAGAAACCTTGTCGCCGACTTTTTTCAGCAAAGCGGAATTATGCTTGTAGATTGAAATAAAATTATCAATGTGCTGAATCTGAATTACATTACCCGTTTCGCTGCTCCAAGTAGCGAGAATAACCGTTCCCGGATAGGTTGCAAGCACCGGTTCTCCTTCTTTTGCGGCAATGTCAATGCCGAGATGTCCGCTTCCCGCGTCAAAATGCGCAGTAACCATACCCCGAATCGGATTGAAAAACGTTTTGTTTTTCTCTTTTCTGTCAGTTTCATTAATTACCGCCGAAGTTTCCCTTTCTTCCATCTCTATAATACTACGCATAAGAGAATCGTGCTTTTGCTGAGACGGATAATCGTAATTTATTTTCTGCGGTTTGAATGTCGAATCAGCAGCAAAAGCATCGTTTGCATCCGGATTTCCGGTCATAATATTATGAATTGAAGAAAAATACTCGTTACGCTGAGCCAAAACAGTTTTTATACTATCCAATTTCAACGAACTTGCAACCAATTCTTCACGATATTTATTATTTTCGTCTCTCGGCAACATTTTGTTAAGAGGCGTATAAACCAAGACAACCAATACGATACACATAACTACCACCAAGAGCACTCCCGCATACGCTATTACGTTAAGAGTCGTAACACTAAGCGAAGTAACCTCCCGCAAGGTAGTCTCATCGTAAAAAACGATTTTATATTTACTTTTTTCTTTTTTTTGTTTCGCCATATTGTTTTTTACAAAAGTCTGTTCGTATTGCTGTCGGGAAATATCACCGCCGGCTTAAAACTTTTTGCCTCCTCAAAGTCCATCGAAGCATACGACATAATAATTACCAAATCGCCTACCGAAGCCTTTCTTGCCGCCGGACCGTTAAGACAAATGCAACCTGAATTTTTCTCGCCTTTGATAACGTAAGTTTCGAGTCTTTCGCCGTTGTTGACGTTAACAACCTGAACCTTCTCGTTTTCAATAAGATTAGCCGCCTGCATCAAAGCCTCGTCGATAGTTATGCTGCCGATGTATTGAAGGTCAGCCTGAGTAACTTTTACGCGGTGAATTTTCGATTTTAAAACCTCTATATTCATTTCGTTAAAGCAAAATATTGTCAATCAGCCTTGTAGAACCGTCATAAACGGTAACGCAAACCACAGCGTTAACCGGCAAATCACCGCTTATCGGCAGCAATGTGTCCTTGTCGGCAATCTCTACGTATTCAAGACAGAGATTAGCGTCGGTAGCAATATTCTTTTTTACAAAATCTGTGATTTCTTTCTGAGTTGCACCTTTGTCGGACATTTCTTTTACCTTAAACAAAGTTTTGGAAATCAAAACCGCTGATTGCCGCTGCTCATCATTAAGATGTGAATTTCTGCTGCTAAGAGCAAGACCGTCAGTCTCCCTCTTAATCGGACAAGAAACAATGTTACCTTTAAATTTAGGCATATATTTCTTAACCATTGCCCTTACAACGGCAATTTGCTGATAATCTTTCTGACCAAAATATGCATTATCGGGATTGATTATATCCAAAAGTTTGCTTACAATCTGACAAACGCCATTGAAATGCCCCGGACGGTATTTACCTTCCATCACTTCCGCTACACTGCCTAACTCAAAAATCCGCGTATCTTCCGTCGGATACATCTCCGATACCGTCGGAATAAAAGCAATGTCGCACTCGTTTTCCTCCAAAAGGCGCACGTCAGCCTCGGTATTCCTCGGATATTTTTCAAGGTCTTCCTTATTATTAAACTGCGTGGGGTTTACAAAAATGCTTACTACGGTAACGTCATTTTCTCTATTAGAGGTCTCCACAAGAGAAATATGACCGGCGTGCAACGCTCCCATTGTTGCAACAAAACCGATTTTTTTGTTTTGGGATTTCAAAGCCGCCAATTTCTTTTTCAGCGGAGTAATTTCGTAAAATATTTCCATAACGTTTAATATTTATAACAAATCGCTGCAAATATATAACAAAAATATCTGAAAAAAAAATCCCGACCTCATTGGTCAGGATTTTTAAGATTTTTTAGTAGCGGGGACAGGACTCGAACCTGTGACCTTTGGGTTATGAGCCCAACGAGCTACCAACTGCTCCACCCCGCAGTATCATTCGTTTCACGCTGCAAAAGTAGAAACATTTTTATTAACCGCCAAATTTTTTTCGCTATTTTTTTATTGTTTATTAAAAAGTTAACATAGAACCTTATTTTTTAAGTTATTGTATATTTTTTAGACAAAAATAGCATAATTTGTTTAATAATGTTAACTTTGCGCCGGAAAAATCAACTTGATATGGTCTATTTTAAACACAACACAAAAAGGAAAAAGCCTTCAATAATCAAATATGCTTTGTATGCTGCGGTTTTGGTGGCTTTGTTGTTTTTCTTTATCCCCAAATATTTGATTTATAAGGCCGGGAAAATTTTCAACGGAGAAATTCCCCAAGGCACAACAATATCCGAAATCCCGCCGTCAAAACAGATGATGACCGCTTATAATTATCTTCAAGTTGCAAAATTTTTTCCAAGCGGCGAAGAAGACGGCTTAAAGGGTCAAAAATTCATCTTGGACTATTATTATCCGCTTTTCAAAAAAGATTATGAAAAAATGAAATTTTTATGTGTTGACAATGCCATAACTTTTTTAAACGGCGTTGACAGCATTAGCAAAGATTCCGTTAACATTATGGCTCTTAGAGATTACTGGAAAAAACACCCCGATAATCAAGCAATAAAAGAGTTTAAAGAAACATGGGGCATTTACCACAAAAATTTTTCAAAAGAGTTGAAAGATTATTACAGATTTTAATACAAAATACAGATAGGAAATGAAAAAATCATTATTAATTTTGGCGCTTTCGGCTACGGTTTTTGCCGCAAACGCCCAAACCGACGAAGTAGCAAAAGAGGTTGCCGGTCTTGCAAAAGATTCTAAAAAAAAGGTTGAAGTAGACAGTGCTTCCAATTGGAAAATTTCGGGAATGTTGTCCTTAACAGCAGCACATACAGGCCTAAAAAACTGGTCTGCCGGCGGAGACAGACAGTTGGGCTTTAACGCACTGGCCAACCTCAACGCCAATTATGCAAAAGACAAACACTCATGGCAAAACGCAGTTATGGCACAATACGGTACAGTAAAACTTTTTGACCAACTCCCGGATGAGTTCAGAAAAACCGATGACAAATTGCAGTTTTCTTCCAAATACGGTTACGCTTTCAGCAAAAAGTTTTATTATTCGGCAATTTTTGACTACAAGAGTCAATTTGCCAACGGTTACGTATATTCCAAACAGAAAGACGACAACGGAGAAGAATTTATCCAAAAAGACAAAACCTCGCGCTGGTGGTCGCCGCTTTACTTAACGTATGCAATCGGTATTGACTATCAGCCGAACGAAAACTTTACGTTTTATCTCTCTCCGCTTTGCGGCAAAACAACAATCGTAACATGCGACGACGTTTTTGAATATTTCGGCGAAAAAGGTGCGTATGGTGTTGAACCGGGTTCTCATTCACGTACTGAGGTTGGTTGGTACTTCAAAGCCAACGCTCTATATTCAATCGCAAAAAACATAACCTTCAACTCAAATCTTACGCTCTTCCAAAACTACAAAGACGGCGGACCTTTTGAGGAAGTGGATATAGATTGGAACGTTATCATAACGCTTCAAATCAACAAATGGTTGGCATTCAACATCTCAACAGAACTTATTTACGACGAGGACATCGAAATCGAAGTTGACAAAGTTCCTTACAATTCAAAAGTGCAGTTCAAGGACGTTATCGGTGCCGGTCTAACATTCAAATTCTAAACAAAAAACGTAAATTATGCAAACAGTTTTAAGCGGTATCAGACCGACAGGCGATCTTCATCTCGGAAACTATTTCGGAGCACTCAGAAACTTCGTCAAAATGCAGGACGATTACAACTGCTTTTTCTTTGTGGCTGACTACCACTCACTTACAACGCACCCGCATCCGGCTGACATTCAGCAAAACGTAAGAAAAATCCTCAGTCAGTATATCGCAGCAGGACTTGACATCGACAAATCTGCGCTTTACGTCCAAAGCGATCTCGTAGAAACGGCTGAGTTTTATATGCTTATGAACATGAACGCCTACATCGGCGAACTCGAAAGGGTTGTATCTTTCAAGGACAAGGCGCGTCAAAACCCCGACAATGTAAATGCGGGACTTTTGACATACGCCGTATTGATGGCGTGCGACATTCTTATTCAGAAAGCGGACTTTGTTCCGGTCGGAAAAGATCAGGAGCAGCATCTTGAAATGACTTGTAAGTTTGCAAGACGTTTCAACAATATCTACGGCGTGGAATATTTCAAAGAGCCGAAAGCCTTTTCTTTCGGTGACAAACTCGTGAAAGTTCCGGGTCTTGACGGCTCCGGCAAAATGGGCAAAAGCGAGGGCAACGGCATTTACCTCATCGATTCCGACAAGGACATCAAGAAAAAAGTAATGAAAGCCGTTACCGATGCAGGTCCGACAACGCCGAACTCCGAAAAGCCTGAGGTTATCCAAAACCTTTTCACGCTTATGGAACTTGTTTCGGACAAATCGACGATAGAGCATTTTGAAAACGCTTGGAACGACTGCTCAATCCGTTACGGCGACATGAAAAAACAGTTGGCGGAAGACATTATAAAAGTTGTAACGCCGATTCGCGAAAAAATCAACGACATCTACAACGACACCGAATATCTTGACAAAGTAGCAAGAATCGGCGCGGAAAAAGCAAGGGTTCAAGCCCAGAAAACCATCCGCGAAGTCAGGGAGATTTTCGGATTCAGAGCAATACACTATTAATAAAAAAGGCGGCTTTTTGCCGCCCTTTTTTATTTTTATACGTTTTCTTTTTCGTATTCTTCGGTTGCCTTTTCCCAGACTTCCATTTCCTGTTCCAACGCCGCTTTTACTTCATCGTAACGTTTAAACAAATCCATATCAGTCTGGGTTTCCGGAAGTTCCAATTTTTTATGAATTATTGAAAGTTCTTCTTCCAATTCCGCAACACGCTGCTCCGATTTGTCAACGGCGGATTTAAGTTTTCTGAGTGCTTTTTCCTTTTCCTTTTTCTGCAAATAATCCTGCTTAGAAGACGAAGCCGTAACTGTTTCAGTTTTAGTGGGTTGTTTATTACCTTGAAGTTCAAATTGCCGCATATTTTCCAATTTTAGTTTCTCCAAGAAATAAGTTATGTCGCCACGGTATTGCTTTACTTTTTTGTCTTTGAACTCGTAAATAGTTTCAGCCAAACCGTGAAGAAAATCCCTATCATGCGAAACCAAAATCAGTGTGCCGTCGTATGCCAAAAGTGCTTTTTTAAGAATGTCTTTGCTTCTGATGTCCAAGTGGTTGGTCGGCTCGTCCAAAACCAAAAGCGAATACGGCTGAAACAACAGTTTTGCCATTTCGAGTCTTGCCCTTTCGCCGCCAGAAAGCACTTTTACTTTTTTATCAATATCTTCGCCGCCAAAAAGAAACGCACCCAAAATATCCCTGACTTTTGTTCTCATATCGCCCGTTGCAATATCGTCAAGCGTCTGAAAAACAGTCTTTTCCATATCCAAAAGTTCGTCCTGGTTTTGCGCGTAATAACCGATTGAAACGTTGTAACCGAGTTTTAATTCGCCTTCAAACGGCAACTGCCCGATAATGCAGCGCGAAAACGTGGTTTTACCTTCGCCGTTTCGTCCGACAAAAGCAACCTTCTCCCCTCTTTGAAGTTCAAAATCAACGCCGTCCAAAATCACTTTTTCACCAAAAGCCTTTCTAAAATTAGAGGCTTTCACCACGATTTGACCTGAGCGCGGCGCAGGCGGAAACTTAAAATGTATCGACGAATTATCTTCCAAATCGACTTCCAATCGTTCCATTTTTTCAAGCATTTTTATACGCGATTGAACCTGATTGGATTTTGTGGGTTTGTAACGGAAACGCTCGATAAAATCTTCCGTATCCTGAATGATTTTTTGCTGGTTTTCGTAAGCAGCAATTTGTTGACGGCGACGCTCTTGTCGTAATTCCAAATACTTAGTGTACGGCGCATTGTAGTCGTAAATTTTTCCGAGTGAAATTTCAACGGTGCGTTTTGTAACGTTGTCCAAGAAACTTCTGTCGTGAGAAATCAAAACAACTGCTCCGGGATAATCCTTCAAAAAATCTTCCAACCACTGAATAGACTCAATGTCGAGGTGGTTGGTCGGCTCGTCGAGAAGGAAAACCGACGGCTTTCTCAAAATGACTTTCGCCAAAATAATCCTCATCTTCCAACCGCCGGAAAACTCGGAAGTCATTCTGTTAAAATCGCTCTGACGAAAACCCAAACCTTTCAAAACGACTTCTGCCTGAGCCTCGTTTTGGTCGTTTTCCAAAATTTGAAGTCTGTCCTGAGCCTCTGTTAAACGGTTTATCAACTGTAAATAATCATTTGATTCATAATCTGTTCTGTCGGCTATTTCAAGTGAAAGTTTATTAATTTCGTCTTCTAATTTTTTCTTGTCTTCAAAACATGTAAGTGTTTCACCGATAACCGTTCTGCCAATAGGTAAGTCCATTTGTTGCGGCAAATAACCAATTGAAACGCCGCCCGGAATAGTAACGCTACCTCTTTCAACAGGCTGTTCGCCCGTGATGACTTTTAGAAGCGTAGATTTTCCCGCGCCGTTTTTTCCCGTAAGACCGATTCTGTCTTTAGGGTTGATTACAAAACTAATGTCCTGAAAAAGGTCAGTGCCTGAAAACGTTACCGTTACGTTGTTGATTGAAATCATTTCTGAAAAAGTTTTACATTAAGTGTGTCAGTACAATTTTTTAAAAGTTCTTTTGCCTTTTTTCTAATCACCGGATGCAAAAAATCCGGCGCAATATCACACAGTGGAATTAAGACAAAACGCCTTAAAGCAATTTTTGGATGCGGAACTTTAAGTTGCGGAATATCAATAATTTCGTTATCACAAAAAAGAATATCAATATCGATTGTCCGCGCCTGATAACCGCTTAAAGTCCGTTTCCGCCCCAAAAGAGTTTCTATTTTTGAAGTTTCTTCAAGCAGTTTTTCGGGCGTTAAAAAAGTCTCACACTCCAAAACCTGATTCAGATACGGCTCATCATCATACCCCCAGGAATCGGTCTCGTAAACTGGCGATTTCTTTACGCACTTTATGCCGCAAAGTTCCAACTCTTCAACCGCCTGATTAAGATAAAAAAGGCGGTCGCCGAGATTGCTGCCCAAAGACAAAAAAACATTCTCTGCCATTTTTTTGCTGCAAAATTAATAAAAAAACTGCGCCTGAAAAACAAGCGCAGTTTTTATTTTTACAGTTTTCTTAAAAAAAACTTTTTTCTACAACCATTTTACCAACGCGAAATCCGTTCTGTGAACAAGATTCGGGTTAGTCGGGTAAAGACGGAAACCGTAGTTGAAGTTACCCGGTTTTTCAGGACGGAGGTCGATGCTGTAATGAGCAAATCTGCCCGCCTCCTTTTGCAGTTTCAACGGTGTTGCCGAGAGGAGTTTTGAACTTCCGTCCTGACTTACCTCCGTCATAACCATTTCAACGGCAATATCCTGAGCCTTCAATTCGCCCAAATCTACTACAACCTCACCGAAATATTCCTCACCCATAAAGAGCGGGTCTTTAACGATGTTATGGAACGAAACTTTTTCAATATTGATTTTGTCCCAACCCTGAACAACTTTGTGTTTCCAAGACGAGAGTTCAACCGCAACTTTGTAATCATCAGCAGCAACTTTTGCACCCGTTACCGCGAGTTTGTTGTAATAACGCTCGTAGTAATCATCGAGTTGACGTTTCATCGTGAAGTTCGGAGCAATATGTCCGATTGAATTTTTGATAACGCTAACCCACTGTTCGGGAACGCCCTGAGCATTTCTCGTGTAGAATTTCGGGCAAATGTCCTCGATAATGGTACGGTAAATAGTGGCTGCGTCCAATTGGTTTTGATAGTCTTGATTTTGATAAGACCTTTCCTGCGGCAAGCACCAGCCTCCATCAGGACGGTAACCTTCTACCCACCAACCATCAAGCACTGAATAATGAATTGCACCGTTCATAACGGCTTTCATTCCTGAGGTACCAGAAGCCTCCAACGGACGGGTCGGAGTATTCATCCAAATATCAACGCCTGATACAAGTTTCTTAGCAAGCGAAATGTCGTAATCTTCAAGGAAGAGGATTTTGCCGACAAATTCGGGACGTTTTGAAATCTCGACAATCTGTTTGATAATGCCTTGTCCACCTCCGTCTGCCGGGTGAGCCTTTCCTGCAAAAATAAATTGTACAGGTCTTACAGGGTCGTTAACAATTTTTGACAAGATGTCAAGGTTTGTCATAAGCAAGTTACCGCGTTTGTAAGTTGCAAAACGGCGTGCAAAACCAATAGTCAACGTATTGGGATTCAATGCGTTCTTTATCTTAACCATTGACGAGGGATCTTCGCCGCGTTTTTGGTAATCGTTAGCCATCTTAACCTTGATGTAGTCGATTAACTCTTTACGCTTTTGCTGGCGCATTTTCCAAATTTCACCGTCGTCAACATTCTGAATAGCGTTCCAATAACTTTCATTTGACTGGTCTTTCAAGAATTTCTTATCAAAAGTCTTCTGATAGAATTGTTGCCACTCTTTTGCCGCCCAAGTCGGATAGTGAACGCCGTTGGTAACGTATCCGATGTTAAGTTCTTCCGGATAGTAACCGCTCCACATGTAGTTGAACATATTTTTGGTAACCTCGCCGTGAAGCATTGATACGCCGTTAACCTCCTGAGACAACTGACAAGCCAAATAAGAGAAGTTGAACTCCTGACCTCTGTCGTCAACGTTGTTTTTACCAAGAGCCAAGAACTCTTTCCACGTGATGTGAAGTCTGTCGGGATAGTGTCCCATGTAGGTCAAAATCATATCCTCGGGGAAAGCATCGTGTCCTGCCGGAACGGGCGTGTGAGTTGTGTAAAGCGTTGAAGCACGTACAATTTCGAGAGCCTCGTTCAAGGTGAAATTCTTTTCCTGAATGAGATTGTTCAAACGCTCAATACCCATCAAAGCAGCATGACCTTCGTTCATGTGGTAAATCTGCTTTGTAATACCCATTTTTCTCAGGGCTCTGATACCACCGACACCGAGAAGCATTTCTTGTTTCAAACGGTTTTCTCTATCGCCACCATAAAGGTGATGAGTTACCCAACGATCTTGCTCCCAGTTAGCATCAAAGTCAGTATCAAGAAGATACAACTCAATTCTGCCGACCTGTGCTTTCCAAACCTGAGCCGTAAGTTTTCTGCCGGGAAATGCCACTTGAATGGTCAAATGATTACCGTTTTCGTCTTTAACGGCTGTTATAGGCAAATATCTGAAATCCTGAGGAACGTCCTCTGCGATTTGGTCGCCCCAAACCGAAATCTTCTGACGGAAATAGCCATAACGGTAAAGAAGACCGACAGCCACCATGTCAACGTTAGAGTCAGAAGCCTCTTTCAAATAGTCGCCCGCCAAAATACCAAGACCACCAGAGAAAATCTTCAAAGAGTCGTGAATACCGTACTCCATACAGAAGTATGCTACCGAAGGACCCTTTGCATTTTTCTTTTCAGCCATATACGCTTGAAAATCAGCATATACTTTTTCGTATTTTGCGATAAAATCCTTATCGTTTTCCAATTCAGAAAGACGGTTGAGGTCTACCTGACGCAGCAACGCAACTGGATTTTTTCCTGATTTTTCCCACAGACCGTCTTCTCCGATAGTCTGCCACATTTCTTCGGCTTCATAATTCCAACACCACCAAAGGTTGTAGGACATTTCTTCCAAGCCTTTGAATTTTCCTGAAAGGTTCGGATGAACCTGAATGTTTCTCCAAATAGGGTTGTTCACTTTTATTTCTTTTATGTTAAACGATTCGTGTGAATATTTTGAAAAGTCCGCCTCTTCAAAACGTTTTACCGTTCTGTCCAAAGCGATTGCATACGCTTTCATGTAATATTTTGTAAGGTTCTTCCACAAGAATTGTTGCGAAAGTTCGTATGCTGCCTTTCTTGTTTTTTCCATTTCGGCTTTTTTTAGCCCTGCATATTCGATAACTGCTTTTGCAAGGTTGTAGACAACATCGTTGTAATTGTCATCATTACGATGAAGCACGATAACGGGTTTGGTGTCTTTTGGTAAAAGACTTTCTGTGTATTTTCCAAAACCTGCGAGGTCGGTTGTAATTGTCGGGACAGAGAAAGCGATACTTTCAAGCGGCGTATATCCCCAAGGCTCGTAATACGAGGGAAAAGCCGTTATGTCCATACCAATCAAGAGGTCGTAATACTGCATATTGAAAATTCCGTCATCACCTTTCAAATAAGATGGAACGAAAATAAGTTTTACTTTGCTTCCTTTTGCGTTGTCAAGGCCGAGACTAATTGCACGATTACAAACTGCGTCATATTCCACGTAATGCAAACCATGAGTTAGATAACGCGAATATTTGTCGTTAGTAACGCTTTCGGCTTTACCTTCAAGAACGGCTTTAAGGTCTTGTCTTGCGCCGTAATTGTTAGCAGGAACAGTAATAAAAGCCAAAATATTTTTCTCACATTCGCCAAGGTCAACGATTTTTTTCAAAGCATCGAGAAAAACGTCAATACCTTTGTTCCTGTATTCATAACGACCTGAGGTTCCGAGAATTACGGTATCATCAGAGAATTGTTCGCCGAAAAGTTTTGAGGCCACGTTAAGCATTGTTTTTCTTGCGGCTGCGCGTTTTGTATTGTAAACACTGCCTTTTGGCACAAAGTCGTCTTCAAAACCGTTGGGCGTAACTACGTCCACATTTCTGTAAGTAAACTGTTTACACTCAATAGCGGTGATTTCTGAAACTGTTGTGTAAGCGTCAGCATTAAGAGCCGAAAGTTTTTCGCAACTTTGTTTTGCCACCATATTGAACTCGCGTGCCTTTGTGTCGCCGTCGTATGAGTTGATAGGGCCATACAAAGGCTGACCGTTACCGGCAATGCTTCTGCCGATTGCAGTTGCATGCGTAGTGAAGACGGTTGCTATTTCAGGCGCGTATTTTTCGATATAAAGAATACCAGCACCTGTCATCCATTCGTGGAAATGAGCCACTACGCGATTTTCGGGTTTAAGGTTGTATTGACAAAAACTTTCAATAACCTTTCCCGCACTATAACCGAAGATAACGGGTTCTATATAGCCCCAGTCGCCGGAAATAGAATCAAGTTTGTAAGTTTCCCAAAACTCCGCGAAGATTTTATCCTTTTTGGAGATGTTTTGTGAATAATCGACGAGAATAACGATAGGTTCGCCGATGATTTTCCATCTTCCGATTCTGACGCGGGTGTCGGTACGGTTGATGACACGCGCCCAATCCGAAAACAGGGTTTTGTCTTCGATAAATTCGGGATTATCCTCCGCGTTGTGCCAAATATCGGGACCCAACATAACGAGGTTGTCTCCGAATTTGGCCTTCAATGTCTGCGCTTTTGTAGAAACGACCGTATGAATGCCGCCTACTTTGTTGCAGACTTCCCAACTTGTTTCAAATACGAAATCGGGAGTTTGTTCTATTGATGCCATTTTCTCAAAGAATAAGTTAATTATTATTTACAAAAAGTAAATTTTTATAATATAATGCCTTTTCAGAACGCCAAAGTACGCATTTTTTTTCAAACTTCCAAAATTCATTTTGTTTATTTTTTAACTTTTTTTAATAATGGCTGATTTTCAGATGGTTGGAGGAGAAAATTTTTTGGATTGCCAGAAGCAGATAAATTTTCATGCGCCTAAACAATCCAAAAATCACAATAATATACGTCAGAAATTATGACTCAAACTAACATCTTCCCTATCTGATTGACCAAGAACGCCATCAGCCATGCCATTGCAACGCTGTAAACAATCGAAATTGCCGCCCAGCGTTTTTGACCGGCTTCTTTAATCATAGCCGTTGCCGTTGCAATGCACGGGAAATATACAAGCACGAAAATCATAAAACCCAACGCCGCAAACGGTGTCAAAGGCAAATCCGTATTACTGTCGTTTTTAAGTTTTTCTGATAGAGACTGCGTGTTTCCGTCCTCCGACTGATAGAGAACGCCCATGGTAGAAACCACGATTTCTTTTGCGGCAACACCCGTAAAAATAGAAATGCCGAGCCGCCAGTCAAAACCCAAAGGCTTCAAAACGGGTTCTATCATTTTTCCCATTCTGCCGATATAACTGTTTTCCTGACGGGTATATTCATCTACTTCTTTATCCGGACGCGGGAAATAGCCTAACGCCCAGATAATTATCGATGCGATAAGAATTACGCCACCCATCTTTTTGAGATATTGTGCCGCTTTTTCCCACATGTGTTTCAATACGCTTTTTAAAGTCGGTATTCTGTAAGGCGGAAGTTCCATAACAAAAGGCGCGTCCTGACTCTTAAAGGCTGTCTTACGCAGCAGAATTGCCGTAAAAGCAGCCGTCAAAATTCCGAGAGCATAAACCGAGGTTGTTATAAGAGCCTGATTTGTAGCAAAAAACGCCGCCGTCATAACCGTATAAAGCGGCAGCCGCGCCGAACAACTCATATAAGGACAAATCATCATCGTCAAAAGCCTGTCGCTGCGGTTTTCGAGCGTTCTTGTCGCCATGATAGCCGGAACGTTGCAACCGAAACCCATTATCAACGGAATAAACGATTTGCCGTGAAGCCCTATTTTGTGCATTATCTTGTCCGTTATAAAAGCAACCCTCGCCATATAGCCGGAATCTTCCATCAACGAAATAAACATAAAGAGAATCACGATGTTAGGCAGAAAAACAATCACGCCGCCTACCCCGCCGATAATGCCGTCAATGATTAAATCTTTTAACATTCCCTCAGGCATTTTTTCGCCGACAAAGCCGCCGAGCCATTCCACAAACGCCTCTATCCAGTCCATAGGATACTGTCCGAGAATAAATGTCGCCTCAAACATCAAGAAAATCACCGCCAAAAACACCGGGAATCCCCAAATCCGGTGCGTTACAACATAATCAATTTTATCGGTTTTTTTCCGCGTATTAATGCCGCCGCTCTTGAAAGTCTCCTTCAACGCGCCGCCTATAAAACCGTAACGGCGGTCTGTAATAACGCTTTCAGTGTCAGCATCGTAAATGTTTTCAAGTTTTTTGATTTCTTCTTTTGCCTGCTCTATAATGCAGGAAGGATTGTCAACGTGGGTAACGTTTTGTTTCTGATGCTCATGTCGGATGTTAACGGTGTTCTGACTGACAAACTTTTCGATTTCAGCGTCTTTTTCCAACAGTTTCAACGCCATAAAACGCGACGGCAGGGTGTGCAGAATTTCGTTGTCGTTGTGAAGGTAAATTTTGTCCTGAATTCTTCTGACGGCGTGTTCTATTTCGTCGCCGTAATTGATGTGTATATGTCTGTAAGTCGGGGACTTATCTTCAAACATACGGATAATTCTGTCGAAAAGCACTCCGAAACCCTTTCCCTTGTTGCTGACAACGGGGATAAAAGGTATGCCGAGCATTTTTTCGAGCGAAACATAATCCAATTTGTCGCCTTTGGCTTCAAGTTCGTCATACATGTTAAGAGCCGCAACAACTCTGACGTCCATATCAATTAACTGCGTGGTCAAAAACATGTTCCGTTCGAGATTCGAAGCGTCAAGCATATTTATAACTATGTCAGGGTGCTGCTCAGTTATGAATTTTCTTACGTAAATCTCTTCCGCCGAATATGCCGTCAAAGAATACGTTCCGGGCAAATCCGTGATGTTAAAAGTATAATCTTTGTAGACAAATTTTGCAGTTTTTGCATCAACTGTTACTCCGCTATAATTTCCGACTCTCTCCTTACTACCCGAAGCATAATTATAAAAAGTGGTTTTTCCACAGTTAGGATTGCCGACAAGGGCAACATTGATGATGTTACCATGGTCTTTGAGTTCCCGTTTTATAACCTCATCAAGAGTGAGATTGGTATTTTTATCTTCCAAAGCGGCTTTGGAAATATGTTCCATAGTAACGACTTCTATCATTTTTGCCTCGCTTTTTCTGAGGGAGACATGATAGCCCATGATTTCATATTCCACGGGGTCGTTAAAAGGTGCCTGCTTTACGACATGGACTCTTTTGCCTTTTATAAAGCCCATTTCCATAATTCTTTTGCGGAACGTTCCTCTGCCTATGATTTTGGTTATTATTGCAACGCCGCCTATTTCGACTTCGCTAAGATTCATTTTCTTTTTAGAGATTATATTCCGACAAAGATAGCCGTTTAGTTTTTACAAAACAATACCCTCTTTTAGGTATTTCCAGTATGCAAAATACCTAAAATCGGGTATAAAATAACAATCTATATGAAAAAAAACAAGAACACTATCCTTTGAGACCGCCGGTTATAGCGATAACCTCACCCGTGATGTAAGCGGCTTCGTCAGATGCCAAAAACGCTACAAGCGAGGCAACCTCTTCGGGTTCGCCGAAACGTCCCAAGGCAATGCCTTTTTTAAGTTCTTCCTCATTGAGTGCGCCTGTCATGTCGGTTTTGATAAAACCCGGAGCAACGGCGTTGACGGTGATGTTTTTGCCGCCGACTTCTTTTGAAAGGGCTTTTGTAGCCGCGATAATCGCGCCTTTTGCAGCCGAGTAGTTGCACTGACCGGGAAGTCCGATTATGCCCGAAACCGATGCCATGTTGATAACGCGGCCGTGTTTTTTGCGCACCATCTTTTTGATGACCGTTCTCGTAACGTTGAAAAATCCGTCCAAAGACGTGCTTAAAACCTTGTGCCATGCCTCAGGCTCCATCATCGGCAAAAGTGAATCCGCCGTAACGCCGGCATTGTTTACCAAAACGTCAATGTAAGCGTCTTTGTTGTCGTTTTGCCATTTTTCGATAGCGGCTGTGGTTTCTTCGAGGTTTGCGACATCAAACTTAATGATTTCGCCTTCTTCGCCCGCTTCTTTGGTAAGAGCCTTGGTTTCAACGGCTTTTGCCTCGTTGGAAACGTAATTGATTAAAACGTGGTATCCTAAGGAGGCGAGTTTTACGCAAACCGCACGGCCTATGCCGCGGCTGCCTCCGGTTACTAATGCATATTTCATATTCTATAACTTTTGTCTAATATAAATATAAATCTTCTTCCTTCGTGTTAAGGTATTTTCTTACAGTCATAAACGTTGAAAACAACGTTATAACAATTCCTGCGACAGCCATCGTTATCAGTGTCGGATAAAAAGCCGAAATCATAAAAACGCCCTGCAAAATATTCTCCAAGAATCTGATTGTCAGCGTCAAGCCCACAACAGAAATAAACACCGCAAACAAAGACTGAACAAAAGCGTTTTTCAAGTACGGCTGCGAGATTTTCCAGTTTGTCGCGCCGATCAACTTTGCCGTCCTGATGTCGAACCTGTTGCCCGAAAGTTTCAGACGGGCGGTGTTGTTAATCAGAATGACAGTAATTATAAGCAGAACGAGGGTCAAGACCAAGACTATCGAAGCGACTTTTGAAATCACCGTCGTGGCGTTTCTCCAAACGTCTTTCGGATAATAAACCTCGTCAACGGTAACGTTTTTTTTCAGAAGTTTTTCCACTGCCTTGATACTGTCCATGTTGGTGTATTCGTCGGCAAGCCTGACTTCAATTTGTGAAAAAAGCGGGTTTTTGCCGTCAAGAATCTCGCAAAAATCCTCGCCGAGTTCTTTTTTGAGTTCTTCCGCCGCCGCGTCTTTTGAGATGTACTTGGTTTCGCGGACAAAATCCATTGCGTCAAGAGTTTTTCTGAAACCTTCCGTTTCCGCCAAAGAGCGTTTGTCGTTGAGGGTTATTGTCATTTTGATATTTGAACGGAACATGTCGGTAATGTGCTGCGTGTTAAAAAGCAACATCAAAAACAGCCCCGCCATATACAAAACAAGCGAAATACA